>Ga0209187_1003635_pt1 | contig 12610 bp, 14 predicted proteins | sample BantaG_FD_187430 | JGI IMG/M metagenome (GOLD analysis project Ga0209187, IMG submission 187430) | Marine algal microbial communities from Bantry Bay, Ireland - BantryBay_4 metaG (SPAdes) (version 2) | ecosystem: Host-associated > Algae > Red algae > Unclassified | place: Bantry Bay, Ireland... | reverse complement strand
ATGAGAGGGTCCATGGAGGGTGTGTAAAAAATTACTCTTAAACCTAGCATGTACTCCTCTTTACGTCCATGAAAATCTGGTGATGGTTTCTGGCGGTACCCCAGGTTTTTCTGGTGATCCGGTTTCAGCTCAATGACAAAAAAACCTTCTACCGCAAAGTTGCCTCAACAACCCACATCACTGCTCAACCTAAGTGCAATGCCAAAAGTAGAGTACACAGGCATAGGAACACTGAGCAGAGATCAAGTGAAAATTTTTGAGATAAATTCCGAAGGTTTCTTGCAAATATGCACAGATCTCTTGCCGCGAAACATCACCAAAGCTCAAAGACTCTGGTACGCTACAACGCAAAAATATCCAGAGAAAAAATTCGCAATATGTGAGTGGCGAGAAGATCCAGACAAGCCTGGAAAATACAATTATCTCCTCATCTGCACGTACAACGGTAAGTGCCCACCAAAGTAAGTACATAAAAAAAGACCGCACCTCCGATAGGTACGGTCTTTTCACTGCTCCACCCTCCACTCTCAACTCTCCTCTCTCACCTCTCTCCTCTCCTCTCTAATTCTCCAACTCTCCAACTCTCCAACTCTCCAACTCTCTAATTCTCCAACTCTCTAATTCTCCAACTCTCTAACTCTCTAATTCTCCAACTCTCTAACTCTCTAACTCTCTAACTCTCCAACTCTCTAATTCTCCAACTCTCCTCTCTCACCTCTCTCCTCTCCTCTCTAATTCTCCAACTCTCTAACTCTCTAATTCTCTAATTCTCCAACTCTCTAACTCTCTAATTCTCTAATTCTCCAACTCTCTAACTCTCTAACTCTCCAACTCTCTAACTCTCTAACTCTCTAATTCTCTAATTCTCTAACTCTCTAACTATCTAATTCTCTAATTATTTACATCTTCACCTTTTCGCCTGTCGTTCGTTCGATATGCGCAACCAAACTGTTAACTTGCTTTTTCAGTAATGCCACTTCTTTCAAGGCAAGAGTTGTTTCTTCATTTGTGCGTTTTTCTATAGCGTCAAGTCGACGCTCAATTACATCAAAACGATCATCAACCTCATCAAATCGCGTATGTACCTCAGTTCTAAATTCTTCCTGTCCTTTCAAAATACGCTCAGTATGATCAGAAAAAAGCTGTTCAAAATCAGCCCTCGTCATTGCATCTATTGGATGATCGTTCATATAAGCAGAAAAATGATAATATTATAACAGTAACAGACTGACAAAATCTGTCAAAATCCAACTATATACAACGCAAAACGCACTCACAAACCACAGAGAACAATCTCATTTTCGGCAAATAGTACTAAAGTGAACGAGAGTACTATTTGCTTTTTTTTAGTTTGAGGGTTTTTGGTTTTAGGTTTCAGTTGGAATTGGTTGTTTAGATGGGTGCGGAATGGCTTGGTGGAATTACTGCTGCCCTTTGCGTTTGCGGAACCAATCGTGTGCTAAGTAACCGATCATCCCCACAAATGTCGTCCCAGAAATCAGTAGCCCCAGGCATGTCTGCAGAAGTATCTGTGATATTTTGGCAGGCCTGCCTACAGAAATATTTCTGATATTTCACCTCTCTCCAACTCTCCAACTCTCTAACTCTCCAACTCTCTAACTCTCTAACTCTCTAACTCTCTAACTCTCTAACTCTCTAACTCTCCAACTCTCTAACTCTCCAACTCTCTAACTCGTACTCTTCGTTGTGTAAATTCCAAAAATTTGCTAGTCTTACACTATTAAAGACAAATCTATGCAAACTAAGGAGCAATACACCAAGAAAATTCTTGAAGAATCCCGCAATGTCGAAAATGAAAAACGTGAAAACGAAGAGGCCTTAGCTATTTCAATGCAAGCAACAAAAGAGCCTGCCTCTGATTTAGAAGATGTCATCGAACGTGTAGAGCATAATTTCAAAAAACGAAATAAGTAGGACTTTCGCACTTTAGTGCAATTCAAGACGCGAGTTAGTATTTTACAAAAGGCATATAAACATATGGTGTTGAAAAATACTGACGAAGTCAACGCAGAAGTGTGCAAAGTGCGGAAGTCCTATAATTTAAATGCCTAGATGCACCGTATCACCAAACGCAGAGCGTGAAATTGATTCTATCGTCCAGTTCATTTATGATACGTCAGGCCTAGATAAAAAAGAGGCATTTTATCAATCCCTCATAAGAGTACGAGATACTCTATCGCTGTTACCACGTGCTAGTTCTCAAGTGTGCAACGATCCCATCGAACTACGTAAGATACAACTACCTAAACCTTTCGATCACTATGTCGCTTTTCATGTCGTAAACAAAGATGAATCAACCATCATCACACACATAAGGCACAGTCACAGAAAAAAACCAAGCAAAGATTTTTTGGCAGCACAGTAAAACTACCCAATCACACAACGATCTAACAAATCCAGTATGCAGGGATTTACCCACTTATCCCGCACCAAACAGAACAATCTCATTTTCGGCAAATAGTACTATAGTGAACGAGAGTACTATTTGCTTTTTTAACCTAATAAGACTTCAAGAAAATTTGACAATTACGACATTTATAGTATGATGTCCTCAATGACAGCCACAAGAGAAAGCTAACATGCTACATCAAAAAGAAGTTCTTTTACTAAGCAAGAACCGAGAGCTAGCCAGAAAACATATCAAAACGCTCATTAAAGAAAGGGTTTCAATATACAGCGCCTGCGACACAGAGACCGCACAGAATTTCATCGATAGACATGACAAAAAAATCGATATACTCATAATCGACGTAGACGAAAATGAGACAGAGCTTGTAGAAAGCTTTTTATCCGTAGTTGCAGACAGAGGAATACTCGTAGTAGATATAAACAACACTCTGGGTAATGTGCATTGCCGGATAAGCACATTATCGCTGACCCCCTGCAGCGATCCAAACAGCTCAATTGCACTAATCCGAGCAATCAAACAAGCAATAAAACAAGATAATCGCAATCGTTTGGACTAAGCTCAAGCGATCCACCACAAATGGGCACTGAAAAAATCAGTGCCCTTCAACTTTTCAAAATGATTCACAGCTATATCCTACAATACACTGTAATAGCACAGTGATAGAACATCACAATAAGCTAAAAGAGAAAAGTTCAATTCGGCAAATAGTACTATAGTGAACGAGAGTACTATTTGCTTTTTTTGTATGACGTGTGTGGGAAGATTTGAGTTTAGGTGGAGATGGGGCTGGAGGAGGAGCTGGGGTTACGTTGGAGTTGTGTTGGATGTTGGCTTATGGTTTTACTTTGCGTCTGCGGAACCAGCTATATATCAAGTAAACAGCCGTCTCTATGTGAGAGTAACCAATTGAAAAAATAGTAGATCTATGCTAGAGTTATTTAACTCTAACGCAGGAGAGAAGACATGCTCATAAATAATGCTCAATGTTGCATAATAAGCGCTATGCTCAAAATCGAAACACCGTTGCATCGGACAGATCTGAGCAGCCACACTGGACTCAGTAATAATCAGATTTTTAAAATGACACAAGCACTGACAGAAAAAGGAATCATCCAGCGAGAAGAAAAGTCACCGAAGCGCTACATGATACCACCAAGAGTAAAGGAGGATATTATAGCTTATGGCATCTACGGAGCCTACCGAATCATAAAAGCCTCAACTACTTTGTAATAAACAATAGAAGAAACCATCTATCAAAAAAGCTTCGAAGTCAATAGTATGGTAACCAATATTTGGTTACCATTTTTTTATAAAAGCTAGAACAAATCACAAACGGTACCATACATCAATCTATAGTATCGATATATAGTATCGATATATAACACCGCTGCGGAAAGAACTCAATCACCATATCGATATCATACGATCCATCATCATTGAGCGTACAACCCGCACGCATCCCCGAGTCATCCCTGCCCCCTGTGTCATCCCTGCCCCCTGTGTCATCCCTGCCCCCTGTGTCATCCCTGCTCCCTGTGTCATCCTGGATTTGATCCAGGATCTGCCCCTCCTGCCCCTCTTGCTCCTCATGCTCCTCGCCTCCATAGCACAACTCCACCGGATCCACGTACCACCCACTCCGAAATGTCATGTATTTGAAATGCTGATCATCCCCCACGCGATCTGGCGACACAAAAGCAATCCTAGAGTAAAAAAACACGAATGTACTTTTCGGCAAAAAGTACTATAGTGAACGAGAGTACTATTTGCTTTTTTTGGTTTGAGGGGATGGGGTGTGAGGTGCAGGGTTTGAGGGAGTGAGGTTTGAGGGTGTTAGGACTTGAGAGTGTATGCGCAGTAGTTTGGTGGGAGTTAGTGTTTTAGTCTACGTCTGCGGAACCAGTCGTGTGTTAAGTAACCGATCATCCCCAAGAATGTTGTGCCAGAAATCAGTAGCCCCAGATAAAACCATCGCTGAGGAAAGAATTCGATAACCATATCAATATCATACGATCCATCTTCGTTTATAGTGCAGCCCTCTCGTAAGTCGCCCTCAGAAAATACCTGATCTGCATCCCTAACCTTTAGTACTATTTCCCCATCCGTCTCAGTCTGTCCAAAACAAAGATCTTTTGGATCCACGTACCATCCACTTAGAAAAGTCATGTATTTGAAGTGCTGATCATCAGCTACTTTGTCAGGCGACACAAACGGAACCCAAGCGTCAAACAACCCCCGAACCTCACGATTATCCAGATGCAACTGCCATTTATCGTGATACGACTCACTCATCGTCAGATAAAATGGTTTTGTAGCACCACGAACAGTAACCAATTTTTTGGTAGGATTGATAATCTCAAAATCTACATTCTCTGGTTCAGCAGTCTCTACTGTAGACTCACTTACAACGTAGTATGTGTTGCCAAGATTTGGCAATTCAACTAATTTCAAATCGTCATACTGCGTAATAATGTTATCCCTTTCATTTTTTGGAAAAGAATAAACTGTAAGGCGACCTTTGCTTGCCCCAGCTGGAGGAGCAAATCTAAATTCATTTGAACTCCAATCTTCGCTTTTCACCAAAACTTTTTCTGTAATATTGGTTTTATCGTCATCATCAAAAGAAATATTAAAACCAACACTAGATGCATTTGCACTTTTGAAATCAAACTCTAAAATATACTCTTTCCCTTGCCCTACCTCAAAGTCATCTGATGATGCACATGCACGATGCCTGGTAGATGATAATTCAAGAGATTTACTACCATCAGTAGAATCATCTACAATTCTCAAATCAATAATCGGATTATCATCATAATTATGGCAATTCTCAACCTCCCTATCCCATATACCATTCTCAAAAGAACCATCTTCAATTAAATTTCTGCTTTCAAATTTCGGATCACCACTTTCAAAAATAAAATCATCAACCTCAAGTGTTTCTGGATTTACCTCATAGTACGATTCACCTGCAGAAATCGCGCCATCATCAAATACATCTATGCCATCAACTGTTAGGTCGGTATTGCCTGAATCAGAAATTACATAAATTTTATCAGCTTTTTCGCGATCAATTTCTGAATCGATTATATTACCCTGAATAAGCTCCTCAACATTTTTCTTTTCAAAAATTTCTTGCAGAGATATGGTTGGAACATCAATCTGATCATCCGTTAAAATAATATCAAAATTTTCATTTAATTCAGTGACTACAAAATCATTTTTATCGTTTAGAGAATCTACAAAATTCATCTCAATTAATGACGACAAAGGCTTTATATAGTCAACATTTTGCACAGATCTATACAGAAAAACCCGTTGATCCAGTGAGTCCTCAAGAGCAAAACGATCATTAATTGTTTCAATATTATCGTCGCATGTAATCGCTAAATCAAAATGATTATAAAGCCATAATTCTCCAAAAAGCCGTTCGTCATCAAGCCTCGTAAGGCTCACATTATTTAACTGAAAATAATAGACTGCCTCATCTAATAAATCTGGTGACACCTTACTAAGCGCATTACATGAATCATCAAAAATAAATAATGCCTTAGAATTTTCAGTCACTAAATCTGAATTCCACTGAATTTTTTCTGGAAGTAATAATTTCTTCGATATGTCAAAACTAATATAAGCAATTGATAAATACGAAAAAATACCAATTAATATCAATATCCATCCTGAACCCCTTTTAGATTTACGTATTTGAGAATACTGAGCGTAGCCTATAAGCAACAATATTCCAAACAAGATTGGAATGTATAGCTGCCACTTCAGTGGTGATCTAAAAAACCAGCCCACTGGAGAATTCGTAAGTGACTCATTGATAATCTCACCTATAAGATATTCATCTCCAGTTGATAGGAACAAAAGAAAAACGAAACACAACGATGATAAAAAATATGTAGTCCTGAGGGTAGGTGGAATTCGTCTAGAAACAATAAAGAATAAAGTAAATATAATTAGCAACAGCCCATAAGTTGCCACAAAAAAGACAAGCTTAGTAAGATCATTATAAAAATCATAATCAAGAAACACTCCCTTACTTAAGGTGTACGCCTCCGATAATCCTTGAGTTTTTGCTACAGATGTAAGTATAAGATTTCCAGGCTCATCACCTAAAGCACTTGAAAGTTGTGTTTTACTAATGGATCCTATAGATACAACAGGTAGCATGATATAAAAAAATAACACAAAACAGACTGTTATCCATCCCAAAATTTTAAAAATATTTCTTTTTATAAAATGAGGTGATTCAACACATTTGAAAATTATATAGACTCCAGTGACTAAAATATTTATAAGTAGTGTAAATGGATGAATAGCACTCAGCAATACAACAAGCGCTATAAATAATAGATAATATGGCTTTTCTCTTTCAATCATTAATTTAGCGATCGCCAACATCAGTAAAACCGAAACAGCAGAATACACCAATCCTATCTTTGAAAAATTACCCAAGAATGCTGGGCTCAAAGCAAAAATAACAGCAAAAAAATATACTAATTTTAATCTATTAATTTTCAAAAAATGCACCGCAAAAAAACGAAATGAGAAAATGGTAAACCCAACACAATGGAGAATATAGAAATATGAAAGAGCTACATTTCCACCACCCGCAACCACAGAAAAATACATAGGCAGACGAGCAAAAAAACGCATTACCCCATCAATGTTTACTGCACCAGAAATGGGCGACCATATATAAAAGTGCTTTTCAAAATACTGCAAAATATTACTTTGCAACTTAAAGTCAGCATGATAAACAACAAAATCACGATAATCAAGAATAATGATTAACGATAAAAAAGCTAAAACAAGAAATGAAACGCATATCTTTACCACACTACTCATTATTTCTATAGAAAAATTACCTCACCCTTACTTTAAAATTTTTTCATTTTCATCGATCAACTTATAAAAGTCATCATACCGCTTACCCTTCACAAAGTAGAGCTCTTTCGTTTTTAGAAGTTTCTCAAGTGAGTCATCTTCCATTTTTACAATTTCATCAACATACATTGGATTTATGTATTCAAAGGCACGTACAAGCATGTTCTTGAAGTAAGTAAACTCATTTCTCTGAATAATTTTTAACTTTCGCAAAAATTCTTCACTATATTCAACTTTCTCAATAGAGTTTTCAGATGCTTTCTCAATCAGATAAATTCTACTCAACTTTGATTTTTCAATGACCGAATCATCTCCAAAAAGATCAGTTACAATCTCCTTTTTTTCTGTAAAAAACCAACCAATTACAGGGACTTGTGTAATGTCAAATGACTTACTTGAAAAATGATGTCCCCATGTGGACGTAAATGGCACACATACAAGTGAATCACTCTTGGCTTCATAATAAGATAAATCTTCACCAACAAATTTATAGCCTTTCTTTACAAGCATAGCTGTCGAATATGTCTTACCTGTATCTGGTGGAGCGAGAATGAGAAATGAACTATTAGTCTTTGGATTGTGTAAACTTGCTGCATGAACTACTAAATCCCCTTTTTTCAAAATATTAAGTAAAAATACATCCATTAAATGAACTCCAACCGGGTAAAGATTATCCATCTTCAACTTTACAAAAAACAAGTAAGACTTATTTACATAGACTGTGACTTTATCTTCCTTAAAGTTCTTTATAAGCATTTTAAACTTTAAACCAAGATATTTTCTTTCATAGTAAATATCAGTATCATTTATAGTGAAATATGTAGAAAATTCTTGCTTTGAACCCTCCCAAAAACTCATAGGGTCAGATACTTCGTTTAAATCAAAATGCACGGTTGAATTTTCTGTATCAAAAACATCCTTATTAAATAGCTCACCAATGCTAAAGTATTGCAAAGAATCCATTGTCTCTGGATGACTCACTGATACTACCCCCGGAACAATGATTGAAGTTTTCTTACTCATATTATTCTTAAAAATCTTACTTATTACAATACCCATACCGCCAAAACCAAACTCGAGTGTTTTCATCACGAGCATTCCTATTCCTATCTCTAGCTTAGCAAATAGCTTACCAGGTTGCGAGAAGAAGAGTTTATACCGATCTAGAAGGCTTACCTGCTGTGTTATATTTTTACTATCAGACTTCTCTGTATAGTGTATCATCTTGCTAGCATAGTAGTATTTGTTTTTCACGGTCTTTAGGAGACTTATGTGTCCCTCATTGTGATAGATGTACTCCCCTGTTCGAACGATGGAACCTTTCTCGCTCATTCGCTGCGATAGATCCCAATCCTCTCCACTGGTCATACTCTCATCATACCCACCGATAGACAGGTAAATTTCTTTATCGTAGAAACGAGCTGCCTCCATCCAGTCTACTCCGACATAAAAACTCTTCTCCAGTTTTTTACACTGTGCCCAGAAACCCTCACCAAACGACTCTTCGGGTATAATCACACCACTTGCATCAGTAGTGCTTTGCATTTGCTTCACGCAGTCCTCCACCACACTTGGCGAAAGCTCCATATCACTATCGAGGATGAGGACATACTCTCCCCTTGCCTCTCGCACGCCCATGTTACGCTGAGCACACCGATGATCTCCTTTCTCTGGAAAAGTCAGTACTCGCAGATCACTATCACCAGCGAAACTCTCACATACCGCCACTGTGTCATCTGTACTATTCCCATCGACGACAATCGTCTCTATATACTGATACGTCTGTGCTTGAATTTTAGTCAAACAGTTTCGCATAAGCTGTGCCCTATTGCGTACTGGGATGATGATCGATACAAGCTTTTGAGTCATAATTGAAATATATTCTGATCGTTTACAATAGCACGATCACTAAATTTTATCAAGGGGCATGCAGAGAAAAGAGCAGATTCCCAGTCAAGCTGAGAATGACACAAAAAAGAGCCCGTTCTGAGCGTCTACAGACGCTAAAATCAGAGCCTTTGCGACAGCTAATACTTGTGTGGCAACGAAGAAGTAGCCTGCCCTGTGCATGTAGGGTGCCACGTGCGAAAGTCCTAAAAAGAAGAAACCCGCCAAATGGAGGGTTCTCCATGCCGGGTTTTGCCTGCAAAAAACAGGACTTGTCTACAAATTTCGGAAAAATGACATAATCCACGTCAGTGGATTGGATATTGCTTTACCTTCCCATTTCGCTCGAGTATCTGCAACCTCTTGTTCAGTGAACACCCTGATGGATCCATCAGTTCGCTGAACACAAACTCTTCCAGAATGTTGATCAGCTACATTTGCCACCCCAAACGCATCTTCTGCGAAATCCTTGGGGCATATCCCTGGATTACGTGCTATAAGCGCTTGTATGTCTTCTGGTACTTTGACTGCTGCTTTCATTTTATTTTCCTCTTCAAATGTGTTTGCATTATAGCACATAATGGTATACTTGTAAAGCCTTTTCTAAGTAACCCTTCACAGTATATTTATAACTTTCCCTCTATACGTATGTCTTATCAGTGACCAGGGCACGGGCGACAAGGGTGACCTGGTCACTTTAGCTCTTGTTTGTATAGATTGCTAAGGGGTTTATTTAAGTGACCAAAGGGTGTGAATGGTTACTTTTCTAAGGTAAGTGCTCACAGCCTATTTACATCTATTGTGCTATTACTTACTTCTTTCAGTGACCAGGGCACTCGGGGTAAGAGTGACCTGGGCACTTTAGCTTTGATGTATATATGTGTCTGAGGGTTGTGAGGCCTTACTTTCTAAGTCAAAGTAAACCCATCACCACAGCAAAAAAGCGACCTTTCCGAGCGTCTGTAGATGCAAAAAGGGTCGCTACATTTCCGATATCCGAAAACCTTTACTCATCCAACTCTTCTAGCAAATATGTGCATAGAAAAAGACTGGAGTGCGTTTGCGCTCCAGTCCTTCGTCAGTCCTTCTAGAATCAGTAGCCTTCTGGTAAATCCCGTTATTTCACTCGAATTTAATCACTTCCATTTTGCTCATTATCTCAGTGATGTAGTTCTTTAGCGCATCAAACGAGGTTGATGATCCCTCTATACACAGCAGCATCGTATCCTCATCGATTACGTGCACTATATTTATATCCACCACAGAGTTCAAAAATGTGTGAGTACCTATGAGATCAACATCGAAATCCTGCACTTTTACGTGTTGCAGGCATATCACTCCGCAACAATCTTCAGTCGAAATATCCGGCACAACAATGTTATCCTCAAGGATATCTGTATCTACCTTGATGCCAAATGAGGATGTAAAGTTTAGTACAGGAAAGTCGTGCCACTGACCAACCTGCATCCCTACATGCCTTGCTAAATTCTTTATCGGGATAAATCCATTTAAGGTAAATAGATTTTTGGTAAACAATGTAACTGACATAACACACCTCTCGCAATTTGCAGTCAAACTATAGTAACACTTATTTACATACGGGTCAAGGTTTCGTCTAAGAGAACCTGTAACCACTCACAGTATACACGTATACCTTTCCCTCTATACGCATGTCTTATCAGTGACCAGGGCACTCGGGGTAAGAGTGACCTGGGCACTTTAGCTTTGATGTATATATGTGTCTGAGGGTTGTGAGGCCTTACTTTCTAAGTCAAAGTAAACCCATCACCGCAACAAAAAAGCAACCTTTCCGAGCGTCTACGGAGGCTAATCCTTGACAAAAAGTAGATTCATAGTGTAGTCTCATCTATAGTACCTACAATAACAGGAGGTCTCAGATGGCAGATCGCACATATGGCGTAGCCAAAGTAGAAATCGCATTAGTCAAAAAAGGGCAAAAAAAGTTTAGCCCACTCTCAAATGCAAGAAGTCTAACCTGGAACCAAGCCCTAACTACAGCTCAGCGAAGGCAACGCCGCTACCGCAAAAATACAAACATCGAATTTTTTGTAATCAATGTGCAAGGTCAGGCCTGCGATCAATACGCGGCCAGAAGAGCAGAACTATACCAAGAGGGTCTCTGCGAAATCAGGCAAGCTGCCAGACAAAGATCAAAGTAAGTTGGCAAAGTATCATAAAGACCTACCACGCGAAAACAAAATACCAGACATCCGCAGATGTTTGGTATTTTTATATCATCTCTCTAGACCCTCATTGACACATCCCCCAAGTATGCTACAGTTCCACAGAGGGCAAACCAGACTCATGGGGGCATATCTCTTTGCCCAGAGAAAAATCATCATATCCCTCAAGTGAACAAACATTGATGATACAGAGATAGGGATGGTAGCAACCCTTAACCGTTCTTCTGGATACATCTCCACTACCACAAGAGACGTATTTCGAGACCTGCGCCCGAGACCCTTTGGGAGGTATGGACTATAATAGGACCTTCCACCGCGCGAGCCAGCGCAAGCGTAACTCAAAGAAGAAACTGCTACAACCGCCCCGTACTTACGATAAGTGCGGGGCACCTTTTTTTAAAAATATCTATCAAACAAAAATCCACCAAGCAGATTTCTGCTGGTGGACAACATCTCCACCATAGTGAAGAAAAGGTTAGTCATGCATTGAAAAGACAAGGATGTATTGGCTACTTTTTTTCTTCACTTTGACCTTCCAGCACACGTCCCGGTATGCCTGAGCCATGGTGTTCATCAGAGATTTTTCATGATGTTCCCACTGCGTACCTTCATAAAACTCTGATGAAATCGTCACCTCAAGCACTGAGCATTCAGGGTCAGATTTTTGAATCATCTCATCTATATACTCTCCGACGAGGTGAACTACTGACTCACGGGAGGCAATTAACTTCTTAGGTGAAATAGGCATTTTCTTCTCACTATTGTGGTTGTTGGTACTTATATAAGTATACACTATTATTGACTTATTGTCAATATAGTGTATTTACTATATGTCTTCACAAAGAGACCGATACTCTCGGTAACGCTCAAAAGCATAAACTCTTACCGATTCATTATAAAACAGTACTCCCAAAAAAAGAAGGGACCACCCCAAAAGTGAGGTAGTCCGTCGTGATTGATTTCAGATACAAATAGCTTCTTCCCTTTTTAAAGCTCGATCCAAAACCGCTATGAGTCGAGATTCTTCGAGTGTGCCACATGCTTTGACGTACTCGTAGTGTATATTGAGGATCACCAGAAAAACCTGGGGTACCGCCAGAAACCATCACCAGATTTTCATGGACGTAAAGAGGAGTACATGCTAGGTTTAAGAGTAATTTTTTACACACCCTCCATGGACCCTCTCATAAAAAAT
>Ga0209187_1003630_pt1 | contig 12625 bp, 8 predicted proteins | sample BantaG_FD_187430 | JGI IMG/M metagenome (GOLD analysis project Ga0209187, IMG submission 187430) | Marine algal microbial communities from Bantry Bay, Ireland - BantryBay_4 metaG (SPAdes) (version 2) | ecosystem: Host-associated > Algae > Red algae > Unclassified | place: Bantry Bay, Ireland... | reverse complement strand
TTCCCCTAATGTCAGAGAGGTGGTATCAATAGTCATTGCTGTCCCTCCTGTATATGGGTAAGTTATTTCAGCATTCCCGTCAACTAATTCGTAAGGAGAATTTGCTCCTGGAATAACAAGGTATGCACGTAGATTATAATTAGTCGCCGTAGAAATACTTCTTACTAAAACGGAGTAATCAATGGTTTCGCAGAGCTTTACCGTATCTTGCTCAACGGTACTAATGAAATCCGTTTGTATATTGTTAGGTAATGGTTCGTATAATAAATCCAAATCAAAAGGAGAACATGATGAGGCTAGATATTCATCAAGATCAGTAGGATAAGTATCAGTATCACATTGCCAAGCCACATGAGCTTTTACTGAACCAGCTTCACAAGCTTTTACAAAAGACCTTATTTCATAAGTTTCAGTAATATTTCGAAAAGCTCCTAATTCATAAAATCCATTTACAGGAGTTAAAATAGCTCCATCTGAAACTCTTTTTACCTCATCAATCGTAACAATAGGGTCACTATCAAAATATAAAAATGTAGATCTTGGCCCATTGGCTCCGCCTTTTACTTCTAATTGCCAGATAGCTTCGGGAGTGTATAAAAGAGCTGCAGGACTTAGGATTGTAGCGTTGATAATTGGTTCGATGGTTTCTCTAATATATCTATTATTATAGAAAAAACTTACCGTATCTGGATTGGGGCCATCACATTCAGAAGCAAATTGATGAATGAATGCTTTATTTTCTTCAAGTGTATTTATTTTATTAAGTTCCGTTTCACAAGTCGCTTGAAGATAAGGCCTAAAGATTAATCTCATCGTCTCATCTATAGGACCGCCTCCTATTCCTGTACCATTCAACTCATCAACATATTTTTGAACTAAAATAACTAACTCATTCGTAACTGGATCAATAAAATAATAATCAGGATCAATAATACTATTCTCAGATATTAATCTAGAGTTCACTCCTCCTCCCTCATCTCCTCTAATATATCCCCTCATGTATTGGAAGGTATAACTATCTGGTATTTTAAATCTATAGTTATCATATTTTGTTAATTCCCTATACTCGTATGGGAATTGATCCCTTGCTTGATTATTTGACCCTGAACTAGGCCCAACATAAAATCCTTGATAATAAGCTTGTTGTCCATCATTACAACCATTTGTATTTATAAAATAATTATAATGATAATGACGATATCCAACCAATGTCAAAGGCTCAAAGAAAATATTACAGGAGTAACGATCTCCCGGTCCTGCATTTAAATCTGTGGTATTAAAACCTGTTACATTTAAAATTTTTTGTAAACGAGCATCACTCACATTTTCAAAAATCTTAAACATATAATTTCCAACAATCGAATCATTTTGTTCAAAAACAAAATCGGCTGGAATATTATCAGGCCCATAATTTTGCAAAAAATATGGACTCAAATTATACACTAATTCATTACCTGCTCCTACACTTTGATATTGACCAGGTACATTTTCAAAAGAATAATTATTTCCTGTACTTACATCATGTATGGTGAAATCAGTAGTGATTGCTTGATAATCAGGCCCTGGCAATCCAATTCTAAAATACTGAAAACTAAAATTGCTAAATTGTGCAGTATTCACTTTTAATGTATAATTACCAATTGCAGTATCACCTATAAAATAACGATCCGTTGCAATCTCTGGTGTCGTCAATGGATTAGCAGAAACACCTCCATCAGGAATATCCTCAAAACGATCATTATTTAAATCTTGAAAGCCGTAATTTTTTCGAGCCATAGAATGACTCACTACAGATGTTCCATCACATGGATTACAAAAATCACATACCGTCGTAATATTAATTGGAGCATCACCGCACCTCATAGTCGTTCTATTCCAATCATTTGGATCAGCACACTTATCAGTAATGTGATTCATTGCAAATGAAACTTGGGTAGTAATATAACCAGCACAATCAAATGGGCAAATTCCTTTTAATTTATAATTTAAAGAAACGCCATTGAGATCAACGGTATATTGTTTACAATCTACAGGAACTGCCTCTCCTCCAAAACCAACTGGTGGAGGCATATCAAAAATCGCAATAATCTTTCCTGGAGTAGTTGTAAAATCAACACTAGAAGGTGTCCATAATTCACCAGTTACTGCTTCCATAGAAAAATCCCCAGCTGCATTTTCAAATTCTAAAAATTGGTTATCATAATCTAGTATTACTTCATAAGCTGGCTTTACTGGATTACCATAGGGGTAGACATCATTTTGATCACATTCTTTAGAATAAAATTCATTATTTCTACGGACATGAGCTACTAGTTCATAAGAAATATCTCCCTTAGTTCCTTCAGGAATCGTAGGATCATAACTCGTTGCTGGCGGAGAATTCAAATGGTGCGTAGGTAGTCTTTGCGAATAGCTTTTATAATATTGTGCATTTGAGCATGCATCCTTATAGAAAAGATTAAAATAATAACCAGGAGAGTCGTAATAATAATTGATACAGACTCCATCTTCAGCATAACATGCTGTAATATCATGAATAATAAAAAGTGTATCACCTGGTTCTAAGGAAGGAAATGTAAATCTTACATCTCTAATTCGGTTAAACTCAGGGGCACAACCATCAGCAATAGTAGCCAAAGTCCCAGAATACTTTCCAACAAAACTATAACCACCTGTCCAATTTTGATATGTTCCATTGGTATTTATTTTCCATTTAATGGAACTTGTATCTATTGTAGTTCCACTATATCCATATATACGATAAAGTAATTCTGTAGCTTGAAACTTATCATCAGGGTTAACGATAATCGTACCCATTGTCCAAACGTTACCTTCAGATTTACAGGAAGGTACCCATGACAGTTCAGGAAATACATTAGGCCCGCCTAACGAAATCATATCTCTCCAATAAACACCAGGATCTCCATCTTCATAAGTATGAATTGGAGACCTTTCTGAAAATTGACATAAATTACCTGTTAATACATCCGCTTCACAACCAATACCTATTCTAACATCTGAGACTTGTTGTCCATTATTTGTAATACATTCATTAGATTGAACTTCCTCAAAAATGGTTAAAGTATCATTCTTACAAAATCGAGTTTTACCCGTTAAGGCCATAAAATCTGTTGAAGTCAACATCAAAACATTCGTTCCCCCTGTTGTGCTGACCAATGTTCCTATATTATAACTTAACACACTTATATCTGAAGAATAGGTATCAAAGAAATACATCGTATCTACGCAGTAATCATCAATTACTGAGTTGGTAATATGATAACTTCTAGTCCAAGTATCCCCATTAAAAATATTATTTCTATTATAATCCGATTGCCCATCAATAATTAAAATATTAGGCGAAGCCAAACCAATTTGATCACTTACATAAGATCCAGTTCGAGAACCTGATGTAGGAATTGTCAGGTTACTATAATCATAACTTATTTCATATTCTATTACATCTTGAGGCATTTCACAAGATGCTCTCACCACTAAATAAACTCGAACGGTATTTCCCGTAACTGGAGTGGGTAAAAAATCAGCCAAATCTAATGTGACAATTTCTCCGTTAGAAGAAATAGTCTCACCATCAACAGAATGAGCACTATTGTTATCTAAATCTTCTGCCCAAGCAGTTCCAGGGAAATAAGTCATGCCTGGAGGCAAAGTTATTTCAAAATCAATATTGGAAAAAGTAGCTCCTTGTGAGGAAGATCCACTCGGAGTTCGGATATCTACACTGAAAGTATCTTTACCACAATAGGTAAATGCATTAGGTAAATCATCAGGCCCAGTCAATAATGTTTGGGCAAAAGTGAAGTTTGCAGTAAAAAGTATTAAAAAAATAGTTAATACTTTGGCGATAGTTCTGGATTGGATTGCTCCATACCAAGTAGTGAAAATGAAGGGAATTTCCATTCTTTGGATATAATTTATGTGATGTTTACTTAATCTAACTAGTGTAAATCTCTATAATCAAATATTAAAATCTAACCATAGATCAAAGAACTACATTTTCAATAACTGTGACATGACATACCGAATATGTATTGAAAAATCAAATAGGTAAACGGCTCACAATCAAACTAGTTACACTTAAAAAGTATTAATTCAATGAAATTTATATTTCAAAACATATCCATTTTGGTAACGTATTTGGGATACATCTGACTACATTATATGTATAAAGCTTACATACTTAATTCAAAAAATTACACCAATGATTTTCAAAAAATTCATTTTTCTATTGATGACATTTCTCAGTTTTATTCTTTTTTTCTCTTGTTCAAAAGAAAATACTCCCATAGAAAATACCGAAGTTGTACCTCCTGTTAAAGAAGAGCAAACCACTCCGATTGACCCTGTATTGAACAATGCATTATTAAGTGGTACAATCCGAAAAAATCCTTAGCGAAATTATCCTCCACACCTTTAAAGAATTAAATTTTTACCCAGAACTTTATGATTTCACCCCATCAGAAATCAGCGTAGGAACTAGAACCGATTGTCCTGAGTCAAGTCTAGATGCGGCACAAACCGAGTTGTTGTTGACCTATTCTGATTGCCCAACTACCAGTACTGTCCAATATTCGGGTTCTATTCTCCTGACTATCAACGGTACTCTGGGAACTAACGGCACTACGATCTTGATAGAGTTGAGTGATGGATTTTACATTAGCTGGAGATAGGGACCTCGACGAATTTATATTCTTAGAGTACGATAATGTGGCAACCTTTGATGAATACGAAATCAAGGATATTTCAATTGATAACAATAACCTAACAAATTTCACTACTACGGAAATTCGTCCAACTCAATCAGGACAAACTCCATATGTTACCATTGTTGACGTGTTAGGTAATGATACCACCAATCCGCTAACGTTCTTGGATAATGAGTTTGTCATGGAGTCTTATTTTTATGTAATTTTCCCGCCAAACGCAAATGGTACTATTACGGAGTTGGAAGTATCCCCTCTAAACCCCATTCTATATACACTTGACTACGGAATGCCTAAGAATGGAAGCTTCCAACTGAATGAAAATGGTGAGCCGCAAAGTTCGATTGATTTTTCTTATCCAAATATGGAGGATATGGGGGAATGTGATAATGAGTTGATTGGTTATCCAGCAGAGGGAGGTGCAGGAACGGTAGTGGCATATTGAGGAGATTCTTCAATTCACAAGATAACTTCGAAGTCACCTTTTGAATAATTTAGCTAGGAAATAGCTAGGAAATAGCTAGGAAATAGCTAGGAAATAGCTAGGAAGCAAGATTTATAAAATTTAAACTAGCCGAATAAAAAAAGATTTTTGATCAGGAAAAAAAAAGTCCACAAGTAAAGTTTTACTTGTGGACTTTTTTTTGCAAATGTGTTGTGTCGTCCTAAAATTTTCTATTGTTCATCTTTTGAAAGTAATTACATTATTATTAAGTACTTCGACATAATTTTCGCTATTCCTTTTTCAAAAAAAACCGTTGGAGCTTCGATAATTTATCTGTGTTAATCAAATCAATTTCCATTTCTAGTAATTTTTCCCAAAGCATTTCATCCTCAGGTGTGGCCCAAAGTCGAGCTTTTTTACCTTGCTCATGAGTTGCTTTTATGAAATTAGATATTTTCAAAAATGTAGCTTCATCTACTTGACTGTAATCTTCTACCTCCGCAATTTTCCCTGCACTTTCACTTATAAAAGGCATCAAATGTGATGGGTAATTTTTTACCAAATCACTTTGTCGTCCATCCAAAGTCATCAATTGCAAACTATCGCTTAGTAATGCTTCAAATGGTCGATCTCCAGAGAGAATTACAGTCACTTTTCCTTTGTGAAATTTCCCATTTTCATAATAATTCAGCATCTCTCGATAAGGATATAATAAATCTCGGAGCTCTCGATAAGTTTGATTTTGATAAATTTTTATATCAATCCATAAATAAAAATCTCCTTCATAACCTTTGTATATTTCTTTATCATATTTTTTCCATTGTCGCCAAAGTGGTTTTAAATATAGTCGATTGAGTGGTTTTAATCTAGGATAAAACTTATCAGGCATATCATGACCAACCAATAATTTTCCATAAATATAAAGTACATCTGCCTCCACACTTGTAAAGCCATGACGCAAAGCATCCTTTAAAGGTTTGTTTCTAAAGTAATCGTTATGCGAGTGAGCTTTGGGCAAAGGTATCACCTGAGCAGACATTTGAGTAACATTCAAAAAAAATAAGATGAAAAATATACTGCTGATTTTTGAGTGAAAAAAATTCATATTTAACATTTTGTAGGATTCTTTTTTGGAATTTTTACTTTTTATCGTCCAAAAATAATACCTCAATTCGAATCTGATATTCCCGATATTTTACCATTAGTTATTTTTAATAAATCATCAGGATTTAATTTTACCAAAATTCCTCGAACACCTGCATTTACATAAATCATTTCAAAGTCATTAGCTGTATTATCAATATAAACTGGAAATGCTTTTTTCATCCCTATTGGCGAACATCCACCTCGAATGTAACCTGTCAATTTTAGTAAATCTTTGACTGGAATCAATGCTATTTTTTTATTGCCAGAAGCCTTTGCAATTGATTTTAAGTTCAACGTTTGATTACCATTAATCACAGCAACTAAAACCCCGTTTTTGTCCCCTTTTGCGACTAAGGTTTTAAATACATTTTCAGCTTTCAAAAAATTATCGCCTGCTATTTTTTTGACAGATAAATTTTCCTCATTGTATTCATATTCTAAAGTTTCGTAGGAAATTTTTTTTTGATCTAGAAGTCGAAGTGCGTTAGTTTTTTTCATAAAAAGTAAATATTTGAGTCAACAAAAAGTCCAAAATGAAAAATACAAAATCTAAATTAGTTTTCCTCTGTTACCATTTTTTTCCTAGCTTTAAAGATTACTAACCTAATTTTCAAATCCATCTAAAATGCTACGCAAAATTTTGAAATTCATAGGAATCATTGTATTACTTTTAATTGTTGTTGCCATTTTTAACTATAAAAAAATAAATAAACTTAGCAAAGTCCTAAGTCTCTTTGAAAAAGAAAACATTGTTGAAAATTTTCTTCATATGGAAGACATCAACGAAACTTCAACGCTCGTCAAAAGCTCCTCCCCTACTCGATTACCCGTTAATATTTTTCATCAACTTCCAAAGAGTTTTCAAAGCAATGGACAAGCCATCGATGTCCAAAAGTTTATTGATCGATCTTTGACAACTGGTTTGATGATTATCCATAAAGACACTATTATTTTTGAAAATTATATGAATGGATTGACTCCAGAGACTACTCATATTTCATGGTCGATGGCAAAATCTTTTGTTTCTGGGATGATTGGAATTGCGCTGGAAGAAGGAAAAATAGGTAGTATTCAAGATCAAATTACTGATTATTTGCCCCAGTTTAAAGGGACAGGTTACGAAGGAGTCACTATTAAAGATGCTTTGGAAATGAGTTCTGGAGTAGGATTTAATGAAGATTATGGTGACTTCAATTCTGATATCAATCGGTTTGGAAGATATTTTGCCTTAGGTCAATCGTTTGAAAAATTTGCTTTGAGTCTCAAAAATGCTCGAAAGCCAGGCACTTTCAATCATTATGTCAGCATTGATACGCAAGTGCTCGGAATGGTTTTAACAAAGGCAACTGGAAAAACTATTACTGAATATATGCAAGAAAAAATTTGGACACCAATGGGAATGGAAGATGATGCACAATGGATTATTGATGAGGATGGAATGGAAATGGCTTTGGGCGGATTGAATGCCACGATGAGGGATTATGGGAAATATGGTTTGTTGTATTTGCATGAAGGAAATTGGTTTGGCAATCAGATAATTCCACAAAGTTGGGTCAAACAATCAGTAGCAATGGATGGCACACATTTGCAACCTGGTGTCAATGAATTTTCTAGTAGCGATATGGGATATGGTTTTCAATGGTGGATTCCGCAAGAAGCTGATGGTGCATTTTTGGCTTCTGGAATTTATAATCAACACATATATATACAACCAAATCGAGATTTGGTCATTGTTAAATTATCAGGTAATTATCATTTTAAGACTAATAAGAATTCGGAGAAAGGTCAGCACATTGACTTTTTTAAAAGCATCGTTCAGCAGTTTCCCAAAAATATAATTGTGGATAATTCTGTTGAACAAAAAAATTAGTGTATTGAAGTTTATACTTTTCGCTTTATCCTTATTTCTACTGTTTTTTGATATAAAAAAATATTGAATTTAGTAAAATGTTAAACTAGACTTTGCAAAATATCTGCTGAGGTACGATCAGGAGAAATTTAATAACTTTCATAAAACAGCAAAATGCATGAAATATACCTTATTATTCATGCATTTGCTGTAATTTTACAGCAAACTAGTAAATACCATTTTTTAGAAAAAATTCGCCCTACCCTATCGCAATCAAACTCCTACCCTCTCGGTCAGCTTATTTTAATCTATATCTAATAAAAAGAAAATAATCTCCCTTCATCCAATTTTCCGAAATCATCATCTCGGAACTATTCAAATTATTAACTCAACTCGAAAAGTAAAATAATCAAATTCTATTTTACTTTCTACCGATTCTATTTTCAAAATATCCAAAATCAATTTTTTCTACTTTCCGTTACCATTATACTATCAAAATCGATTTTCCAAAACATCAATCAATATTCATCCTTAATTTACAAAAACCTATTATTGCTGTATTAATTACAGTTTTTTACAGCAACTTACAGCATATTTCGTTTTTACTATTAGTTGATACTCCCCTCCTTATTACTGATTTTAAATTTCATTTTCCAGACTTCACTCTTATTTCCAATTTGAATGCGGTATTAGCTTTGCGAAACTCGCGAGAGGGCAAAAGAAAGCGCTAAGTTTCGTAAAGCGTCGTTAATGTTTGCTTGGCTTTCCAAAATTTAATGGATTCTTAGACTGCACCTTCCAAATTGGAAAAGCTAAAGTCTCTTTTTACCTTTCTTAATTTAAAAATTGTAGTGGTTTCTTTCCAATCGACACCAGAAAAAGGAATTCTCTAATTTAGAAACTAAGATCGAAACCACACTTTCCATAAATTATGACTTTCATCAGAAAAAGTCGTTTCCTTTTCATTGCTGTAATTTTTACAGACAAATACAGCAAATGATGGAATAAAACAATATTTATACAGTTTTTTACAGCAATATTCTGTAAATATATTTTTTAATCTTTTCAACTAACTATATTCGCCTCATTCTTTCATACTTAAAAACCAATACCCTATGATTATCGCAGTTACCAACCTAAAAGGCGGTGTAGGAAAAACCACCATCGCTACTAACCTTGCAGTAAGTTTTGCCCACCGAGATTATGATGTTTGCATTGTCGATACCGATCTCGGACAACAATCTTCTATGGAATGGTCTGGAAACAGAGGCGAAGAAAGGATCAGGATTCCTGTTTTCGGAGTCAGCATCAAACAACTCAACAAAGAAGTAGAAGGATTGCAAGAGAAATATGACATTGTCATCATTGACGGAACACCTCAATTATCTGAATTGGCTGATAGAACGATCCTAGCGAGTGATTATTTGGTTATTCCATTGATGCCTAGTATTTATGATTTTCGAGGTTTTGAGAACTTCCTAGAACGTTTTGAACAAATCAGAGGATTGAAAGAAGCAAACGGAGGCAAGGTAAAAGCATTGGTTGTTTTAAATCGAGTTGTTTCCAAAACGAATGTGAGCAAAGAAATAAAAGAAGCAGTAAAAGAATATGAAGTGACTCTCTTGAAAGCAAATATTAATAATCGAGTTGCCTATGCTGATTCTGCAACTGATGGATTGGGAGTCATCGAATATAAAGATAAAAAAGCAAAAGCTGAGATAAATAAACTCACCGATGAACTCGAAAAAATATTAAGCTAGACACAGCAAAAGATGTAATATTCCTGTACTTTGCTGTAATAATTACATAAAACAACTAATTTTACTGCTAAATGCTGTATTATTACAGCAAATTTACTCAAAGAAAAAACTTAAATTATGCCGATCAAAAAGAAAATAGCTTCAAAGAAAACCACCAAGTCAATGAATGCTGATACTCAAGAAAAAGCTTTGGAGCAGTTGAAAAAGAAAGATAAAAAGAAAAATGTCCAACGTGTTACTGTTGACTTTCCGCAATATCTTTATGAAAAAATGAAGTTAGAAACGGAAGATACTGGTCAGACTTTAAAAGGGTTTATCGTTGGTTTGGTTAGGGAACATTTTACTCGGAAAGAAGGGTAGTGGTTGGTTGCTAGTTGAATGTCGTTAACTTCCATACGGACAGGTAAGAGTTTTGAATTTTGAATATCCAACACCCAACAAGGAATTTCCAATATCCAATCCCGAAAAGTGCTAGCTATTGCGGGTATAAATTGGATATTAATATTCAAAAGACCTTGCAGATTATTAAAATCTGCAAGGTCTTTTTGGTTTTATTGAATATTCGAGTACTTATTCAATTTTTGTAAATACAATCATCAACTCCTTTTTTTAATTTTAAAGCGATTTAAGACCGCCTTTTTATTGCTTATTTAGATATTCCAACATTCTTAGGTAAATGCGCTAGAATCGCCTCGAAATCATTTTAAAAGCTCTTTCTATCTTCTCTTTTAAATTCAAATGATATTTTCTGATTTTTTTTAGAACTTCAATTAAATTAGTTCTAGCATATTACAAAACAGCAATATGCTGTAAAATTCATGCATATTGCTTTTAATTGTTTAATTGTAAAGCATTATCACAGAAAAATACAGCAATATTAAATATGAAAGTAGATAGAATCAAAGTGGAAAGGCAGTTGAAGTTCAGGACGAGATTCAGATTGAAAGTTAAAAAATAGCTGATTCTAAAAAATATAGAATTTTATCATATTCTGATTTGGGCAGGGTTAAAGAAATTAGTTAACTAATTTTGATTGTTAAAAACCAAATCAGAAAAAACCATCCTATCTTTCAAAATCTTTAAAATAGTTGATACCGTTAGGCTCGTAAAATGCAATACAGCAATTAACTTTAAATATGCTGTATTTTACTGTACTTTTCATTAAAACTATTTTTTAGAAAAAGGCTATTAAATTTTACTTACTGTTTTCCTTCTATTCGTTTTATCCAAGTTTCCCTAATTTAGTAACGATAAATACTTCTTCCAATCTTCAAATAATAAAATCCATTCTTCCATTTTGAATCTAACTTAAACTCTGTTTTGCTTTTCTCAAAAAAAAATAGAAAAAAGGAAGGAATAATATCAAAGTGAATAATTTAAATCCAAAAAGCATATTGCTGTAAAAATACAGCAATTTACAGCAATTTACAGCAGCCTAAAATATTCGATTTATAGATACTGCTGTTAAAATTAACATGAGTTTCTTATTTTCGAAATGATACATTTCTAAAAATATATCATTTCATTTCATTTCCTTGTAAAAAAAACGCAGCCTTGAAAAAATGTAATCTCAAAAAAGCGTAATTAGCCTTCTGAAAGCAAGCAATATGCTTTGCAAGAAATTAGGTAGTTAAATAGTAAAAATCCTTTGAGTAAGTTTATAATATTTCACACGAAGAAAAATTAAAGATTGAGTGAAAGCCACCCTTATAATTTTTTTACTTCAAATAGATCACATAAGAATTAGCTAAAAGAATTGTATTTACAAAAAAAGAAAATTAAAAAGGTCTTAAACTTTCATTTAAGACTTTTAAAGTTTTTTAATTCTTTTAATATTATTTGTAGCGATCAATTATTTTTCTTTAAATAAGTCTGTAACTCAATGATAGTAAGCTTTTCAGCTGATTAAGAGCTATTTTTGTTTTTCTTAAAAAGGGACAGAACTAGGGAAGGTAAGGGGACTTAGTTAGGGCGGAAAGAGGGACTTAATCAGGAAAAAGGGGGGACAGGCATAGGGAGTTAAAAGGGACATAAAAGGGGAAAAAGGTTTATCAAAATTAAATAAACGCTGAAAAAGGGACAAAAAAAGGGCAAGATTGACCAATCAGTTTTTTAGATAAATAAAACTGCTTCACGCACTTGTAAAAGGGACTGAATCAGGGAAACTGTATTAAACTTTCCTCTTTTTCTATCTAAAAAAGTCTCAATAGTAGAAAAAAAGAAACTATCATAATTAAAAAGGGACAAAAAAAGGGCTCAATTAATACTTGAACCTATTTGAAAGAGAAGGAGTCCTTAATTGTATTCTAAAAGGGGACAGAAAAGGGGAGTATTTTATTAAAATCCATTCTTTTTATATTAAAAGAGGTATCGTTTGAATCATTTCACTAATATTTTTTAAAAAGGGACATTATCAGGGCCCAAGTATTAGTTGAACATTTTGATAGACTGATTTAATGTAAATTTTAACTTAAAAAGGGACATACTCAGGGATAGGATATATGTTTAAGTCTCTTTTCGAGGTTAAATTTGATTAATATTTTAAAAAAGGACTAAAACAGGGAAGGGCTGACCTATTTATGTCCCTCTTTAGAATGAAACATTCCTTTCTTCAAGTTTGGAAATTAATTAAGAGTTAAGATTTAGGTTTTAAAGAGGGACTTAATCAGGGAAATTAGGCATACATATTATATACCATGGT
>Ga0209187_1003627_pt1 | contig 12637 bp, 7 predicted proteins | sample BantaG_FD_187430 | JGI IMG/M metagenome (GOLD analysis project Ga0209187, IMG submission 187430) | Marine algal microbial communities from Bantry Bay, Ireland - BantryBay_4 metaG (SPAdes) (version 2) | ecosystem: Host-associated > Algae > Red algae > Unclassified | place: Bantry Bay, Ireland... | reverse complement strand
TGGCGTGCCTGTGCGACAACATGTTGGCGTGCCTGTGCGACAACATGTTGGCGTGCCTGTGCGACAACTTGTTGGCGTGCCTGTGCGACAACATGTTGGCGTGCCTGTGCGACAACATGTTGGCGTGCCTGTGCGACAACATGTTGGCGTGCCTGAGTATCAGTTAATTGAGAAATTGTAAAAATATCGCTAAAAGAAACATTTTCGGTTTTGTAAGTTTTGGGAGTGGACTCAAACTTGGTCATTTGAATTAATTCATTCGTCAAAATGATTTACTTCTCCACCAAATATTTCCAATACCGCTTTGGTACATGTTGTACATGTAATTTCTGGTTATTCCGTTCTGGAATATTAACACTTTTAAAATAACTCCTCCACAGATTTTGGTAGTCAGGCTCATCGGTAGTTAAAATATCCTTGGAAAGTTGCCTTAATTTAAGATGATCTTTTGCCTCAAAGGTGATAAAGTCAAGTACGCTTTTATTATAGTAAATCCCATAGTGCCTTTTTGTATCGTAGATTAACCATTGCATGGCAGGATAGCGTTTCTCAAAGTGGTCTCCGATCAGAGGGAGGACATTAAAATCTGGTTCAATGATAGAGATGAAAATATCATCCTTCGTTTTTTGAAAACGAACAAATGCGTGCATCCGGTGAACTTCGCGCCCTATTTTTTTATTAATCTGATGTAAGTTTAAAATCTTTTCGTCTCGATAATTCCGAGTTACATCATGCTGTCTTATCATTGCAGTTCGTACAAAGTGTAGGATCAATAATTCAATATCTCTTTGTTCGGATAAGAAACATCGGTATAGCAAAGTATTGGCAGCCTTCCCACACCTTTGTTGAATTCCTTTTTTAACTCTTTTTACCCAAACCATATTAGTAACCACATGCACAGGTTCAGCGAACAAGCTGTCTTGATAGTTTGAGATAGGGACTATTCGATCTACATTTATCTTCAATCGGTAAGTTTCAAAGATAGCTGATAGAAGTCCTTCGAAAGTGCCATCGTAAGTGAGGGTTATTTTATCCATATAAATCCTAAGGAAATAAACTGAGTTGATTAGAATTGGCTGCCTTGGTCATGATGGTACTACTGATCTGCTGCCGTATGACTTCTGGTTTCCAGTTCAAAAATTTAAAATTGCGGTCAGCGCAAGTAATGAAATATTTTGCTCGTTTCCATACCAAACCTAACTTTCGCAAATGACCTTCTCGGAGAGCTCCAAATTTTCTAGCGGATACAATCTTCTTTGCTGATTTCACCCCGATACCTGGAACTCTTAGGATCAATTCATAATCGGCCTTATTAATATCAATGGGAAAAATAGCTGGATTGCGTAAAGCATAGGCCGCCTTAGGATCAAGTGCTAAATCCAAGTCAGGATTTTTCTCATCCACAATCTCATTTAAATTGAAGCCATAAAAACGCATCAGCCAATCCGCTTGATACAAACGATTTTCCCGAATTAATGGCGGCTGATATATCACGGGTAGACGATTGTCCTCACTGATCGGAATGTATCCCGAATAGTAAACGCGCTTTAGAGACTTCTGACGATATAGTCCATCTGCTAGGGTCAAGACTTCAAGATCTTTTTCGGGACTAGCTCCGATAACCAATTGGGTACTTTGGCCACCAGGTGAGAATAGAGGGGCTTTTTTACTCTTCCGACGCTCTTCCTTATTTTCAATAATTTTTTCTTTTATATAGCTCATCGGCTCCAAAACCGATTTGTAGTCTTTCTCGGGAGCTACTTTTTTGAGGCTTGATTCTGAAGGCATCTCTATGTTTACACTCAGGCGGTCTGCGTATAGACCTGCTTCTTGCATCAGCTCTTCACTTGCACCAGGAATTGTTTTTAGATGAATGTAGCCATTGAATTTATGTATGGTGCGTAATTCCTTAGCGATCCTCACTAAACGCTCCATGGTGTAATCTGAATTTTGAAATATACCAGAACTCAGAAATAGTCCTTCAATATAATTTCGTTGGTAGAAGTTCATAGTCAGGTCCACCACCTCTTTGACCGTAAAGGCAGCTCTTTTGACATCATTTGATTTACGACTTACACAGTAAGCACAGTCAAATATGCAGTAATTAGTCAATAAAATCTTCAATAAGGAAACACATCGACCATCCTGGGTATAAGTATGACAGATGCCCATACCAGTCGAATTACCCATTCCATATTTAGTATTTTTGCGCTTGCTCCCGCTAGAGGAGCAAGACACGTCATACTTAGCAGCATCGGAGAGGATTTCGAGTTTCTCCTTTATTCGTTCATTCATAATCAATCGGGACTTAATTTAAGCACAAATATACAAATTGTTTTATAAAATGATTGAGTACTTAATTAAATAACAAAATGTTTCATAAAATGAGATATTCTTACGCACGACATTCATGTATCTCATACCAAACAATATTGAGTCCACTCCGAAAACTGATGAATTGCACAAAATGAAATATTTCGGATGGGACTGACTGTTGCGCAGCAATATTGGTCCAGTGGACCAATATAAGGAAGGAACTGTTGCAGACCTGCAATAGCAAGCAATATCTCTCATTGATGCTTGTGCGACAACTCGATGGCGTGCTTGTGCGACAACTCGATGGCGTGCTTGTGCGACAACTCGATGGCGTGCTTGTGCGACAACTCGATGGCGTGTTTGTGCGACAACTCGATGGCGTGCTTGTGCGACAACTCGATGGAGTGCTTGTGCGACAACTCGATGGCGTGCTTGTGCGACAACTCGATGGCGTGCTTGTGCATAAGTGGATTGAGAAAATGAAAAATATCGCCAAAAGAAACATTTTTGGTTTTGTGAGTTTTCGGAGTAAACCCAACATTGTATATAAGAAAACCTATTGCCGTGGACTCTGAAATAGACACAATAATAAGCTTTGCATATCTATTATGTCGAATAAAATTGAAGGCTAGCTAAAATTAAAAATCCTATGCGTTTAATCCAATCTCCTTAGCCTAAGGTTAGCAGTATTTCTTATAAGTAGTAAAATCCCAGTCGTTAAAATCTATCAGGAAGCATTGATAAAGAGCTAAATTGGAGTGAGCATACAAGAAATATTAAATTTGTTGAACTTGCTGTATTCCATTCGTTATTTTGCTTATCTATATTTTACTCCTATTAAAGAATTCATGTATTTCTAACATGATTATCATATCGTAGAATGGAAAAAAACTTAGCTTTGCAATTTAATCTTATAATTACGGAGCTGCGAATCGGGAGTAGTAAGAGTCGTATCAAATCATTATTTTACATAAAGTTTTATCTACCATCAAGCATCCTTTGCATATAATCATTCTGCGTGATCCAAGAAACCAGCCTTTACAAAAAGTTTAGATTATTTTTACGCTCTACCTTAGACCTTAGGGAGGGAGAGATGCAGCGCGCATTATTGATGCAGTTTTATATCTTTCTGATCATTACTACATTGCTAGTAGTCAAGCCTACTGCCAATGCTATGTTTCTTAGTAGGTTTGGAGTTAGTCAATTACCTTTCGCTTTTATCTTAGTGGCCATAGTGGCAGCCATAGTGACCATGCTCTATTCTACTTTAGTAACTAAAGTTGAGCTAAATAAAATTATGGATCGAACCCTTAGAGGATCCATTGTTTTCTTGATTCTATTTGGTGTATTTCTTCACTTTAGAGTGTGGCAAGATTTTATTCTTTATCTTTTTTATATCTGGGTTGCAGTCTTTGCGCTATTAACCACCTCTCAATTTTGGTTGCTAGCGAACATTGTTTTCAATGCTAGACAAGCCAAAAGGTTATTTGGCTTCGTTGGAGCTGGAGCCATTGCTGGAGGTATATTCGGAGGTTATTTAGCTACAATTTTGACAGGATTTATTAGCAGTGCATATCTGCCAATTGTCGCTACAATATTTCTAATTTTCTGCATTTTTATCTTACGAAAAATTTGGAAAAAAGAAGTCTTACCTAATCAAACTAGCTTCAGAAGACGAAAAAAAATAGTGCCAGTCTCCAACTTGCCTTTTATTCAAATCAAGAACTCAAAGCACCTAACCTATATTGCGTTTATGGTAGCCATTAGTGTAATCGTTGCTAAACTGGTAGATTATCAGTTCTCTGCTATCGCATCAGAACTTATCCCTGATCCAGACAATTTAACTGCTTTTTTCGGTTTTTGGTTTTCAACTTTCAATGTTATATCTCTATTCATACAATTATTTTTAACAAAGGGAATTGTCGGAAAATTTGGAGTGGGGTACTCATTATTTCTTCTGCCAGTCAGTATTTTATTTGCGGTGATTCTGTTATTATTTATGCCTGGTGTGTTATTGGCGGCTGTATTTTTAAAGCTGTCTGAGGGGGGGCTAAAGCAGTCTGTAAATAAGGCGGCTATGGAGTTATTAATGATCCCCATACCTCAGGTAGTCAAAAAGCAAACAAAAACATTTATAGATGTATTTGTAGATAGTCTAGCGACTGGCGTCAGTGGGTTAATATTAATTTTCATTGTTCAAGGACTAAATCTTACTCACCTTTCTATCAATATTATTATCATTACTTTTTTAGTCATGTGGTTTTATGTTGCCTTTAAAGTTAGGGGAGAGTATTTTAAATCATTCAGAAGAAAAATCGATTCCGTAGTTTCTTCTACCAGTAAATCTCTAGATTTTACGAATCAATCGGTAATAGCTGGTATGCGCAAGCTATTAGAGACTGGGACAGAAAGGCAAATTCTATATGCACTCAAGAAGAATTCAGTGCTAAAGAATAAACGTTTCTTTAAATCCATTTCTAAATTACTTGCGCACCCATCAGTTCGGGTTAGGGCTGCTGCCATAAAGAATTTAAATCTCTATAAAAGCAAGCACCTGTACCAAGAGATAGAAGAAATGTTACTGACAGAATCTTCCCATAAAGTGAAGACTGCCGCTTTCGACTACCTTCTCAGGCATGGAACGAAAAATACTTATCAATATATAGACACCTACTTACATCATATAAATCCTATTATTGCCAGCGCTGTTATGTTCAGTTTGGCTAAAGAAGCTCAAATAAATCCAAAGTTTAAGTCTGCCATTAAATTAGAGGAAATCATACTAGAAAAGATGTCTTTAATTAAAGATATGGACGCTGGACACGAGAGGGATATCTATACTATTGGAGTTATAAAATCTATAGGAAAAGGTGGACTATCTTCTCTATATGATAAGTTATTCGAGTACATAAAAAGCGATGATCAAACAATTGCCTTAGCTGCTGTAACTGCGGCTGGGCGTACGATGCACCCCAAATTTTTGGGCCTGCTGATAAAGCGTCTGGGGGATAAAAACTTCGAAGCTGCTACGCGGAAAGCATTATTGCAATACGGTCCAGCTATACTGGATGTGCTTATCAAAGCTTTCGAGGAGCAGAAAATATCCTTAAAAGCATTAAGAAGGTTCCCGGGTATAGTGAAGCAAATTCCTTCAAAGAAAGCTGTGGCCTTCTTAATTGGTTTTTTGGATTACCCAGACTATGTAGTAAGACAGGAGGCATTGAGGGGCTTAAGTAAATTACGAAATAGTCATCCTGACCTGGCTATCGATGATAAAATGGTGATCACTCGTGTGCTAAACGAGGCACACAACTATCAGCAAAATCTCTCAGTACTATATGCCCAAACGAGATTACATGCGCAATCAAAAGACAAGAACAGCAGCGGTAATAATCATGAAAAGATAGTATGGGAGCGAGCGGCTTTAGTAAAATTACTGGAGAAAAGATTAGATCGAAACTTGGAAAGAATATTCAGGTTGCTTGGTCTATACTATAATTCAGCAGATATCATATCCATCTACAAAGGGATAAATAGCAATTTAGCTGATATAAGATTGAATGCCATAGAATTTTTGGACAATCTGCTGGAGCCCAATCTGAAGAAAACATTGATTCCAATCATCGAAACATCCATGTTGGAGACGATCACAGAAGTGACTATAAAGAGCCTAAATCTAAAACATCCAAAAGAGATAGAAAGTCTTGAGATACTATTAAATCAGCCAGATATTAAAGTAAAAAAGGCGGTACTTCGCTTAATTAAGGAGTTAAATAATGCTCTATATCTACCTATGCTACTCTCATTTAAACCAACGTGTCCAAGAGAATTATTACCTAGTCTCGAAGAATTAATTAATGATTTGAGCTAATTTAGGCTGGGCTGCTTTTTGACAATTAGCTTCACAAAGTTGCATAGCCTTCTCTACAGAATAGACTAACTTACGAATGATTTGTTCCCCGTTTGGATCCTCAACCAAGGCAGACAAAATGTAGTTTCTGTCTTTGCCTTTGACCATTACAGAGTCTGAATGGAAATTACTCCATGAACCAGACTTTCTAAAAAGCTGAGCGTCAGGAGCTATTTTATCTAGGGTATTTACAAACTTATGATGAAGCTTTGGCTCCGTCATGATATCCATCATCTGTGCTGAGCGCGCTTCGTTAACCAATTTGCCATTAGCCATTAAATAGTAGTATCTACATATTTGATCTACAGTGGCTGCATGTGAAAGCCCTTTCATAGGTTCTGGATTGCGCGCACCACCTGCAGCATATCGCTTACCGACCCATAGTCCACCTCCGTGGTTTTTATCGTAAAGAGCATATTGAGGGTCTGTCAAGATAGATTCGATTTTATCATAACCGACGCGATCAATCATACGAGTAGAAGCCTGGTTATTTGATTTTGCAATCATGAGATGCAAGTCAGATTGTATTTCGGGGCTGTCTATCAATTCACCTTTATCTAGGGCATCCATCGCAGCAAACAGAATAGCAATCTTAGGTAAGCTTGCCGCATACATCATTTCTTCTCCATTAACGGAAGCCATCTTAGCATCGGCGTTTTTTCGCATGTCTACAAGACCTATAGCTAACCTTTTCTGACTAATAAGTCTTCTAAAACTTTGATTTTCATTAAGTACCTGATTTAGAGCATCTTGTAAAGTGGCATCCTTACAGGATCTCAAAGGCTTGACAGGATCAGGAATTGGGTTTTCCGATGACTCCAACACACAAGTATCTGATACAGAGGCACTTGGGTAATAAATCGGAATAAATATGAATAGACTGAGAACAGCGATTAGGAATACTTTGGTCATTAATTTGATAGCTTGGAAGCTAGTTTAGATGGTTAATAATCCTGTGTATATTCTAAATAGAACGTAAATATATACTAGAAATCGTTCATTAGCAATTTGAACTCTACTTATTCTAATAAATTTTACTTGTTTTTATTCTTAGATTCAAAGAAATGTAATTTAGAACCATTTCCCTTTATATTCAGAGGTCTGCACCTACTATTTTCGTTATATATGTTGAGTATAAGGGTTGTATGAAGCTTCAACGAATAAAATAGAAATTTATTATCAAGATCAATAAGAAAATGCTTTAGATTAAAATTTAATAAGTATTCGTGGTTTAAATCGTCATCTACTATAGTTTTATTACTTTTATAACTGCTCTTGGGGTATCAAAGAGCGATAAAACCAATTGATAACGACAAACCTTAGGCGGGTACTCCAATGAAGAACCATTTTCTATTTATCTCTCTTTTTGTAGCATATTTAAGTTACGGGCAAAGTCCTCTTCCATCAAATGAAATTGTTGAACTGATTAACCAATTTAAAGAAGATCCACGCGGACCATATCTGGATATAATGTGGTTTTGCGATGATGGCACATTCGTAAAGCCCAAAGAAGAATGCCCAGAGAAAGGTGTCCAAAGAGCTAGATATAAAGAGCAAGTCAAAGAATTGATGCTCTCCAATCATATATTTCTGGGACAAATTTTATCCACTACCAACAAGAAAGACTTTTGGGATGATGAAAACAATAACTCTCGATTAAAACAATATCAGCTAGAGCACTATCTCCATAAAATAGATAATGGATGGGTCAATAGGAGAGGACAGTATTATCGCGGAGCTTTTCAAATTGAAGATGAAATAGAATGGGGAACAGATTTTTTCCGCTGGGTATTGAGATCAGATCCGCATATAGAAGAGCATTTTTATCTCCTTCGCCAAGCGGCTAAAGATATACCGCATGGAAACGATAGTAATCTCTATCAACTGATTCGCGCCGAATCTAAAATACTTGCCGAATCCTATCCAAAATTTATGGATTTGAGGGTGAAAATACATGGACAACCTGATAGTAGGGATGTCCAGTCAGTGAAGCTTTTCTTAGATTCCCATCAAGAAAATTTGACAAATCAACAAAGAACTATCATTGATGATTTAATCGCACAGATGGAGCAGTACTATGCTCCAATTGAAATGAAAGCTCTAGATAAGTATTTGAAAGAACTTAGCTCTAGTAAGGAAGTTAGCCGTATCCTAAAAGACTATATGGCTAATTTTGAAAAATCAGAGCATGCAGATGATAAAATAAGGCTAACCTCAGAGACACTACTACGCATACGTGAAAATATGACCAGCGTCAAAAGTTCAAAAAGTCGATTGGCGCTCTTGGATTTAAGCAATGACTTGGAATCGATTTATCTAAAAACTATTCCCGAATGGAAAGCCAAATCCACAGAAGAGATGGCCAATAAAATCCAATCTGCTGGTAAGGCTGCTGCTGGGACTGGATATCTTGAACTTTGGGAATGGGAAACTTTAAGTTCTTCCTTAGCGCAGTTGCCTTCTTTGATAAATGTGGAAAAAATAAAAGAATATTTAAGCAACTCCAGGCGGATTGTAGAGTGGGGTGTGGGTATGACTCGAGCTACCTATGATGATGTGATTGGACTGTATCTTCCATTTGAGTCCCAGGCTTATGGATTTAATGATGACAGAATTCGGGCATCGGTACTGTTGGACTTAGGCGTGGTGATCGGAACCTTGGAAGAAAATGCAATACCTGCAGATGGTAATTCCAACATGCTAATGGGGATACCGAACGCCAGCGCTGCAAGAGGGTTAAATTCTGGATTTGCTTTGGGAGAATTGGTGGTGATGGAAAAAGCTACTGAAGATATGGAAGTTGATAAGAATAAGATTTATGTATTCAATCGCCCTCCCTCTGATCTCAAACCAGTAGCTGGCATAGCTACCGTAACGGAGGGGAATCTAGTTTCTCACGTTCAGCTTTTAGCGCGAAATCTATCTGTTCCAAACGCGATTATTTCAGATCAAAATTTAAAAGCTTTGCGTTCTTTTGCAGGACAAAGAGTATTCTACGCCGTTAGTTCTGCGGGGCAAGTTATCATGAAGCCTGAAAGTGAAATGACGCCAGACCAAAAAGCCCTTTTTACAAAAAAGGAACGGAGTCAGGAAAAGGTTGCTGTTCCAGTAGATAAAATAAATCTTGACCAGACTAGTGTTCTAAACATGCGCGAATTAAATGCAGCGTCTTCAGGTGTGATCTGTGGCCCCAAAGCAGCCAATCTGGCGCAACTCAAATCTATGTTTCCAAAGAACGTGGTAGAAGGGATAGTTATTCCATTTGGTATTTTCCGAAAACAAATGGATCAAAAAATGCCAGGAAAAGAAATCTCCTATTGGACGTTTCTTAATAACGCTTTCTCGGAGGCAGAAGAAAAGAGGAAAAAATTAACGGCCGAAAATGAAATAGAAAGTTTCCTACTACAAAAATTGAGCACACTTAGAGCTGCCATAGAGAAAATGAAATTTACATCGGATTTTGAGAAAGATTTAGAGCAACAATTTAAAAAAGCATTCGCTAGTTCAATGGGTAAGGTTCCAGTATTCTTGCGCTCTGACACTAATATGGAGGATCTTGAAAATTTTACGGGTGCAGGTCTAAATCTTACCTTATTCAATGTGGTTGATAAGTCTGAAATCAAAGAAGGTATAAAAAAAGTATGGGCCTCTCCTTACACAGAAAGAAGTTTCAAGTGGCGTCAACGGTATCTTTTAAATCCAGAAAATGTATTTCCCTCTATTTTGATTATTCCTAGTGTGGACGTGGATTTTTCGGGCGTACTTATTACCAAAGGGATCACCTCTGGCAATGCAGATGACTTGACCTTCGCAGCTAGCAAAGGCGCAGGAGGAGCGGTAGAAGGTCAAGAAGCAGAATCCTATTTGTTGAGAGCTGATGGCACTACTCAATTACTAACTCCAGCTCGAGAGCCAAATTACAAACGGTTACCAAAGACAGGTGGCACCAGTAAGAATACCGCTTATTTTGATAAACCAGTCGTCGATGAGGCGGCCTTAAATAGAATTCGTGATTTTGCAAATACGGTGGAGTCTACCTTTCCTAAAGCAGCAGATGGTTCGGAGGTTACAGCCTATGATATTGAGCTAGGTTTTGCTAAAGATAAATTATGGCTTTTTCAAATTCGTCCATTTGTCGAAAGTAAAAATGATTGGGAAAATGAAGACGCATCCATTGCTGGCGAAATGCTAGATGATGGCAAAGCTAATCCTGAGAGAAGTTTTCCTTCATGGTTATTTTATGCTGTTTTAATTTTTATTTTATTAGCCTTTAGTATCACAGCTTATCTCAAAAGAAAATCTTAGTTAAAACACATTTATATTTATGAGTAAAAATGCACAAGTCCTTTGTCTAATATTTGTTATAGGTTTTACGGTAGAGCTGCTATCTTATCCTTATGACGGGTACGACCTGACAGGCATTGCTAGATTAAACCAATTGTCATTAATATTGGATGGAAAATTAGATGGTAAGACTGGACCAGTAGGCCAGCAATTAAAGTTGGAAAATATAAAACTTAATCATCCTTTTGATTCATTGCTCTGTCAACTACCAGATCAAGACGAAAAGTTGAAAAAGGCGATAGAATCAGTCATACCAAATCGTCAAAAAAGATATTCTCTGACCGTGATGGATATCACGCCTGGTAGACCCGTTCGGTATGCTGCTCAAAAAGAAAATTTGGGCTACCAACCAGGTAGCGTAGGAAAATTGGCCGTGCTTACGGGTTTTTTTACGGAGCTTCAACAAATATATCCTGATGATTTTAGCGCTCGTCAAGAATTGCTAAAGACGAAACTAATCAGTGCTAGAGATTGGGCGATGAGCGATCATCATACGGTTCCTATTTTCGACGTGCCTACTCAAAAATTTAAAAAGAGAACGGTCATTGAGAAAGATGTATTCACCCTTTATGAATGGTTGGATCATATGGTTTCTGTGAGTAATAATGGTGCCGCTTCCGTATGCTGGCGAGAATTAATTCTGATGCATCATTTTAAGCAGGATTACCCTTGCCTTTCCGAAACGGAGGCGGAAGAATATTTCAAAAATACGGATCGTAAAGTAATGTCTGAACTTGCCATCGCATTGGTCAATAACCCCTTACGAGTAGCAGAGATTGGCCCAGACGAATGGCGTTTAGGAAGCTTCTTCACCAGTGGTGCCAAGCAAAGAGTCACGCGTAAAGGAGGCAGTATAGGTACTCCAGCTGGTCTCATGAAATGGATCGTAGCATTAGAAAGTGGACAATTGATCGATGAAGAAAGTAGCCTTGAAATGAAACGACTGATGTATCAAACGGATCGGCGCATTCGATACGCTGCCGCCAATGAATTGGACAGTGCTGCGGTATATTTTAAATCGGGTAGTTACTATAAATGTGATCGCAATAAAAATCCAGATTGCGGCAAATATGCGGGAAACGTATTTAATTATATGAATTCCATCGCCATGGTGGAACAACCAGATGGCACCACATACTTAGTTGCCCTGATGACTAATGTGTTGAATAAAAATTCAAATTGGGACCATCGATTATTAGCCAAAAATATTGATAGCGTCGTACGTAAAGGCTTTGGCGATCTCAATGCCAAGATCAATTACGAAGATGATCCAGATGACGACGGTAATGATTAAAATTTAAATATAAATTTGTTGGGGCCATACCAGTAAATAAACAAGCGAAAAGCTTGTCTATTTACTGGTACCGCGCTCTGCGTCACTCCACTTCATTTCGGTGCCTTCTGCCCGCCAGGCTTAGTCGCGCACTACTTCTCCCGTTATCCAACGGGATCGTCTGACTCCGATCCCTTGTCCGGGATAGACAATTTTAAAACTTTATTAGTGAAATAAGAATCAACAAATTACTTGACTGTCCGCTTATTGTAAAGTAGATTATTCTCCAATTGGAGAGCCTCTAGAAAAATAATTTACAATGTCTTTTTAGGTGAAGTGTTTCGCCCTTACAGGGCTTGTGGGGTTATCTATTACATACGAAGGGCGTTGCCCCTCGCTAAGATGTGATGCCCCTTCAGGGCGGAGAGTAGGGTTTCAAATCTGAAAATGGTTCATAAACTGGCTCTAGTAGTTAAATAGTAAACAATGCATGCTAAGGGTTCTATTTTTAAGTTATGTATAATTATAGACCCTGACGGGGTCAAGCAAATTAGCATAGGGCATCGCCCTATGTAAAATTGCATACACTTAGTCAAGCCCTGAAAGGGCGTAACACAAGGTACGTGGTTTGCTCATTGTAAAACCTACCTACCAACATCCGGATAGTCAGCATAAATTATATATAATTAAAGAGAAAAAGTCTCGTTAATGAGTAAACCTTTGATAAAATAAATAGTGTAATATGAAAATATTTATTTTGGGTTTATTCTTGTACATACTTGTTTCAAACATAT
>Ga0209187_1003626_pt1 | contig 12639 bp, 12 predicted proteins | sample BantaG_FD_187430 | JGI IMG/M metagenome (GOLD analysis project Ga0209187, IMG submission 187430) | Marine algal microbial communities from Bantry Bay, Ireland - BantryBay_4 metaG (SPAdes) (version 2) | ecosystem: Host-associated > Algae > Red algae > Unclassified | place: Bantry Bay, Ireland... | reverse complement strand
CGGAGTTGCTAAATTCAATATTGCTCCCAGGCAAGAACCAGTTTACGGATTCTGCATTTTCGTTTTGCAGATTAGATACCGTGATCAATTCATTGACACAAACTGTATCAGGTATGTCAAAGAGTGGAACAGGGTAGTCCACAAAATCCTCATTACAGGAATCATAGTATTTAGGTTCGGAATCTACAGTCTCTATAAATGCATCAGTAACTTCGATGTCTAAACTTATAGGTTCAAGAAAGAAGTCTTCAACGAAAATAACTTTAGCATCAAAATTAATAACTTCAATACAGTCATTAGGAGCATAGCAAGATATGCTTTTAAGAGTATTTGAAGAACAAGTTAATTGTTTAGGTTCTGTTGCATCAAAAAAATGATTTCCTTCATGAATAAAAAAATTGTCGGAGACAGAAGGTGCATTTGAAGAAAATGGTGTGGCTAATATCTTACTTTCTAGTACATCACCATTATTATCAATAGCTATAAGATTCATTTTTGAATTCAAACCTGCAGACTCACTCATCAAGAAACCTGTGTCACTCTTGGAAAGAGTTAAATGAATTATTCTTGAGGATGGAATATATTCCTTCGCCCAAATCGGTTCAAAATCCTGATTCAGACAAATCAAACTATTAGTTAAGTCGCTTTGAGAATTCCTAAATCCATACCAGAAAACTAAAATATAATAATGATTATTTTTAAAGATAATTTTTTCAACCATTCCATCTATTTGAATTGTTTTCAATTCTGAAAGGTTTTCGTTAAGAATTTGTATGATATTTTCTACATGTGGCTCCTCATTGTTGAGATCAAATCTACCATTTCGAATGAGAGCAAATCTATTGTTATTGAGTTTGTTGATAATTGTGATCGGAGTCCCGGGTAATAAATCTTTAAATTCTTTATGCCAAACTAGCTCGCCTTGATTATTGAATTTGACAAATGAATAGTAATAATTAATCTCATCAGGATCGGAAAGATGATTAATTAGAATATGGTTTCCAGAATCAAACTCTATACTTTTTGGAATTTTCTGTATACCTGATTGAGAGACAGTTGAGTAGTATGGAGGATATTTCATTACCCTAGTGAAATCGACTAAACCACTAGGTTTCAATCTTGAGAATGAAATTTTATTTAAGTCAAGTGGTCTTAATGCATTAGTAAATAGAAAATCACCATTGTTGAGAAATCGAGAAGTATGACCCATTGAAACTTTGTGTGATATTCCGTTGTCAGCATATGGTAATAGCTCTTTAGACCATAAAATATTACCAGTTAGATCAAACTTTGTTACTGTTCCATTAAACCCATGTAAAATCTCATCTTTATTATTGATAAAAACTACACCGGAGCATGAATTATCATCTATTGTTTTGCTAAATTGTCCTGGACAAGAATAGTAGCAGAAAAGTGCAAATATTAAACTTAAAGTCTCTATTTTTCGGTTACACATTATTTTATCCATAGTGTATTAAGAATTAATGGCTATTGGTAATTATTTACCAATAGCCACTTAATTTTAAATTCTAGTAACAACAATTATCATAAGCGACTTTACATGCAAAACAATCATCATTAAATGAAACCAACATATCATCAAAAGCTGTGTCACAACCTTCTAAATCTATGTTGTAAAAAATATCAAAGTCAGGAATACTTGGATGCGGAATTGTAGTAGTAACATCTTGACCTCCCATCTCTACTGGAATATGTACCATTTGATTTGTTAGATATGGCGTTACGTCGATAATCCAAGCGTCACATCCCGATTCCATCCAATTTGTAATGAATTTTACTTTGGCAACACGTTGACAAGCCTCGTAGTCTAATGTACAGCCAATCTGATCTTGACAGTCTGGATTTTCAACAAAAAATGCGCATTCTTCGGGTATAAAAGCAGTACTTGTACTACCAGGAGGTCGAACAGGATGGTCATCATTACGTGTTTCAACAACACTAACTGCATTAGAATTTGTAACTAAATCTTCATTTTTTTCACAACTTTGAATAAAAAATGCAAAACTTAGAAAACAGAAACGGGTAAAATTTAAATAAAAATTTCATGCTAAACTATTTTAAAGGTTAAAAAAATCAGTTTGATGGAAAACCTTTTATAGTCACGAAGAATAGACGCTTATTTGACTCTTAGTGTTTTCGCCTTTACCAAATATAAATTAAATATGTGCCTAAACAAAATATTTAACATTTTTCTTATATGTACATGAAAATCAAAATTATTTAGTCAGATAATAAATACTAATTGTTGTTACAAGTTTACGAGTAAATATAATTAAAGATTTTGGCGAAAAATTATTTACTATACATTTGATGAACAAAGATCATTAAAGCAGCATTTTTTAAACGACTGTAGTTAAACTTTAGAGTGAGAATGCCTATTTTCAAGTGATCGCGTACTATATATTATTATTAGCCGCATTATTTGCATTGTTAAATATCTTATTGTAATTTTGGCGATTATACATAAATATATTTTTAATATAAGATAAAATCACAAAATGAAAAATACGAAATCTGTACTGACTTTAGTATTTACTTTAGCAGTTTTCTCCCTTATGGCTCAAACTTTTGCTCCTGCATTTGCAGGATACAGTAGAAAAAAACCTGCTTTCATTACTATGAAAGATGGATCAGAGGTCACGGTAAACATTAAGAATCTCAAATTTAAGAAGGGCCTTATTGACGAATTAAAAGTTGCGCCTATTACTGGAAAAAAGAAGGTTAAAATAAATCCAGAAGACATCAGTCATATGTATCTACCGCAAAATGCTTTAGGTCAAGTGCATCAGAAATTAGATATCGCTACTGATATGACTAAGGTGATGGACGGTGAATTAGATTCTAAGCACCTAGACGATGGCTATTTGTATATGGAGTCTTCAAATGTTCAGGTCAAGAAAAAGAAGCAACAATATTGTATGTTGCAGTTAATGAATCCTGAATTTAGTGGTGCAATAATGGTATATAATGATCCGTATGCTGGGGAAACAATGGGTGCTAGCGTAGGCGGAATAAAAGTGGCAGGTGGCTTAGCGAAGTCTTACTACATTAAAAAAGCAGGAGAAGATGTGGCTAAAAAAATTAAAAAGAAGGAATACAAAGCTGATATGGATATGTTGTTTGGAGAATGTCCTGATTTAATTTCAAAGTATGGAGCAAATCCTAAGTGGTCAGAATTTGAGATGTTTATTTTTGACTATACAACGATGTGTAATTAAGTAGCTAAGTTTTCTAAAATTAAAAAGGGTCATCGCAAGAATTGCGATGACCCTTTTTTTGTTTATTCATTCATAATTCATAATCCATAACTCATAATTCTCTTACGTGTTCCAATAATAAAAATTATGATCATCATTCAATGTCATCCCTACGGCAGGGTAGAGTGCATTTCCCTCTTCATTGTCAGCACCAGTCTCTAAGAAAAAACCACGCGCCCCGGTTTCATAGCTAAATTGTTTAGCCTGATTAAGTAGTGCTTTAGCAAAACCCTTACGACGCGCATCCGCCTCTATGTACAGATCATTGAGTAGCCAAAGCCTTTGCATATTAGTGGAAGAAAATAGAGGATACAACTGAATAAAACCTACTGCTTGATTTTCCTCATTAAAAGCTAAAAATATGGTAGATTCTTGATGCTCAAGTCGCTGCTGAATGAAGTCATTCGCTCCCACTATGTCGCTCTCCTTGTTATAAAACACCCGATAGTCATCGAAGAGTGGAACGATCAAATCTAAATCTTGGATGGTAGCTTTACGTATCATTCTAAAATTATTATGTGTTATTAAAATGAAAAAAGTGAAAACAATTTGCTTTCACTTTTAACTCTCAACTTTTAATTTTTAACTTACTTCTTCGCTCTCAACTTATAATTTTTAATTAAAAAGAGCTTTTAACTTTCAACTTTTATTTTTTAGCTCTCAACTATCCATTATCAACTATCAACTAAAATTGTCTACTTTTTATAAGACTTTTTCCTCCCTTTATCCTTCTTCTTATGGATACGACGATCTCTTTTCTCTGGAAAAGGATTGGACGGTTCTACAACAACTGTTACGCCGTTAAGCTCTCTGCCATTGATTCCCTTCGGCAATTTTTTGGCATGACGTTCTTCCACTTCAAAGAAGGAAAAAGACTTTTGTATTTCAATCTTACCTACCTCAATACTGTCATCAGGCATACTCTGATTGATCAGATTCAATAGCGCTTTAGGATTGAACTTTTGTTTACTTCCCATATTGATAAAGAAGCGAGACCAAGATTGGCTAGCTCTGCGCTCTTCGCGTTCCTCAGTTCTGTCATGCCGATATCCACCCTCATCTCTGCCACGGTCTCTGCCACGATCCCTATCTCTGCCGCTGTCTCTACCACGATCTCTACCTCTATCCCTTCCGCGATCTCTGTCTCTACCACGATCTCTATCCCTACCTCTTCCACGATCTCTACCACGACCGTCACGATCATCTCGTCTATCTCTAGCACCTGGATCAATATTGATATCCTTAGCTCCTTTATAGTCTTTAAGTACACGCTGGAATTCAGTCGCTACAAAACGCTCGATCAACTCCTCCTTTGACAAGTCTTCAAGCTGTTCTACTATTTCTGGTAGATAAGCCGCCAATTGTTTTTCATTGAATTTCGCATCTTTGAGACGCGCAACCAAAGTCATCAACTGCGCCTTAGTGATATCCTCACCACTGGGTACTCGTTGATATACGATCTCTTTTTTTATGAATTTTTCAAGTCTGCGGAGCTTACTTTTTTCTCTACTATGGATGATGATATAGGAGAGTCCATGATTACCAGCTCGACCCGTACGACCAGATCTGTGGACGTAGGTCTCGTCATCATCTGGGAGATTATAGTTGATCACGTGCGTCAAATCATTGACATCGATCCCTCTCGCGGCTACATCGGTTGCGACTAGCAATGTAATAGAACGACGCCTAAATTTAGCCATCACATGATCACGTTGCGCCTGTGAAAGGTCACCGTGTAATGCATCTGAATTATAGCCATCTTGACCCAATTTCTCAGCCACCTCTTTTGTCTCCCTACGAGTACGGCAAAATATGATACCATATATATTAGGATGACTATCTGCGATTCTACGGACCGCCATATATCGATCCCGAGCACTTACCATAAAGTAAGCGTGTGTTACATTTGTAGCTGTTGCATTTTTAGACACTACAGAAATCTCTTCTGCTTTACGCATATACTTTTTAGCGATCGACTTGATCCCTCTAGGCATCGTGGCAGAGAAGAGTACCGTTTGCTTATCATCAGGCGAAGAAGATAAAATCTCAGTCAAGTCTTCCTGGAATCCCATCGATAGCATTTCATCCGCTTCATCCAAAACCACAAATCGTAGCCTATCCAATTTGAGCTTACCACGATTGATCAGATCCAAGGTACGACCAGGCGTACCGACTATGATTTGGCTACCTTTCCTCAAGGCCCGTATTTGATCACTGATGGCGGTTCCACCATATACTGCTGTGATCCTAATATTGTCTAGATATTTGGCATAAGACTGCATATCCCGAGAGATTTGCAAGCACAATTCCCGCGTCGGACTCAAGATGATCATCTGTGGATATTCATCCCTCGCCTCGATTTTCTGTAACAACGGCAAACCAAAAGTAGCCGTCTTTCCCGTTCCCGTTTGCGCAACGGCTATCAGATCCTCGTCTGATGCCATGAGGTGCGCAATCCCCTTTTCTTGAATCGGTGTGGGTGTTACAAAACCCAGATCCCCAATCGCCTTGAGAATCTCTTTCCTCAATCCAAGTGCTTCAAATTTTTTCATATGGGCGCAAAGATACTATTATTATGTATTGGCTGCTTATTTTTATTAGATGGCTTCAACACATAGAAGTTATGCATAATTTGGGGCCTCCTCGATCCCGAGTAGAGTCGCAAAAGAGTGCTTCTCTACTCGGCACGAGACCACGTGATCAGCTACTACCGCCCCTTCGCTCGACGGTCTTAGGCTGTACGCCACGCCCTGCTTAGCTAGTACCTATATATTTTTGGCTTATATTTTGTGCTTTATTCTCTAGATTTGATAAACAGACATAAATTGAAGTCCATATGAAAAAATTTTTCGCATTCTCAATCCTTTGTATCCTAATAAGCTTTACAGTCTCTGCTCAGAAGTTGACTCTGGAACCTTCTCCTCAATCTCAGGCAATTGAGTTAGGCAATAGAGCCTGGTATTTTATCTATGTCACCAATGATACTAAAAAACCGCTGGTACTTTTTGGATCGCCTCAAAAAGAATTTAAAGTAGCCAACTACGAATACATAGTATATCATAATGATAAGGAAATCATGAGAAGAACTACTAGCAGTTTAGATACCAATGAGAAATTTGAAGATTTTAGAGTTTCAACCTTACCTGTAGGGGAAAGGAAGTTGATGCTCGGTTTACGAGAGTTTCTTTTAGAAAAGCCAGGTACCTATCGTATAGAGTTTACTTACACCCAAGATCCCTCTAATGTTGATACCCGATATGCAAAAAATGGTAAGGCAAAAAAAGCAGTGAAAACGGTTACCCCATTTACAGCAAAAACCGTAAAGGAGTTTATTATTGAATAGAAAACATACGGATATTATTTTTTTAAGCGTGATTAAAATAAAATGCTTCAGTATAATTTACTGAAGCATTTTATTTTGAGATATACGATGTTCTCTATCTAGCATTTTGTAAAAACTGTGTAAATGATTATGAACTATATGCAATCCACATTCACCATTCACCATTTACAATTTTCCATTAATTACCACTGTCTTCACATTCACAAATTCCAAAATTCCTTCTTTAGATAGTTCTCTTCCAAAACCACTTTGCTTAACACCGCCAAATGGTAACTTCGGATTGGAGCGTACAAAGTCATTAATAGCTACTGATCCTGCTTCGATCCGTTCTGCTGCTATCCGTTGCGCCTTTTTGATATCTTTTGAAAATATAGCAGCACCCAAACCAAAAATAGAATCGTTAGCCATAGCAATTGCCTCCTCTGTATCTTTGGCTGAGATTAAAGAAACGACTGGTCCAAATATCTCATCATCAAAAGCAGGCATCCCAGATTTCACCTTCGAAAGGAGGGTGACTGAATAGAAAGCGCCTTTCCGTTTTGGGATCTTTCCACCTAGCACTAATTCAGCTCCAGCGTCAATACTCTTTTTCACCTGTGCGTGTACTTCATCTCTGAGATCCATTCTAGCCATAGGCCCAGTTTTCGTTGCTTTTTTTCTAGGATCACCGATCTTATATTTTTTAAGCTCAGCTTTCATCATTTTTAGAAATTCGTCGTAGACACTTTCCACCACGATTATACGCTTTGCACCAATACAACTTTGCCCAGCATTAACCATTCTACTAGCCACTGATTTATCGAGAGCTACTTTCAAATCAGCATCTTCTAAAACTAGATAGGCGTCATTACCGCCCAATTCAAGCAAAGATTTCTTTAAATTTTTTCCAGCGGTCTCCGCTACAGCACTACCCGCTGGACCACTACCCGTCAAGCTGACCGCTTTAATCAGAGGATTTTCGATCATGGATTCAACATTCTTAGACGGTGTAAGGACGGTAGTAAATGCTCCCTTCGGGAATCCGGCATCCTCAAATATCTCTTGAATTTTTAAAGCGCAACCAGATACATTTGATGCATGTTTTAAAATAGCAGTATTACCCGCCATCAATGTAGGCGCTGCAAAACGGAGAACTTGCCAGAAAGGAAAATTCCACGGCATTACCGCTAATATTACTCCGATAGGTTGATAAGTAACGAAGCTTTTCTGCGCTTCTGTTTTGATCGCCTTATTTTTCAAAAATTTGGGCGCTTGTTCAGCATAGAACTCACATACATTAGCACACTTCTCTATTTCTGAAATAGCTTCACTGATCGGCTTTCCCATTTCTAAGGTAATCAGTTCAGCATATGCTTGCTTATTTTTCGATAAGGTTCGTCCTACCTTTTTCATTTTTTTTACCCGATCGTCCATACTAGAATTTCGCCAATCTTGAAACGTTACATCGGCATCCTTAATGATGGATTTTAATTTTCGTTTTCCTTGAATAGGGTAGGACTTGATTTCTTTTTCGTTATATGGATTGATACTTTTGTTCATATTGAATTTTTAGTTTTTCCTCGAATGTAAAAAGTATTATAGGCAGCATATCAATAGTATTTACCAATATTAATTACAATGGTCAAAGTTGAGCATTTGTTCGTTGTCATGCCTAGCAGTCTAAAATTCCAAATACCAACCGATGACCGCCCAAAAGACATGACTTGGGTCACCTTCTAGAAAAGAACTGATTCTATAATCTAAACCTATTTCGATTTTATTACTATCTCTGATGTCATATCCAATCACCGGGACCAATCTCAATTCAAGACCATAATCAGAATCCTTTAAGCTATTAAGCACTTCTGTATTAACTTTTAGATATACTTCTTTGGGATCTAGGGATTGTCCATTCAAAGGAATCTCAGAAGTCAATCGATACCGCAATCGAAACTCAGTGGGCTCTACCTCGCTTAATGTCTGATCAGTCGTAAACCGATGCGATAATCGAAATCCCCTTAACCTTTGGGTGACGACATATCTCTGAATCAATCTTTGAAACACATCACCTTTTTCTACTCTAAGCAAAAAACCTAAATTAATTTTAGAATTCAACCCAAATTTCTTAGCGGCTAAAATGGAATAATCTGTTAGTATATAATCAAAACCATTCTCTGCCGGCCCGTCAAATTCTCCGCATAGCAAGACCTGTCTAGACTGTACCGCGATGTTGAATGCCCAATCCTTTTCAAGCTTCTTATTGAAATTGATAGAAGGCATTAAGCCAAACTGATAGGTGCCCTGCGCAATGGATGTACTTGAATCCAAAAGCGCCATAAATAACAGCGATAAATAGAGTAGCGTCTTAATATTCAAGATTGCTAGAATTTTTAAAGACAATTATAGCGCTTTCAAGCAATTCGCCATCATCACTAAAAAGATATTCAAACAATTCAACATTGTTCTTATTTTTGCATTTAACAACCAACTCGTACCTGGTAGATACAGTCTCTGGATCTCCATCACCTTGCAGGAAGATAAGTAAATTTGACGGATCACCACCATATTGAATTTGTATTTTCCTAGTTTTATATTTTGCACAGATATCGCCTAATTCGGAGGAGATGGTCGCCTTCGTCATGGCTGGTATGTCTATCCAAGATATCTCCAACTCCGCATCTTGTATGGATCCAGTAGTGTCAAACTCAATGCTATATCTCGTCTTTTCTTTCTTAAACTTCGCTTCTACGCTTTTACTGTCCAAACCTATTTCGGAATACCATCTTATCTTCTTTTCCACATCAAGTGCCTCAACAAAATCAAGTGCCATTGCCGGTACCTCTTCTACCTTAATACGATTTTCTTTTTCAAACTTATTTTGAGCATAAGCTTCATGGTGAGACATGAAAAGGAACAAAATAATAGAGATAAGAATTATAGTATTTTTCATTATTTCATTATTAGTTGGCATAGAGAGTTTGTCATTATTGCATTCTACAAGCCTAATAGGTTTTATATCAAAAAGTTCAATCCATAAAAATGACGATGTTGGTCGATTTTTTAACCCGCCAAAAAAGTGCTTTACGAGCATCAATTTTACCTTCTTATCCAGCTTTCTACTGATTTTAATTTTCTCTAACCTAGTCCCTAGTCCCTAGTCCCTAGTCCCTAGTCCCTAGTTCCCAGTCCCTAGTCTCTCCTTCATACCCACTTCTTCAACTCCTCAAAATTATTCAAAACAACATCCGCATTTTCCAAAGACTGATTATCTCCCAAAGGATTATTGTATCCAAATACAAAGACACCAGCATCATTGGCGGCTTTCACACCATTGTCAGAATCTTCAATCACAATACAATTCTCTTTCTGAGCACCGCCAAGTTCTACCGCTTTCTCAAAAATCTCGGGATGCGGTTTGGACTGCGCTAGGTCCGCTCCGCTGATCTTACCTTTGAAGTAATGATCCAAGTCGAAGCGCTTAAAAACTCGATTAATATTTCCCATCGAAGAAGATGAAGCTAAAATCAGGGTGATTTCTTTTTTATAAAGATATTTGATCAGGTCCTCCACTCCCTTTACTAGATGTATGCTAGGATCATTCTCAAAGTACTCCACATAGCGTGCTCTTTTATTTAAGACCAATTCCGCAGGATCATGGTCTAAATTAAAATGATCTTTCAATTTTTGAAATGCATTTAAGGTAGAAGAGCCAGTTAGTGTTTTATATAGCTCATCTGACACTTCAAGACCTAAAGAAACAAAAGTCTCAAAATAAGCTTTTCGGTGCAATTCCTCAGAATCAATGATGACACCGTCCATGTCAAATATAACGCAGGAAATATTTCTCTTTTCCAATTACTTCAAATTTTCAGCTATGAGTTCTAATAGAAATGTTTCTCTTTCAATAGACATACCTTTTTTGTTACTATTTGCCATCGTTATTTTGTTGTGTGCAATAGCTTTATGTATATTTATCCACAAAGCCTTCATTCCATTCTTGATTTCATAAGATTCCAAATTGGAATTGCCAAGCTCTCTATCTATATCACAAGTATAGCAATAGGAAATCATATGCTGCACATCAAAGTCTGGCTTGTACCAAGGTCTATATTCTTCGTAAATTCCAAAGGGTTTGATATTCTGAATATTCTGTGCACCGGTTTCTTCACTCAATTCGCGTTTCATGCCTACAATTTCATTTTCGTCTTTATCCAAACCTCCACCTGGTAAACTGTAGTCATCGTACCTAGCAGTATACATCAACAAGATTTCATCTCCCTGAATGGCAATACTCCTAGTGCACAGTCTAGTGAACATAGTCTTATCCCTATGCGGTTTGAGATAAGGATCATAATGTGTTTTTAAGATTCGCATGCTCATATTTTATAGCCATTCATTTTTCTATAAACTCAAAACTTCTAGGTAATCCAAAAGAAGCAATATCAGAAAAGTAATCAAACCACTGAAGATAAGCGCACCTTGCCAATAGTAGATATTAGCGCCCCAAACTTTCCATTCTTTGTCACCATATTCGCGTCTGATTTCACCAATGGTGATTTTCCAAAACACAAAAGTGGTGATGATGAAAAGGAGAAGGCCTACTATTAAGGTTATTTGCATGAGCGTTGATTATTCACTTTTTACAATATAAGTAAATCTAAAGCTATAACTTTTTGAAATAACAAGCTAATCGTTTAACTCCAATATCTTTTTCTCTATCCGATTAATTGATATTTTGCTTACTCCACATTCTTTCGCGATACTAGTCCATTTTGCAATAGATTCCTGCACTTGATCTATAATTACATTTGGCTTGCTGATCCCGAATTCTTCCGCTAATTCAAGTAGATTTTTTCTTCCAGGTTTTTCTCCTTCTCCTGCAACTCTTGTACTATGCTCGTCAATACTAGTGGAGGAATAAGTCAAGTCATACGCAGGGGCAAAAGTCCATTTTCCAGACTCATCCATCAACCAAGAGAAGTTTTTTGAATGGTCGTCTCTGTTATGACTATACACATTAAATGCTGCAAGCCTCAAGATAGACTCTCTTGCAGCGGCTGTTTGTTCTAGTCGATAAGCAATATCAATGATGTGTCCGTAATCTACGTGGCTCATTCGAAAATTGTCGTGTGTTAAGCCTGCCATAGAGTGCATGTGAATTCGATTATTACCAACTCTATCAAAACGTTTAGTCGCAAAAATCTGCATTCCTTTTTTGCTTTCAAGCAGCTGGCATTCGCTCATTTGTATTCCTGTATTTAAAGCCATTTTATGATAGGCATATTCTATATTGGCGATGTCTTTGGGGTCTTCTTCGTTAGGAAATTTGATGATCCAATGCTCGAAATTTTCAGGAAGAATATTTTTACCGTGGATCAGCTCATCAGTTTTGCGATTGTATCCTACGTTGGCTTTAGGTCTTGCACCTCCGGACGAGCCACCTAAAGAAATGAGCTCATCAATAACCTCTGTACTTGTACCAAAATATACTTTGTCAATGGCGCTTTTGAGCTGGTCTAGATCTATAATATTATCAAATTGAGCTTCTTCCTCTATTGCAGGACGGTAGATCAATGCCCCTTTTCCTGATTCCCCAGTGTATGCCAATTGATCTAAGACATTTATATCGTTCAAGGAGAGCCCTTTTTTCTCTAGTGCTCGATTGAGCAGTAGCATTCCCCAACCATCCGGAAGTGAATCATCAAAAACACCAAATGTTCCATGAAAAGGATCAGGTTTAGCGACTTGAACTTCGTCGCTATATTTTAGTCTAAAAGGAGATAAGTTCATTCCTAGATCTAAAAACTTTTGATCATATTTAAAATGGATTTGCCTATCACTCAAAACCGTTTTTCCTACAAGAATTTCATCACTAGAAAACCTAATAAATACGTTAATTCCTTTCCTTCCATTTCGATGTGCTAGATTTTTTTCCTTCTTTCCCATCAGAACGATTTAAACAGTTTCTCCAATTCCTTACCTCCCGTCGGCACAAACAATCTCTCAAATTCATCCAGACGATCAAGGGCTTCTGCAATT
>Ga0209187_1003625_pt1 | contig 12639 bp, 8 predicted proteins | sample BantaG_FD_187430 | JGI IMG/M metagenome (GOLD analysis project Ga0209187, IMG submission 187430) | Marine algal microbial communities from Bantry Bay, Ireland - BantryBay_4 metaG (SPAdes) (version 2) | ecosystem: Host-associated > Algae > Red algae > Unclassified | place: Bantry Bay, Ireland... | reverse complement strand
CAGGTACTTATTTGTTGGGGATGTATCTTGAATTTATTAGCTAACTCTTGGTTAGTCATTCTCTCCTTTAGAGCCTCTAAAACAACTTTTGCTTTAAACTTAGCAGTTAATTTTCTTCTTGCCATTACAGTAAATTTAGTGTTTTGAAATTAATCTAATCTACTGTCCTAATTTTGGGGGGATGTACAAAGTTATGATAAAAAAGTTACAGAGTCGTTCTTATTTTAAAAGATCTTTCCTTGCGTCAAGATGAAAAAAGAAATAAAAAAATAAAAAAGAAAGGAGCTAAAACCTACTTCCCAATTTTAAAACCTGCAACCCATCAATACCTCGATAACTCAATCCCTTTTTCCCTTGATATGGAAGATTAGCTTGCGGGCCACATTCGTGGCATAAAAGCCTTCAAAAACATGGTCACAAGAACACATTTGCATACCATTTAGTTTTTAAGGGAAAGTTAGGGTTGGGTCAGTATCGTTTTTGTAATGAGGATATCAAGTATTTATAAGTTATGATAAAAAAGTTACAGAGTCGTTCTTATTTTAAAAGATCTTTCCTTGCGTCAAGATGAAAAAAGAAATAAAAAAATAAAAAAGAAAGGAGCTAAAACCTACTTCCCATTTTTAAAACCTGCAACCCATCTATACCTTACTCCCTTACTCCCTTACTCACTTAATCCCTTAATCCTTTATAGCCTTACTCCCTTAATCCCTTAATCCCTTAATCCTTTAGAGCCTTAATCCCTTATTCCCTTACTCCTTTAGTCCCTTAATCCTTTACAGCCTTTACCTTAACCCCTCAATCCCAAAAATCCTAACTCTCCACTCTTCTACTCAACAATAATATTGACTCCTTCCGAGTGACTTGAAAATTCTGGCGCATACATAGATTGTATTTCTGTGATGCCGTTAGAATATTGTCCTTGATGAGATGCATAGACATCATACTCGAATACGAAGTCACCTTTCGGCAAATAATCGAAATAGAAAAATGTAGCTACGTCTTTAGTACTTTCATAATATCCTAATCCATCTTGCCATTTGTATTGGCTGAGCACATTGTACGGCTCTACCCCACTACTTCTCATATCTCTCATCTGTATAAATTCCATAGGACGATCGACACTCAATTCTATTCTTATTCTAAGTTTATCACCGACGTTAATTTTATCTTGTGTAGTTATCATATCGAGGACTTCTCCATTATCATCCATACCGACTTTGTAGACAATTTTAGACAACTGTAATGGTGTATCTTTATAAGTAGTAATACTGTTCAGTTCTTCCCAGTATTGGAAGTAGGCGGCTCCCCAAGCGATGTGCTTATTAGAATTTTTGATTTTTACCTTAGACATCTTAGAACTGATCTTCGACTTAGGATAATCTGTTCTTCCATATCCAGTTGCATATTCTATATTATCGAACTGTACTCTCTCATTAGTTATAGGCAATAATACCTCTATAGGCTCACTGCCACTTAGCCAATCATCGGCACCTATCATGAAAGCATATACGGCTGCCGTCGTTGCCTTACTCGTATTCCATGCATTAGTCTGCTTGTTCTTCAGCAACCAAAGCTTAAGGCCGTCTATCACATCTTGAGGGGCATTCTTATCTTCATACAATTCTATCAATAAGGCATGCTTCTCGATAGTCGGATTATACCAGTAATATCCTGCCATATCATTCCAGTAATTTCCGATTTCAGCATCTACAACCATTCTTTCATTTAATGATCTATATATATTTTCAGCTAATTCTTTCTTACCAGATTTATTAGCAGTTAAGCAGATCATGGCTTGCATATAGGTATTCTGAGTTTTCCATGCTGCATCTAATATCTCCCAATAGTAGTTCTGCGCCTTCATTACATTTCCTTCAGGCTTGATATCACTGAAGAAGCTTTTCGTATACAGATAGTGGATTACAGTCTCATTGATATACTTCTTATTACCTGACTTATTCTTCTTATGGTATTCCATGAATCGGTCATCGATATATTGATTCGCTTTTGCTATCATTTCTTGATCAATGATGGCCATATCGATACCTAACTTTTGCAGATGTCCTACACCTTCTAATACTTGCTGAGTAATATACCAATGATCTCTTCCACCATTAGTCCATACAAACCCACCGTTAGATAACTGTCTCTTTTGTAATTTCTTCTGTAAGTTATTGATGGCTTGAGCGACATTATTATCATCTACAAGAAATGATAATCGCTTCATATTATATTCTTCAGCTTGAGCATCACGTAACCAAGGTGTGAGTTCAATGCCTGATATCTTAAGATCTGAATTCTTAGACAAGGTGCTCTTGTTAGCATTCGTCTGATCCCATTTCTTAATGACATCTTTAATATCTGGATTACTCTGCACCAAGTGCCTACCCAATAAAGTCCCATATAATGATCCAAACAAATTATCTGTCGATGTCATATCCGCATCTAAGAGATAAGGAATACTCTTAGCGATAATCCATGCTGGATTAGAACTGACTTCTATAGAGTAACTATAGGGATCTAAAGTTGAAGATTCTTCCATCTTTAATAATGGACTGACTGAAAATTCATTATCACTATTAGAAGGAATATGGAATACAGTACTTTCTGTCACTAACTTTCTGTTACTTAATACTGGAAGTATAGACTGCTCTCCATCTTTGTATTGACCTCCATCAGCAACCATCTTCACAATGATAGCAGAATAAAAATCTTCAGGTACCGCAACAGCGAACTCGACAGTTTTGCTTTCTCCAGGAGCTAGTGATAATTCATCTTTCTGCTTGCTTACGCCAAAAGTTGTATTCAAGTCCTCATTACTAATCGCATCAGTTATCATTAACTGACTACTGACATTAATTACCTCTTCACTTAAGTTCGTCACCTTAGCATTGATTATTATATCGTCGCCCTGCCTTACATAGCGTGGAAGATGCGGTTCTATCATTAAATTCTTCTGTGTAATTATAGACTTCTCTACATAACCTACTTTGAGATCTTTAGTATGCGCCATCAATCTTAACTTCCATTTCGTCAACGCATCATTCATTGTAAATGAAATCTTGGCGGTACCCTTATCTGATAATACATCTGGATAAAAGAAAACAGTTTCGTTAAGGTTTTCTCTGGCAGGGATATTTATAGAGTGCTCAATGCTTTCTAAATTCTCATCCATGCTTGCACCTTGACCAACTGAATAATTATCAAACTCTACAACTTCATTTTGAGCACGAGAAGCACTCTTCCTCATCATGGGTGAAGCGCCCATAGCAGATTCTGTTATAGTCACTGCATCATAGTGACGATTACCTCTGCTTAAATTCAAACCAAACAAATTAAGATTTGGAGAAAACTGAATTTGAGTATTGGTATTATAATTATAGTAAGCTCGACTAGTATAAGTGTCACCAATGCCAAATCCTATCTTATTAAATAAATAATATGCATGATAAATTGGATAGATATTATGAACCCAATCTGCTTTAGTAAACTGATCTAAGCTGGCATCATAAATACTTGCCAGAATCTCGGCATCTTGCAGTTGCCCTTCACTATCTTTGATCTTTACTGTATACTCTTCTTCAGAACCAGGTATGATTTTATCTCTGAAGCTTTCGACCACTATATCTAAGTCCTTATTAGTCCACGGCACGACTACAGTTAACTGCTCTTTGTATAATCTGTTATCGTGCACCATCAGTAATTCTATTGATAAGTTACCTCTATCACTTTCCTTAATCTTGTGCTTAAGTATATTATTTTTCTGATCTAACCCTCCTTCAGAAATGGTCTCCTGCTGTTGGGTAATTCTATACAGCACTTTGTAACTATCATAAGGACTATTGACTAAAACTTCTAAGTTATCACCAGGTTCGTATGAGCTCTGCAGCTCAGATACCCAAAAGTTATGAACAGCCACAGCTTTGGAGTCATCATCTGACAAGGCAACATACTTAATCAATTCATCACTATTACCATATAGATCAGTTGCTTTGATGACGACTTTATATAAGCCGGGTTTTAATTCTTTCAACTGACTCCAACTCTCCCCTGATTTAAGATCTTGAGAAACTAACTTACTCTTCACTTTCAACTTATTGTAGTTATATTGGTCACCCGCATCTAATGGAAATCTACGCAATAATTCAGCACTATCTATTGATGGTCTATCTACCTCTCTCCAGTATGATTTTCTACTAACTTTATCAGAGTATTCAAGATCAAATACATCAATAGTAATATCTGCTTCTAATTCTTTTGACTCGACATTAAGGACATTAAGCTCTATATCATCAAGGTCACTTAAAAAAGAACGCTCTGGAATATCTGCCTTTATTGTAAATGGACTCGTGGATAACCCGATCATTTTTGATGCTTGAGTTGACTCTCCAGTAATATCAGTTATATCACATTCTACACTGTAATTGTATCTTAAGTAGCTTTTCTCATTCTGCTCATAAGTCGGAAAATTTATGACAAATTCTCCATCCTTATCAGTTACAATCTCACCTGACGCCATAAGCTCAGCGGAATGATTAGAAGGAGGCATACGTCTGTGATAACTATACTTGTAGTAATCAAAATATGCAGTTCTCGTAACTCTATAAGATACCGAAGCACCTTCATTACTTGCCCCTGAAAAAGATTTTAATACACCAGTCAACTCTACAGTATCACCCAGAACATATGGCTTTTCTAATGGTAAAAATTCAGAATATATTTTTGGTCTTTTGTATTCTTCTACTTTTATATTTAGGTATCCTCTATTCTCTACCATCAATGAGAAATTACCCGTTAGCACATCTTCAGGTAGAAGTATTGATCCTGAGAAAGTGCCGTATTCGTTAGCCTTATAAGATTGTTCTTCGACGACTTGATAATTAGCATCACGTAAGAATATTGTTCCACTATCACCGTCCTTAATTTTGGAGATTTGGCTGCCTGATGATTTCTCTAATGAAAGTCCCTTATAATAAACTCTCTGACCAGGTCGATATATTGATCTATCAGTATATAGATTAACGATATCCTGATTTATGTTTCTATAGTTATTGTAATGATAATGTCTGAAACTGAGATCCAGAACATCATTTCCATTTTTAAAAACAAAGGAGAAATTACGTTCGTCTTGATTATATGAGAACCTCCCTTTCTTATCACTTTCTACAGTTTCTAAAAGTTGTAATTCCTCATAACGTTTTCGATTATTATAGACATGCTTATAGACTTCTACAGCTACTCCTGACATTGGTTCGCCAGAAGTTCTATCCATGACATACCCATACGAAGATTCTTTTCCATCAGTGTAAGTATAGCTTATATCAGATACATCAAAAGTGGCGACAGAGACTATCTTATTATCGCCGAATTCCATCTTCTGATTATTGCTGATGAGTAATGCATAAGTACCATACTGTAATCCCGACACAGCTAGCTCCGTCGTGTGCTGATTGAAATCATCAGAATCTGGCAAGCCTTCTTGCCAGCTCTCTATTGAGTTTAAAGATCTCAAGAATAAAATTCTATCTTCATTTTGTCTGGTATTCTTGAGCTTCTCTTTATCCTTCTCATTAAGAGATACCAATCGCAGTTTTGCATTGGCAATATTTCTATATTCTACCTTTACTAAGAAGTCTTGCTCACTTACATTTACTCTTTCCGCAGTTATAGTTAGATATTTATGATTTAATTCCTTTTGAAGTTTTTTTATAAGGTGAAGATATTCTCCTTTTGGATATTTCTTTTTTGCATGTTGTATGTAAGTGTAGGCTATGCCATAGTCGTTTTCATATTCAGCGCTGTTATTATTCCTATACATCTGCCCGCGTGACATATAATGCTTAATCAATTTGACATACGCATATTGACCCGCTGAGCCCATTATATTACTATTCGCAATCCGTTCTAAATACTCAGTATATAACTGTGTCTTATCTTTTATTTCAGAAAAGTTATTAAGATATTCTATTCTCTTTACATCTAAAAGTTGTCGTGTATTCTCATCAAGTGACTCCATTGATAGAGCTTCTTGGTAGAGCTTCAAAGAAACATACTTGTGATTATCAGTATCCGTCGTCGCGATATCTAACTTAACGAAATCAGCCAATGGGCTGAAGAGTTCTGCATCAGTCATCTTATAAGCCTGCGTTGGCAGACTTACAAACGACGAGCTATTACTGAAGTGTCTGATAGTTCTAAAGAGTATAAACTCTCTGACATTCTTAGCTTTCAGAAGAATAGAGGTTTTGTTATCGACAGCTTGCAGAATAGATATGTAATCTTTTATTCCATCTTCATCCTTATATTCTAATGAAGACCTATACCACTCTATAGATTTCTTCTGAATGGCTTCTAATGACATTCTTGATATAGTAGAATTACCTTGCTCCGCCTTCCTTACTTCTGTTCTGTTGCCAAAGCGGTGCATATTGTTGATGGCATAACTGTGATACTGCTCTCCTAAAATTGAAGCCATAATCGCTTTACCAGCTTCGGAATTTAAATTAGCCCTTTCTGATTCTATCTGTTCAATATAACTTGCGGGATCATAATCTTCGAATGCCTCTTTTAATTTATACTTATAAATAATCGCTTTGATCAATTGGTCATCACGTTTTTCTTGCTTGGCTTTTGTATATATTTTTTCTACGATTTCATAAGCAGACTTAGGCAAGTTCTTATTCTCATATGCCGAGACTTCTTTCCATAAAGCATCATAGGTATCGTCCATAGAATTATTAGAAGTTGCGCCTAACGTGAGTGTTATTATTACAAAGATAAGTTTGTGCATATGGTATATTATAAAATGAAAAATACATCGTCACAAAAATAGGACGAAGGATTCATAATGAATACATATTAGTAATGGAATTAATTTCTTAAGGGTTACTATTTATGCTTTTGTAACTATAACCTCTATTCAAATATGTAGTAATAATTAATGATTAGGATTCAACACCCTATTTGAGATCCTTCTATAAGTACTATTTTCTATTTATTAGTTTATCTTTTCTCTCGCCGAGGGGCTTTCATTTCTTTCTTGAAAAAGAAACGAAACAAAGAATTCAAGGCTTTACCCATTTCTTAACGCCAAATCCACATTTTATTGCTAAACATCTGCAAACTCCTCCCTTTGGTCGTCAGACATGCATCTGTTTTTAACGCTATAAAAAGTCAATTTGGCTAAAATGACTAATGCCAATAAATATTTTATTCCAACTTATAACTAATGTAGAAAATCCATTATTGCTAGTCAGATATGAATCGATTAAGGTTCACCTCACTATGTAGCGGAATTCCAGTCGTCATATGCTCAATCAGATGCTCTGCCCAATACGGTGCTAAGGAAGTGGCTTTTGTACCCATGCCATTAAACATGTAAAGATAATCCGACATCGGAGATACTCCTATTAATGGCTTGCGACCTTTGACGGCAGGTCTAATGCCTGCTTTATGATTTAAGACTTTGTAATCTACTTTGAGAAGTTTGTGCAACTTCCCATTCCATTCATTGGCAAATGTAGCTGATGGTTTATCATCTTCATAAGTATTCTGGTAGGTCCCGCCAGTCCATATCCGTTGTCCAGTAATAGGTGCTAAGAATATCTCATCACGAAGGATCTTATTTGGTATAGCTTCTTTAATTTCTATAGTAAACGATTCCCCTTTGGCAGGTTGGATTGGTAGATCAGGGAAATATGGGTTCTCCATCCCCTTGTAGCCTTCACAGAATATGACATAATCATATTCATGATTTAAATAAGAAACCTTGTGATCAGATATCGTCAAAGCTTCATAATCAAAACTCGCTTCTATATACATATCCTGATCTATCAACAACTCCTTATAATCCATAACCAATTTAGAAATATCAACTTGTAGAGACTGAGCTATCTCTCCGTAGTAAGTTGCAGGATTGACGAGATCCTTGTAGGCATTTTCATTCTGGCTGTCGACCAAGTAATCGCTATATCCTTGTCTACCCGTAGACGAGAACCATTTATTTTCTTGTGCAGGCGTATGCAATGCACGGAGGATATTAATCTCTTTAGTGTAGTTATAATTTAGTTTCTTAGATAGATTTGCATAAGTTGATTTCGCGACAGGAAGTAGATCATCTATCATCCAGCTTTTAACATAGTTTCTTCCAGTGATAGGATTAATAAGCCCAGCAGCGGCATGTGTCGCAGCATACTTGTGTGCATTATCTAACACCTGATGCGGAATATTACGCTCTGATAATTTGAAGGATAATAATGTTCCGGTTATTCCTTGTCCTACTATGAGTATACGACTGTTTTTATTTAACATTCATCAAGTGGATTAATCTAACACTTTTAGGAGAGATAATGATTCTATCGAGAATGGACATTCGGGCAAGTAATTATCTGTTTGGAATAGTGACATAGCGTTTTCTATTCTATAATTAAATTCAGAATCTTCTTGTCTATCAACCTCGGTAAGATAAGTCAAATCAATCAGGGCTTCCAACATCTCATGATACAATTTGGAATCAATCTCTGTATCACATAATACTTCCACCCATGTTCTTTTACTGACAGATTTTTTTGGGTTTAATTTAATTATTTTAAACTCTTTATTTACACTAGTATCTTTCAAAGTATAATATTTGTAATAATCTGGCTTCTCTTTGACCAGACACCAAACCATACAATCTTCGGGGTTAGCACTCAAACAATCTTTATCATCCTTCTTTTTTACCCACTTAGAATCTGCTTCTTTTACAATTATTCTGGCTTTTGTAACATTCGTATCATCAAAGTCATTTCCAGTATATTCTATTATATCATTTCCATAGCTTATTGAAGTCAAGCACTTAACATAGCATTCTGGGCCAGGTGGCATAGGATCTGACTCATATACATCATCAACATAACCACCTTGGGTGATCATTGGTCCACAAGAAATTTGTAGGATTACAAAAATGATAAGCAAAAAGAATCTCATATAAATAAAATGTAATAATCTAAATCAATACTTATAAGACATACTATAAATGAACAATAGAACTGTCAATATTCAACTCCTAACAATGCGATAGTTTCAAGATCTAATTGACCTACAGGTAGGGAATTATCCTTTTGAAATTTATTTAAAGCAGCTCTAGCTTCACGACCAAAGCCTTCAATATCGTATATTTCATCACCTATAGAGTAACCATTTAATACAAGTGCAGTCCGGAGGTCCTGATAAATCTGAGGAGTAATGTAATAATCGCCTAGCACCTCTTTCCATTCTGTATTACCTCCATGAGTTACAAGTTCGCTACTTTCGATTTCAGTAACCATAAATTGCTAGTTAATGAAGTATCAAGTACCTCATAAAAATCATAATACTCTGCCTAAGTTTCTATTAAGCACCTAACAAGACTGGCATCAGGATTACGGCTACGACAAATTTTGTCGGCATTCTTCCCAACCCAATTTGAAGGGGCTTCCTGAATCAATACTTGTGTATTTTACATTAGAATAATTAAAATACGACGTTATCTGTAAGCTTAGTCTTCGTCAGTTTTTCGCTTGTTGATTTCATCGCGAATCTTGGCAGCTTTCTCATAGTCCTCATTCTCGAGAACATCTTCTAACATCTGATTTAATGCCTTAATAGAGTACTGATCAAAAGAGTCCGGCTTGGACTCATCAGTAATGATAGACTTGGCAGACTTCTTCATCGTGTCGTCATCCTCGAGTACGACACCTGCTTGCTCCATAATGAAATCAAATGTATAGAGTGGGCTCTTAAATCTGACTGACATTGCAATGGCGTCAGATGTCCTTGAGTCAATAATAAACTCTTGACCATCACGCTCACATACGAGTTGGGCATAAAATATACCATCGAGTAGATTATTAATAACGACCTCCTTAAGATTAATATCGAATGTATCTAAAGTATTCTTGAATAGATCATGAGTCAATGGCCTATTAGGTGTCATCCGTTCCATAGCGACTGCGATTGCTTGTGCCTCAAATCCTCCGATGACTATAGGCAGACGCCTGTTACCCTCTAATTCTCCCAATACAACAGCATAATTATGCGATTGTGTCACGCTGTGTGATAAGGCGACTATCTCTAATCCAATTTTCTTCATACAATAAAGGTAAGACTATAGTGTTAAAAGAATAACATAAGTCAGTGACAAATGCTATGCTGATTTAAACTTTTTAATTGACTCTGTAAGCCTTGGTACGATATCGAATAAGTCTCCTACAACACCATAATCTGCTGCTTTAAAGAATGGCGCTTCTGGATCTTTATTGATTACAACTATCGTCTTAGAACTATTAACTCCAGCAAGATGCTGTATAGCTCCTGATATCCCGATAGCTATATATAGATTAGGCTTAATCGCAATTCCTGTCTGTCCTACATGCTCATGGTGAGGTCTCCAGCCTGTATCAGATACTGGTCTTGAGCAAGCTGTCGTTGCACCTATCACATTAGCTAAGTCCTCTATGATACCCCAATTTTCTGGACCTTTCATGCCTCTACCTGCTGAGACAACTAATTCCGCTTCTGGAAGTGGAATGGTACCTTCTACTCGTTTAACTTCTACTAATTGTGTCGTAGCAGTAGCTCCTGATATATCTAAAGACTCCGCTGTAACTAGAGCTCCTGATTCTACTATGGGTGTTGCATTTCTACTGATAGAGATAATACAATTATCAGAACTGAATGCATATGTAGCTACGGCTTTGCCAGAGAAGACACCTCTATCGACAGACATACCTCCATCCGTAGAAGGTAATGACACTGCTCCAGTAACGACGCCAGCATTCAACTTAATAGCTAATCTTCCTGATATTGCTTTGCCTCTTGAGTTATCACATAAGATTAATTGCTTAGCGCCAGATTGCTCATATGCATTAGCAATAACTTGCGTTACAAATGCTGTATCATGCATGTCATTAGACTGGAAAGAGAGGACTTTCTTAGCACCGTATTTTCCGAGATCTCCTGCTATATCTGCTGATCCGTTAGTAACTACAACACAATCGGATTGTGTCATTTCTGCTACTTTTGCACCATAACATACAGCCTCAAAAGCTGCTTTTTTATATTGATTATTAATCGCTTCCGCGAATACTAATACTGACATAGAATATATGTTTTATAATTTTTTCTATAAATGAAATATTATTTTTTTGGAATCAAAAAATCATCAAGTCAAGCTTAAAGTTGTTTTTTGATTCCTTTTTGGCGCATAAGCCAAAATCAAAATTCTCTTATTTAGATTCACACATCATGAGAATGAAAATTTAATTGTACTCCGAAGTATACATCGGAGAATCTTTTCGATTAAAGCGCTTTCGCTTCCTCATGGAGTAATCTTACAAGCTCATCCATATTCTCAGGATCTACCAATTTGACTCCTGATTTTTCTGCAGGTAGAGCGTATTCCTTAATAGTGACTTTATCATCAGCTGGTTGAGGTGGGACAACGTTAAGAGGCTTTCTCTTAGCCATCATAATTCCTCTCATATTAGGGATCCTTTGTTCTGCTAATCCCTTAGAAGCTGATATGACTACTGGCAAGCTCGCCGTGATAACTTCCACTCCTCCCTCTATATCACAAGTCGCCGTTACCTTGCCATCCGCTACATCAAGATTACTTGCAAATGACATAAATGGCGTACCCATTAATTCAGCCACCATACCTCCTACAAGACCTCCACTGTAATCTATAGTTTCTTTTCCTGTAAGAATCATATCAAAAGATTTGTCTTTAGCGTAAGCTGCGATCTGCTGCGCTACATATAACGCTGATTGTGGATCTGCATCGACTCTCACTGCTTCATCAGCACCTATTGCCAATGCTTTTCTGATTATGACATCATTAGCCGCAGGGCCCACATTGATTACTGTAACGCTTCCTCCAGAGGCTTCTTTGACCTCTAAGGCTTTGACTAATGCATACCACTCATCATAAGGATTCATGATATATTGTACGCCATCTGTGGAGAACACTGTATTACCATCAGCAAACGCTATCTTTGAAGTTGTCTCGGGGGTTTTACTTATACAAACAAGTAAATTCATTAATTCTTATTTTTGACTGCAAATATATGTAATAAACATATAACCTATTTATCTTATAAAATGTTGACCGTGGATTCAGAAAGACTTAAGCAATTACTCCAATTTCATGAAGCTGATCCTAAGGATACCTTTATTTTATTTGCATTAGCCAAAGAATATGAGACACATTCTGTTCTCGATAAAGCCTTGTATTATTACCTGAAACTTAAAGAAACTGATTCTAACTATATAGGTCTATACTACCATCTGGCTGCTCTCTACGAAGAAATTGGGCAAAATCAAACGGCAATAGAACATTATAATCAAGGCATTGAGATCGGCAAAAAGGCTGGAGACTTTCATTCTGTCTCTGAACTTCAGAATGCTAAGGTTAATCTGGAGATTACTATGGGGAATTAAGGCAAGAGAGTTGTGAGTTATGAGTTAGGAGTTAGGAGTTATGAGTTATGAGTTGTCCGTCCCTGATATAGGTTGACCGTTTTACACTAACAAATAACAATGAAAAAAGTAAAACGGCTACGTGTCAAACGTAGGTATTCCGAAGATTTTAAGCAAGCACGAGTCAAGGAATACGAG
>Ga0209187_1003620_pt1 | contig 12655 bp, 8 predicted proteins | sample BantaG_FD_187430 | JGI IMG/M metagenome (GOLD analysis project Ga0209187, IMG submission 187430) | Marine algal microbial communities from Bantry Bay, Ireland - BantryBay_4 metaG (SPAdes) (version 2) | ecosystem: Host-associated > Algae > Red algae > Unclassified | place: Bantry Bay, Ireland... | reverse complement strand
TGATAAAAAGTTCGTTGTGTCTTTTGGTTCCTCCGGGTTTACCCGCTTTACAAACGTAGAGATCCAGCAGTCCATCTCCATTTATATCTACAAAATTAGCCCCGGAAGACCAAACATTCTGGCACCCAACGCCCGCTTTTTCAGTAATATCTGCAAATTTCCAATTTCCCTGGTTGAGAAATAATTTATTATCCACTAAATTTCCGGTAAAATAAATATCAATCCATCCATCATTGTTAATATCGCCCAACGCAACCCCTCCGCCATTATAAAAATTACGGTAGGTGTAAGGATTAAAATCTTCGGTATAAGTAAGGTTATTTTCAAATTGGGCAGCCGTATCGGTACGAATCAGAAATAGCCCTTCTTCCGGATCGGAGGAACAGCCAATTAACAAGCAAATAATAGAGACAAATAGCAGTAAAAACCTCATAGTTAAGAAAAGAAAATTAATGGAAAAGGGTTGCTTTCGTAAAAGCAACCCTTTTCAAAGTATCGTTAGAATATTGATGCTAAATCATAAAATTTAGTAACCAGGATTCTGTGTCAAAGTACCATCAGAAACGGTTATTTGATTAACAGGAATCGGGAAAATATTCTTGGAAGGATCAGAAGCTGGCTTCTCCCACCAGGTACCGTTGTAGGCACCAAAACGAATCAAGTCGATACGACGAGAAGATTCCTGGAACATTTCACGACCTCTTTCAGCCAAGAATTCTTCCGCATCAATTGAACCAAGATCAGCTACGTTTGCACGAGCTCTAATCATGTTAACATCGGGAAGCGACGCGTTCCAGTCTCCAGCCTGACGAGCCAATGCTTCACCACGCATCAGGATCACATCACCCAAACGAACGATTGGATAATCATTACTCATATTATCCCGTCCAAACTGACGGAAGCTGAATTTAGCAGCACGAGCACCTGCCTGACGAATAGAGTTAGGCTGTAATTCGTTAATCGCTGGTGTATAGTTCAGAACGATTCCATCGTCATCATCCGTAGCAAAATCAAGAATATCTGCTCCTTTGGCATCCTGTTGGTTACCAGCAGCAAAGTTAGCTGTTTTACGAGTATCACGATCATCGTAAGAATTATAGAATTCTTCCAGCGTAGCGTATCCATTCCAGGGCTGAGACTGTAAGTTCCAGGTAACCTGGCTAGAATAGTGCAAGTTCATCTGACTGAAGTTCATTCCCGTACCATTAACTTCATCGTAGTCGATGGTGAAAATGTGTTCTGGATTACCTCCATTATTAGGTGCGAAAACTGCCGGATAACCTTCCAGCATTTCAGGATCCGAATCGACACCAACGCGTTTTCCTTTGTTAGGAACCGCACAACCATCCGCACAAAGAGCATAAACACCACTATCGATAATATAGCTGGCAGCATCCGCCGCTTCTTGCCAACGTGCTGTACCGGTATATACTTCTGCATTCAGGTAAACCTTGGCCAGAATTCCTAAAGCACCGTATAAATTGATCTGGTAAGGATTGTTATCAGTATTTAAATCACTACCAGACAAGTCCATTCCTGCCGTAATCTCGGAAACATCAAGAACACTCAATAATTCGGATTCAACAAAGTTGAAAACTTCCTGACGAGATACCTGTGGAGGATCTTGACCGGGAGCCGTTAGAATTTTTACCCGACCAAACGAGTCCATTAATCTCCAGTAGAAAAAAGCGCGTAATGTAGTTGCCTGAGCAGTTGCATTTGCACTCAAAGTACCACCCGCTAAAAGTTCGTTAATTGTGTTGATCGCTGTAAAAGAACCATTCCACGCATTTTCGATAAATCCGTGTGAAGGAGTATACGTATGCTGGTGAAGTTGAATCAGGATTCCACCATCAAACCAGTCACCACCTTTTGCGGCAATCACCATTTCGTCAGTAGGAATCTCCTGAATAGAATAGTAGCTACCATGATTGGCACTACCCGTATTACGTAATTCGGCGAAAGCTCCAGCGAGCTCACCGAGTGGCTGGGAGCCAGCATCGAAAAAGTCACCGTTACCTGGATCGACCAGATCACTGACCGGGACAGAAACATCGTTGGTGATTTCACCCACCAAGTTCTCTTCCAGATCTGTACAGGCTTGTGCGCCAAAAATAGCCAAAGAGGCTAGTACAATTTTAGAAAATTTATTCATGTTATTGTTGATTTATTTGAAGTTAAAGTTGATACCTAAAGAAATTGCCCGAGAAGAAAAGTAGCTAGTTCTACGGTCAATACCAGGTGCTAATACATCCGCCGCATTTAGATCTACCGCACCTCCATTATCGGTAGGAGGAAAATCTACGAGGTTTGGCTCTGGGTTCGTACCGGTGTAACCAGTAATCACGAATGCGTTCTCTACAATTAACGATAAATTAATGGCATCGAAGTACTTATTGTTTAAATTAAAGCGTCGGGAAATAGACAAGTTGTCTAATTTAAAAAAATCTGCCTTCTCTACGTACAAATCACTGAAACGTGCGGTTGTTAATCCATCCACTGCTTTTTCAGTAGTAACATAATTGTAAGAACCTTGAGAAGCCAGTCTTGGCTCGTAAAATAATCTAAAACTATTTACCAGGCTATGTCCAAAAGCGCCACGGAAAAAGGCGTTGATGTTCCATTGACCAATGGTAATGTTATTGGTCCATCCTAATTCCAGATCAGGAATACCACTTCCAACTACCGCAAAGTCATTACCATCTTCGTTTTCAGTTAACGCATCACCAGGATTTCCTTCGATCACTCCGTTTCCGTTTAGATCACGAAAAACAGGATTTCCAGCATCGTCAACGCTTTCGAAAATTGGAGCATAAATTTGACCAATTTCTTCACCAACTTGTACTAAAATTGGTGCTGATTCATTTTGACCCGGTGCTCCCAGGTTTCCTCGTAAAGAACGCGGCGTAATGAATTCGTCCAGTTTAGTGTTATAGCTGGATAAAACGACACCAGTAGTATACTTGACGTTCTGATTTTGGACAACATCGTAGTTAAGTGATAATTCAATACCCTGAGTACTTAATTTACCAGCATTTTGAAATTGAGTGGATGCTCCAAATTCACTTGCCTCTACATCAACTGATAAGATAAAGTCATCAATATTACGGTTGTATAAATCAAGGGTAGAAGAGAATCGACCACTTGCGATCTCAATTCCAAAATTAAGCTCTTTCTTTTCTTCCCACTTTAGAGTTGGGTTAGCAGCACGAGCTTGTACAGAAGAAACACTTCCATCTGCCTGGTTAACGACGTTACGAACTGGTTGAGAAAGTCCACTTTGTCCTGGTAACGCCCCCGTAATACCATATCCTACTCTCACTTTAAATAAATCAAGGCTTCCAATATTTGCGTAACGGTTAACATCTACTCCGACACCGAAGGCAGGGAACCAACCCCAACGATCATCTGCTCCTAATTTGGAAGAACCTTCACGACGAATGGAAGCATTCACAAAAATGGCATTATCAATCGTGGCATTCGCTCGACCAAAGAAAGCGATAATCTTATCGTTTGGAGAGGCATTGGAGTTGATGTTAATAAATCCTGCATTTTGCAGATCCTGAGAACTTTCCAAAATCTTGCTATAATCGTTAGAATCATCCGGGAAATCACCGATACTCATAAAACGTTCTTGAAACTGATTCTCCTGGTAAGAGTATCCACCCGTAAAGGTAAGGTCCGCATTTCCTGCGGTAGTCAAATAAGTTAAATATCCTTCGTAAAGGTTAAAATCATTGTTTTGCTCGTAAAAATTAGCGAGCCCTCTACGGCTTAAACTATTCGCATTACCACGGAAGAAACTGGTGGTTGGGTAATACTGCTCGGTAGAAATATCCGTTTTCTGCTGAGAAAGACGGAAATTAGCAGTCAGGTTTTCAAGGATAGAGTAACCGAAGTTCGCACCCCAGGTAAACTCACGACGAACACCTTCGTTACGGTTTTGCTCAATTAAAGCAACCGGGTTAAAACTATCAAATAATCCCAGCGTTTGGAAGAAACCACCAAAAGGCGTTCCATCAAATGCAAAGGAAGCATCTTCGGCCAAAATCGGAGCCGTAGGGTTAACGGTCACTGCATAACGCAGTGCTTCGTTAAAGCCAAACTGTTGGTTACGATTTGTGTAAGAAGTGTTGAAGTCAATCTTTAATTTATCATCTAAAGCTCTGGTAGACAAGTTTACACGCGTATTAAACTGATCAAAACCACTCTCTTTTAGAATACCATTCGTTTCACGGTAGTTAGCAGAAATACGGTAGGTTGTATTATCGGCACCACCAGAAGCAGACAAACCGTGCATCTGACGGAAACCTTGACGAGTTACTTCATCCAGATAATCTACATTACTACCCAAATCTACGCCTCCCGCAGCGATAAATTCCGGTCCGTTTAAGGTTTCAACCGTATTTACTGCATTAGAAACAGAAAACTGTCCGTTATAAGTAACCTTCATCTTTCCATTGTTATCACCGGATTTGGTGGTAACGATAATTACTCCAGAAGATCCACGCGATCCATAAATCGCAGCAGCAGATCCATCCTTTAGTACCGTCATACTTTCGATATCGTTAGGATCAACATTATCCAAAGAGGCACCGATGACTCCATCGACTACAATCAAAGGTTCTACATTTGCTCCAATGGTAGAAATACCACGAAGACGGATTGTTCCCGAAGAGTTAGGATCACCACCCCGGTTATATACCTGTAATCCGGCAACCTTACCTTGTAATAATTGAGAAGGATCCGAGATTACCCCTTTGTTAAACTCTTCTTCGCCTAATTGAACAACGGCGGAGGTAATCTCTTTTTCACTTTGAGAACCATAACCGACAACGACCACTTCGTCGAGCGTTGAACCAGCCGTCATGGTCACATCCATGGTAGTTTCCGCACCTACGAGCATCTCCTTGGAGTCAAACCCGGTGTACGAATAAACCAAAACATCTCCCGTATTTGCATTAATCGTGTAAACTCCGGAAATATCCGTAACCGTTCCAGTGGTTGATCCCTTAATCTGTACCGTCGCACCGATCAAAGGTTCATTATACTCACCGTCCATTACCGTTCCGGTAATTTTTTTCTGGGCCATACCGGTGGTAGCCAGCATCACCATAAAAAAGGCGGAGAATAAAAATTTTGTTAAGCATTTTTTCATACGTCAATTTTTTAAAAATTTTGTAAAACAATAGAATAATACCCCTTTATTCTGTCAAATAGGCAGAATAAGAAATAATGTGATAAAAAATAGATAGTTATTTTGTGATCGTCAAAAATAAAAATTAATATTAAAGAAAAGAAACAATTATTCACGCAATCGTTTGCGGGAAGGGTTGCGGTTAATAACTTTTATGTAAATTTGACGAATTAAAGTGTTAAACGAACAATAATCTAACATTACTATGCGAAGAATTACTATCAAAGATTTGGCAACGATGTTGAATCTCTCTACTTCTACTATTTCCCGGGCGCTGAGTGATCATCCGGATATCAGTGAGGCCACCCGAAACCGGGTAAAAGAAACCGCTACCCGACTGAATTACCGAACCAATCTCCAGGCTCGTTTTTTTCGTAAAAAACACTCTGGATTACTGGCTTTGATTTTACCAGAAATAAATATGTTTTATCATCCTTCGCTAATTGAAGGAGTCAACACTGCAATTGCGGAAACCCCCTACTCGCTGGTGATGTTTCAAACCAATAATAGTATTAAAATAGAAAAGGAAGCGATTGAGCAGTGTATTCGCTGGGCGGTGGAAGGGGTCATGATTTCCGGGACAATTAATACCAATAAGCATAATATGACTTATCTAAAAGAGCTGGCACTGGCCAATATCCAGTGTATTATGTACGACCGGGTAATCCCGGATTCGGATCTTCCAATTCTGACCATTAATAATATAAATTGTGCAAAAAAAGGAGTGGAGATTTTGCTGGAACACGGCCACCGGAATATTCTCGGCATTTTTGCCAATGCTTCCCTGGCCATTACGCAGGAACGGATCAAAGGGTTTGAACAAGCCTATCGAGATATTGGCCTGGTTCCAAACCCGGACCATATCATCATCGTAGAACGCGCCAGCCTACTGGATAATATTCTACCGGTCCTGCTTAGAAATAATACTTTTAGCAGTATTTTTACCATGACGGATGAACTTCTATACTTTACAACCAATAATTTACGGAAACTCAAGCTCTCTATTCCAGAGGATCTTTCGGTAGTATCCATCAGCGATGGTATTTTTCCTAATCATTACTATCCCAAAATTACGTACGTGGAAGATTCCGGAAAAAGAATGGGACAAGCGGCGTTGACTCAAATCATTGAGAATATTAATAATCCCAGTAAGGAGAAAATAGATCATCAATTGTCCACTGAAATTGTCTGGGCCAATTCTGTAAAAAGAATAGATTAGGATCGTTTAAAAAATAAGTTATAAAGGTTTGGGTCGATTGGCTTGTTGGTGCTCTTCATTTGTGCTTCACGATTGAGGAAAGCTAACCAGCCAAAAATTACACGTCACAAATCAGCACTGCCGCTTTTAGTGCCGCCAGCTTTTCTTCTTGTGTTTTTCCAGTAGGAATAAATTCCTGCCCGATAAAACCGGTGTAGCCAGTCTTTTTTATTTCATCCATAATAAAACGATAATTCAACTCCTGGGACTCGTCAATTTCGTGGCGACCCGGCACGCCTGCGGTGTGATAATGAGAGATATATTCGGAATATTTACGGATGGTGGCTACGACATCTCCTTCCATTACTTGAGCGTGGTAGATATCGTATAGTATTTTAAAATTGGGAGAGTCCACCATTTCGCAGAGTGCCACACCCCACTCCATGTTGTCAAACTGATGATCCGGATGATCTACTTTTGAATTAAGGTACTCCATTGAGATCGTAATGCCATTGTCTTCGGCCATTTTCATGACGGGCTTTAATCCATTTTTACAATTAATGAGATTTTCGTAATCCGTACGATCTTGTCGCTGCCCAGCGATGGCAATGAGATTTTTTACGCCAGCATTCACCGCTTTGGGAATTAACGCTCGGTAGTATTCTGCTAAGGCCGTATGGTTTTCTGGATTAGTAAAAAAATTATCCAGGCTGACCCCCTGGGGATATTTATCCCAACCGATCGCACAAGTGAGTCCATATTTTTTCATTACCTCCCAGTCTTCGGGACCCGTTAATTCGATAGAATGCATTCCATAATTTGCCACCACCTGACAAAACTCCTCCAAAGGAATTTTATTATAACACCAACGAGAAACAGAATGCTTAAAGGTTCCTTTTAAATTTAAGATTGAATTTTCCATAATTAATTCCTTACTAGCAGCGTTAACATTTAGATTTAATAATAATCCCCCCGTAGTGATTGCCGTAGCTTTAAAAGCGTCTCTTCTTTTCATAGGGCGTTAATTTATGGTTGTATTAAACAAAAAAAGTAGGTAAATTCCTGCTTTGCGAGTTTATCACATTTAAGCAAAATTAGGGAATAATATTTAAACTAATTTAATAATTAAGGGTCAAATTCAAAAAACTAGCAATTTTATGGCTGCTGCAAACAAAAAGATAACCCATTTATACTGGCGAGCCGGATTTGGTCTTTCGTTAAAAACACTAGACCAGGCGGCCAAAAAGCCGTTGGAGGTCACTATCCATCATTTGCTAGCGGACGCAAAAAAGCCGAATCTCCTGAACGTTCCATTACCCATCTACGAAAAAGCTTCGAAAAAAGGATTAACGAAAAAGGAAAAGTTCGCACTGACCAAAAAAATATTTCAAGAAAACCAGAAAGTAAAAGTTAGTTGGATCCGTAAAATGGTGAATTCCGACAATCCACTGCTGGAACGGATGACCCTGTTTTGGCATGGTCACTTTGCCCTAATTAGTAAAAATAATTCTCACGTTACAAAAACGTATTTAAATACTTTAAGAACCCACGCGCTTGGTAATTTTGGAGATCTAGTCCTGGCTATTGCCCGTGATCCGGGAATGATTCGTTTTTTAAATAATCAACAAAATAAAAAAGGGCAACCGAACGAAAATTTTGCGCGTGAACTACTTGAATTATTTACGATTGGGATCGGTCACTATACAGAGCAGGATGTAAAAGAAGCAGCCCGTGCGTTTACGGGTTGGCGTACAGATAAAAAAAGAAATTTCCTTTTTAGTGAACGACATCACGACTTTGGGTCAAAAACTTTTTTTGGTCAAACGGGAGCGTTTGATGGAATGGATATTATTCGAATCGTTTTAGAAAAAAAACAGACTGCGACTTTTATCGCAACGAAGGTTTACCAATATTTCGTAAACGAGAAAATCAATGAACAACATGTTCAGACCTTGGGGGATATTTTTTATAATTCAAATTACAGTATAGAAAAATTAATGCGTGCGATCTTTGAAAGTGACTGGTTTTACGCAGCCGAAAATATGGGCACAAAAATTAAATCGCCCATTGATCTACTAGTCGGAATGATGAAAACATTGCAAATAGATTTAGAGCAAGAAAAGGCGTTTTTCTTTATTCAGAAAATGTTGGGGCAAAGTCTTCTGAATCCGCCCAACGTAGCGGGATGGCCAGGCGGAAAATCCTGGATTGACAGTTCTACCCTCATCTTCAGACTTAATCTCGCAGGTTATTTTTTTCAAACCGTCAATGTAACGGCCACGGCTAAACCGGAACTGGAAGATAAGGCAGTCAAAAAAATGAGATTAAGATTATCGGCTACCATGAACGTCTCTCCGATTCTGGCCTATTTTGCAAAATTTGAGGAAGACCAAATTTTTTCTACTTTAAGTGACTGGTTGATTCAGACCAGTTTACCCATAAAGAAATCTGAAATGGATACCTTTACAAAACATCATAACAAGGAGGATTACGTAAATTCTTTGTTGTTGCGGTTGATGACTTTGCCGGAATATCAGGTTTGTTAGAGATGTTGAATCGTTGAAGCACTTTGTTTTTTGAACATTCTCCTCATTGAATCACAAATATTTAATTGACAGTAATTCTACTTTCTTTGATATTAATATTAACAATTTTAAAAAATTAAAACCAATTTATTTTCATTAAACCCTCAACGAGCGAAGCGATTTCAACATTTCAACAAGCGAAGCGCCTCAACCCCTATGTCTTTATCAAAATCCTTTTTATTTTATCATTATGAACAGAAGAAACTTTTTTAAAAATACGGGACTGGCGTCTGCGTCTCTTTTTGTGCCACAATTTTTGAGTGGTTTCAACCGAAATGGATTTCTCCAAAATGGAAAGAATCTGGTCATCATTCAATGGTCTGGCGGCAATGATGGTTTAAATACGGTGGTTCCATTTCACAATGATTTATACTATAAAAATCGTCCTTCGCTGGCGATTCCAAAGAAAAAAATACTTAAACTAACGGACGAAATAGGGTTTAATCCGAAACTGGATGGGCTAAAAAATCTTTACGATGAAGGTTTGCTGACGGTGATTAACAACGTGGGATATCCCAATCCCGTTCGGTCGCATTTTCGGTCGATGGACATTTGGCATACCGCCAGCAACAGCGATCAATATTGGCAAACCGGATGGCTAGGTCGTTACCTGGATCAACACAATTCGAAAGATATTCCACACGCCGCACTAGAGGTAGATGATACGTTGGTACTCGCCTTAAAGGGCCAACATAAAGCGGGTTTTGCGGCTTCCAGTCCTGCTAAATTAAAGAAGGCCGCTGATAATTCTTTTTTACGAAATATTACTCATCACCACCAACACGACCACGAAGAAAATGTGGCCTATTTATATAAAACACTCATCGACACCCAATCTTCTGCCAACTATTTGTACGAACAGGCAAAAGGTACAAAAACCAAAGGACGGTATCCAGGCACCCAAATTGGAAAAGATCTGGCGACTATTTCTAACCTGATTACAAGAGATACCAATACCAAAATCTATTATATCAACATGGGTGGTTTTGATACCCATGCCAACCAAAAAAATAAACAGGAAAAATTATTGAAACAATACAGCGATGCGATAAAAATATTCGTCAAGGATTTACAAAAAAATCAAAAACTCGATGATACCTTGATCATGACTTTCAGTGAATTTGGCCGACGGGTAAAAGAAAATGCCAGCCAAGGTACTGATCATGGCACTGCTAATAATGTGTATTTTATGGGTGGAAAATTAAAAAACCCGGGTATCTTTAACGAAGCGCCCAACCTTTCTGATCTGGATAATGGCGATCTGATGTACACCGTTGATTTTAGGAAAATCTATGCATCCGTTTTGAAAAACTGGCTGGGTGTTAATCCTGGAGATGTATTGTTGGACAAGTATAAGCCGTTGGATATTGTTTGAGGTTGAGGCGCTGCGCTTGTTGAATCGCTGCGCTCGTTGAGCACTTTTATCGTATTAAGCGTAAAATTTATGATTTGTTAACAGACTTTATGGTGAATTTTTTTTATAATAAAGTATAATATATAATATGCATTTTTTATAATTATAATAATTCAACACCTCAACAAGCCAAGCAACTCAACACTCTACGGTTCCTCCGCATATATAAAAATTTCCTTTTCATTCGGCTTCGCATATCCCCGATACATGCCAGGCGTGTTAAATGGCATAGCGACGTTTCCGTATTTATCCACCCCAATAATGCCACCACTTCCCCCTTTATCCTTTAGGGTTTTCATAATCACCGTATTAGCTGCTTCCTGAAAACTTTCCTTTCCGTAGGCCATCCGCGCGTGGATATCGTAGGCCACCACGTACCGCATAAAGTACTCGCCGTGGCCCGTAGAAGAAACCGCGCAAGTAGCATTATTGGCGTAAGTTCCGGCGCCGATGATGGGTGAATCTCCAATTCGATTATAGCGTTTATTGGTCATCCCTCCGGTGGAAGTTCCGGCCGCTAAATTTCCCTGACGATCGAGGGCTGCGCAGCCAACCGTTCCATATTTAAAGTCTTCTCCCTGATCAAATTTAAATCCGGATTTTGCCTCTTTATTTTTTGCTCTTTGCAAGGATTCCCAACGATCTTTTGTATAAAAATAGTCTGGATCCACCGTTTCGATTCCTATCTCTGCGGCGAAGGTTTCCGCGCCTTTTCCGGTAAGTAAAACGTGGTCTGACTTTTCCAAAACTGCCCGTGCCAATAGAATGGGATTTTTGATATTAGAGACGCCACCCACTGCACCCGCATTTTGGGTTTTACCTTCCATAAATGAAGCATCCATTTCATTTTTACCATCGTAATTAAATACCGCACCTTTGGCTGCATTAAAGTATTCGGAGTTTTCCAAAATCATGATCGTTTGCTCCACGGCATCCATACTCGTCCCGCCTTCCTTCAGGATTTTACGCCCTGTTTCCAATGCCTGGTCAAGGACGGTACGAATGGCTTTTTCTTTTTCTTCGGTAATATTTTCTTTTAGAATGGTCCCTGCGCCCCCGTGGATCGCAATCGCATAAGGTGCCGGGGTCAACACTTTGGAAGTATCATCACTCATCGCTTGATTTTTTTCTCCGTTGGAAGAACCACAGGCTATTAGAAATAACAGGCTAAAGAAAAAGAGATATTGGTATTTTTTCATAATTGGATATTTTCTTAAAGGTAAAAATTGTTTCGTAAAAACCAATTGCCTGGAAAAGCTTATTTTTGGCGTTGCTTCCCTTTCCAGGCAGACCAAAATCTAATTAAATTCTTATTAAAAAATTAATATAATGAAAATACTCATTATCGGTGGTGGTAATATGGGAATGACGTATGCCCAAAGTTTTTTACGCTCGCATATTGCCCGCAAGGAAGACCTGATGATTCTGGAAAGATCGGAAGAAAAAGCAGTGGTCCTGGCCCAAAAAGACATCGGAACGATCTATGGAAGTCCGGATACCTGTTTACAAAATGCAGATATTATCATCTTTGCGGTAAAGCCGCAGGATTCCGCCGCATTGTTTGCCGCCCTACGTCCAATGGTAGATCCGCAACAGGTCTTTATGAGTATTATGGCCGGGGTGAAAATTGAGACTATTCAAGAAGCATTAGGCATCAAAAAAGTGATTAGAGCGATGCCTAATTTACCCGCACAAATCGGGATGGGCATGACGGCTTTTACCTCCACGGATGATGTGACCAGAATTGAATTAGTGATGGTACAAAATCTGATCAATACGACGGGAAAAAGTTTGTACGTCAGCACCGAATCGTTTATTGACGCGGCGACGGCTATCTCCGGTAGTGGTCCGGCCTATGTTTATTATTTTATGAATGCCATGATCCTGGCTGCCAAAAAGATGGGCTTTTCCGAATCCGAATCCGAGCTATTGGTCAGTACGACTTTTCGGGGTGCGGCTGATTTATACAATAAAAATAATTTTAGTTGCGAAGAGTGGATTGCAATGGTTTCGTCCAAAGGTGGAACCACCGAAGCTGCGGTGGCATCTTTTAAAAAGAACCTGGTCCACGAGGATATCATTGAAGGTGCAGAGGCGGCTATGGCGCGGGCGGTTAAGTTGGGGGAAAAGGGTTAGGAATGAGTTAATAATAAATTTACGTTTTTGGCTTGATCTTTTTGCCGCTAGTCTCGTTAAAAAGCCTCGTGATAGCGCGGCTATGGCAGCCCGACCGTTCCGGTTCCTTCACATGGTTCAGTCAT
>Ga0209187_1003617_pt1 | contig 12657 bp, 13 predicted proteins | sample BantaG_FD_187430 | JGI IMG/M metagenome (GOLD analysis project Ga0209187, IMG submission 187430) | Marine algal microbial communities from Bantry Bay, Ireland - BantryBay_4 metaG (SPAdes) (version 2) | ecosystem: Host-associated > Algae > Red algae > Unclassified | place: Bantry Bay, Ireland... | reverse complement strand
TCGTTCCAATCCCCATAGCGTCAGCAGCAACGCGAGAACACACAACTCAATACTCAGCCGCGGTTTCCCACACTGAGGCTTAGCAGCCATCTGCCTCTGAGTTCACGCGAGCATGCAGGATAACTGTACAGGCAGATGTCTTCTAACCCTAAACATAAGCAGAATATGAACTGACGCTTTTAAACTTCCGCTTACGAGATTTTATTACTTTTAATGCGCCATACGTTACGTCAACAACTCAGCTCCTGAAACTCTGGCCGCTTTGCGATCAAAAGTAATCATAGGCGTATATTCATATACGTGCGCAGTAGCTAGATGAAGGCAATCAGCAAAATCGCTGTTGTTCTCGGTATAGAGGCTTATTGTGGTCTCTACAACGTCTTCATCTTGAAACACCAATTCGCGAGTATCAAGCAACTTGTTAAATGTCGTTAGCAGATCTGATTTATCAAACGCATAAAGTGAGCGCAGCACCCATTCAAGTTCAACCAGTACGGACAATGAAAGGAACAGAGGGGCTTCCTCATCTGCAGACTCAATCAGCGCCTTGGCCGATTGAAACTGCTTTTTATCATCCGCCACTAAGTAGCGAACTAAGATGTTAGTGTCGAGCGCGGGCATTTATTGCATCTTCATGTCTTTTATCGCGACACGTTTTTTCGATGTCGATTTTAAGCTTCCCGCTAGCGTACTTACCGCACGGTTTTTCGCACGCATAATAGTCGTTCCATTAGGCAATAGTGTGAACACCACTCTATCTTGAGGTGCAAGATTCATCTGCCGTCGAATCTCAACTGGGATAGTTATTTGACCTTTACTGGTTATTGCTGCTTCTGCCACGATGATCTCCTTACATTATAGCTAATTGTAAGGCTTAGAGCGGTAGAAATCAATCTCTTTTTAGCAAGTTGGTATTCGTAATGTGTACTAGCAAACAACATAAGATGCTATTTTTGGGGTAAGACTTTAACAAAGGGGGACCGATTTAGGTCCGTAACCATGATGAGTCCGAGAATTGTGAGTAACACAAGCTCCCAAAGCAGACCTAAAATGAGATGAGATCAAGGGCTGCTTGGTTCCCATAGCCGTCGTTCGACTATGCGATAAAAACGAACAATCCATAGCCACGGCTCACAGCCTTTCCGACAAATTCAGATAGTGCTCGAGGTGTGATTGGACATCGTCACGAGGATCGCTTTGCCAGTCACGAGGGTATATCTCTTTGGCATTCAGGATTTCGATATCAAGCGCCTGTACTTTGCGATCTTTTACTACCGTTTTTAAACGATCACTGAGTTGCAAAAGCGATTCAGGCGAGTGGACTTCGGAATATTCCGACATTATGTCTATTTCTATACCTGCCGGAAACAAAAGCAAATCAGTATCACCAGTTAGCAAATAATAAATTAAATGCCAGTCGTGTTCGATATGAATCGGCTCACCCATATCGCCGTTACCAAAGCTCTCATAGTCTCCAGCACAAGCTGCTTTAAAAGCAAGCGGTGAGATTTGATAAACGGTTGCTCTAAGGCTCATATTTCCCTTCTACTATGACTGGATTGGGCCACAGGACTAAACCGCTACGCGGTAATTGCACAATCACCATCTGATTTAGCCTAAAGTAACTATTTAAAAACGGGCTCTACCCATGTTGTTCTGTTGTTCCCCAACGACAAAACACAAAGTAGGAGTAGAGCCCATGAGTGATTCTAACAATTCCCCGAGTCCTTTGCGACAACGCATGATCGAAGATATGACCATGCGCAAGTTAAGCCAGAAAACCCAGAAGTCCTATATACGTCATGTTTGTGAACTGGGCGAACATCTAGGTTACTCGCCTCATAAGGCCACAGCTGAAGATCTATGCTTGTATCAGCTTCATATGGTTCAAAGTGGGCAATCATCTGGCAGTATCAATGCACGGCTCTGCGGATTGCGTTTTTTCTTTTTTGCACATTTTGCGACTACCTGCCCAATTCCGTTGTTCCCATCCAGAACGGCAACGGCTCCTGCGTCGGTGATTAACACCGGCTTGGAATAGATATCAGTTGCCTGGCTTTGTATTCGGTTGGCATACCAAAAAGTTCGCATTACGCCGTGAGACTGATGGCCCCACAAGTCGGCTTGACAGAGAGTTTCGGCAAGTAACGCAGCGCCGGATTGTGGTACTCCCAGAGCACGGTATGCATTCAAGACAAACTCAACGAGTTCTTCAGGTGAAAAAGTATGGCTGCTCATACGGCAAATATTGCCGTCTTTAGGACTTTTGATCAAGCCATGTTGAGGTCAATACGCCCATATATTTTTCTGTGAGTATTGTGCAGCGCTGATGATTAATTTATCCACATAAGACGACTCAATTAGTTTCAATCATCCAGATCAGAATACCTACCCAATCCATCAATTAAGTTAGTTATCTACCTGACAAAGTTATATATAAATCGGACGGATACAAAGGGTCAATCGCAAGACGCATTAGGTTGTGGTTGAACACTTGCTCAGTAGATTCAATGTAATCGTACTCTATGGTAGAGGATAGATTGCCTTCCAGGTAGTCCTCGTATCGCTCCAGATTCCCATTTTTGTCATAGAAAAATTTTGCATCTCTTATATTGTAGCCAAAAACGTTATAGAGTTTCGTTGAATCGAGCATACCGTTGGCCCCATAGGCATATTCTATTCGGAAGAAATTGCCAGTGCCATCAGCCCTGGTCACGATAGACTCAATGCGATTGCTATTTTCATCATAGGTAAACTGATGAACCACCGTAGCATCTTCAGTGGCTTGTGTTATCGAATCAAGTGTCCCAGCTAAATATCTATAAGTAAAAATACCGTTCGCCATTAAGCTCTCTTCTGACAATTCTGTCGACTCTACCAAGCCATCGACATCATATGCCACGTTGTAGCTCACCGTTCTGTCAAGCACACCAGGAAACGTTCCGCTGATGATTCGACCACTTTCAACTAAAACAGTGTTGGATGTTTCGTAAGTGGTTTCATCGCTTTTAATGGTTGTTTCTATTGCTAAGCTTCATATACGCTCCACTATAAAATTATATTATTCAAATAACGTCACACAGATCGGGCTATTAAGGATGGTCTATATAATTGCTTTTTCGAGAATAGGTTGGTTATTAACAATGCGCTCATAATTAAAGGGCGACATGTCCAGGCTTCTATACTCACCGTATGTGAGGTACTCAGCTGTACCTCGACCCATTGCCGGTGACTGCTGTAAACCATGCCCCGAGAAACCATTCAGAAAAACAAAGTTTTGTACTTCGGTGTGCGGACCCATAATCGCATTGTGGTCAAACGTATTCATCGAATAGTGGCCACCCCACTCATTCGTTAGTTTAATAGATTCAAACTGCGGTATTCGCGTGGCAAGTATTGGCCAGACATGGTTTTCCCACAACGCCTGATCCATCGAAAAGTCATCAAAGTCCACTGCCGGGTCAACATCAGAGTGACCGCCGCACTGATAGGTACCACCACCATTTTCTCGGCAGTGCACACCTGATGGGTCGATGGTTAATGGCAAATCACGATCAAGTGGATGCTCCGCTTTGAATATCCAAGAGTAACGCTTGCGCGGTTCCACTGGAACATCAATACCGGCCATTTGTGCAGTCCGCGTTGCACGCGGGCCTGATGCGTTTAACACTTGTCCGCAGGAAATGACTTCACCCGATTTTAAGGTCACGCTTTCCACGCGCGTGCCATTCGCGTTTTTACTCATGCTGACCACTTCGTTTGATATATACTCAACACCACGTTCAATAGCTTGGCGTCGCCACCACTCAAATACCGTTGCACCATCCCAGTAGCCTTCATCGACCGTATTAATAGAACCAAGCACAATATCATCGACATTATAAAACGGGTAGTGCTTTTTAATTTCATCGGGTGTCATTAGTTGCGTTGCCGCACCAGCATCAAGCTGTACTTTCTGACTTTCACGCAGTACCTCTGCAAAGGATTGGTTATCTGCCAGATACATATAACCAAAAGAGCGAATGGCCAGTTCGGGAACCCGTTCGTCGTTACCCATTTTTGTACGTATGTTCTTTACAAAGTCTGCGGCAAATTGCGATATACGAACATTAAGCTCAGTACTGAACTGCTGCCGCATACACGAGTTAGTATGTGCAGTGGAACAAAACTCATAGTTGGGATCTTTTTCTACAACAAGAACCGACCCGTTAAAATCTTTGTTTTCAGTTAAGAACCATGCCGTGGAGGAGCCCATGATGGCACCACCGACGATAACAATATCGTAGGAAGACTTTGTAGGTGTTGTTTGCATGCCGCCGGTTGCCATTAACTTTCTCCAAGCTTTGATTGCTTAAGTATCTCAACAGCTTCAGCCGCAGGTAGATTGTAGTGTTTCGCTGCGTGCTCGGCAGTAATATAGCCTTGCGCAATATCATTTTTAACCGACTCTGTATCTCTTTTTAACGGTTTCCCATAACCAGCACCACCAGGAAATGCCATTTTGACGCTAACACCATGCGGTATAAATTGCTTACCTTTGCCTTGCATCGCTTCACCATCGCTTCTAACTATAGTGGTGGTGCCACCGGGTTGTCCTCCGTGCCGACCCAAGGCAGGATGATCAACGCGATCAAACATAGCCGACAGATCAAACTCGTGCCCTTCCCGCGCACCCACATCCATGTATTGGCCAAGACCACCCCGAAATTCGCCAGCGCCTCCCGAGTCGGGTCTGAGCTCTTTGCGCCAGATGATGACAGGGCCAACCTGCTCAGTCGCTTCAACTGGCATAGTCATGACACCAGATGGAAAAGCGGTGGCACTCATCCCATCGAGGGTTGGCCGTGCACCAGAACCACCAGAATTAAACGTCAGCACCTCTCGTCGCACCGCAGCTTCAGGTGCAGGCTCATCGGTACGTGGCCGTAACGATAACTGAAAGTTACATAAACACCCTGCCCCTTCAGCGGGTGCAATACCGGGAAGCAATTTATCCAATGCATTGTAAACAGTATCCGGAACCATATGACCTATCACGTGACGTAAAGCCACAGGCGCTGGTGGCAGAGCATTAACGATCGAATTTTCGGGCGCTACAATCTTGAACGGTTCCAATGATGCTGCATTATTTGGAATGTCGGGGGCAATCGCACACTTAAGTGCATAACATGCATAGGCTTTAGTATAAACAAGCGGCACGTTGATACCTTTTTTATCCAGGCCACTGGTACCTTCCCAATCACTGACGATGGCGTCTTTTTCTATAGTCAGTTTGACTTTCAGATCAACGGGGCTTGAGTACCCATCTATACGCATCTCACCTTCAGCCGAACCTTTTTTCAGGGCGTTGATTCTTTCCAGCGTGGCGTTTCTGGAACTGGCGAGGATAAATTCTGAAATGCTGGCAAGGTTTGGTAAGCCGAATTCTGAGAGCATTTCAGTTAAGCGACGATGACCAATCTCGTTACACGTTGCCAGTGCGTAGATATCGCCTACCAGCTGGTCAGGCTCTCGTACATTGCCGCGAATGATTTTGATGAGTGTCGGGTCAACGCTGCCCTCATGCGCAAATTTCATGATAGGAATATACAGACCCTCTTCATGAATATCATTGGCGTCAGCACCAAAACCTCGGCCACCGATATCAGTGACGTGAGCCGTGCAAGCAAAAAAACCGATTAAAGCACTATTGTAAAACGATGGCGTCACAACCGTAATGTCGTGTTTATGGCCGGTGCCCTCCCAGGGATCATTGGTGATATAAACATCACCTTCCAGAATATTATCTGATCCAATACGCCGAATAAAATGCCCGACAGCATCCGCCATGGCATTCACATGGCCAGGAGTTCCAGTGACTGCTTGGGCCAGCATCTCGCCACGGTCGTTATACACACCAGCAGACAAGTCACCCGCTTCGCGAACCGATGTGGAAAAAGCCGTGCGCACCAGGGCTTGCGCTTGTTCCTCAACCACGGATATCAACCGGTTCCACATAACTTGATGCGCTATTCGTCCAGCTTGCACGGCTGTGACGCTTTTAGCATTGCCGCGTTTGCCTGTTAAGTCGAGCGTACCATCAGCGTGATTAACGACTTCTCGGTTGCTGTGTACCACAATGGACGTCTCGTTTTCTACAACTACGCACGGACCTGCGACTGTGTCGCCTGCATTTAATCCGTTCCGATCAATAACATTTGCACTCACGCTTTTTCCCAGACCAGGATCAAACAGCTGTCGCATAGCCTTACTCGACACAGGCTTAACCGACGTTGGCGCTTCAACTGACTGTGCTCGGCTAACTTGCGTGTACGCATTAACAGACCAAACGCTAACCTCAACCTCCATGCCTTCCACAACACGACCAAACAGGTTTTCATATTCTTTTTGGAACAGAGCTAAATAGGTGTCCGCATCCGGATTGGCTACCTGCTGTGCGGTTATATCGACAGGGATTTCCCATCCTTGACCGGCATAGCGCATGTAAACTTTATAGTCTGAGAGAATCTTTGCCTTAGCATCGCATTGACGTACAAACGCAGTCGCCTCATTTTCCATCTCACTAAACAATTTTTTAACTTTTGATGCGTCAAAATCGGCCATCCGCATATACACAGAGCGATTTTCTTCAAAACTAAAGGGGGCGCGTAAAAACCCGATGGCAGAACCAACACCAGCACCTTCAGGCACCAAACATCGACTAACACCGAGCTTGTCGCAAAGTCGAGCGGCATGTAAAGGTGCCGCTCCACCAAAGGCAATCATGGTGTACTCGCTTAGGTCCTCACCGTTTTCAACCGCATGCACTCGGGCAGCATTGGCCATGTTTTCATCGACAACTTCGCACAAGCCCCACGCAGCTTCTGTTTCATCCATGTTGAGCTTGGATCCAAGCTCAGCTTGCATTGCCGTTTTGGCACTCTCAACGTGTAATTTAATTGAACCACCAGCAAAATTTTCAGGGTCCAGTTTGCCTAACACCAAATCTGCGTCTGTCACAGCTGGCCGCATACCGTCACGACCGTAACAAGCAGGACCGGGCTCTGAGCCTGCACTCTCTGGCCCGACTCGAATTTGATTAAGTGCATCGACATGAGCCAGAGAACCACCACCAGCACCGATCTCGACCATATCTATCACCGGTATGGAAATAGGCATACCCGAACCCTTTTTAAAACGATACGTTCTGGCTACTTCAAACACGCGTGCCGTTTTGGGAGTCTCGTTTTTGATAAGACATATTTTTGCTGTAGTGCCTCCCATGTCAAAGCTAAGCACTTTATCAAGTCCATGTTTAGCGGCCACATCGGCCGCGAAGATAGCGCCCCCTGCAGGTCCGGACTCCACTAACCGAACTGGAAACTCCGCCGCATTTTCAAGCGACATGATGCCGCCACCAGAATGCATCATAAACACTGGACAATCAGCCCCTTCTTTAGCCAGTCTTTGTTTCAACCGTCCAAGGTATGATTTCATTAGTGGCTTGATATAGGCATTGGCAATGGTGGTGTTGAATCGTTCGTATTCACGCATTTGAGGGGACACTTCTGAGGACAGGGACACCATCGCGTCAGGAAACCGCAAAGCTATAACATCCTGAATCATTCGCTCATGCGCATCGTTTACATAAGCGTGTAACAGTCCGACTGCAATACTCTCGTAGTTGGCTACAGCAAGTTCGTCGACTAACTTTTCAACATCAAGACGCTCAAGCGGTATCAGCACCTGACCATTGGCATCCATACGCTCTTCAAGTACGTAGCGACGATTGCGGGCGAGTAAAGGTGGCGGCAGAGTCAGGTTTAAATCGTATTGCTCAAAACGGCTCTCAGTGCGCATCTCAATAACGTCACGAAAACCTTTCGTGGTGATAAAAGCTGTTTTAGCGCCACGTTTTTCGATCAATGCATTGGTGGCCAATGTCGTGCCGTGAATAATCTGCCCAATCACAGATGGATTGACTGCCGCATCAGCACAGACCTGATGCAGACCTTCAATAATGGCGTCTTCTGGTGCTGAGTAGGTGGTCAGCACTTTAGTCGAATATTGATTTCCTTTAATTTCGAGAACGACGTCAGTAAACGTGCCCCCAATATCCACGCCTAATCGCGCTTGCGAACTTGCCATTCATTTTCTCCTGTGCAAGCCACAGGGTACGACACAATCAAGATAATTTCTCACTATTGCGCAACCAAACTCGTTAATCCCAAGTTTCTCAATTCCGACTTTGGATAGTTCTTTAATCTTACTTACTGCCGTGCCCAGCGATACAGCTCTGACTGACAATTTACTGTTTCAACTACATTATGTAGCCCTTCGCTGTTGATTACGCCTTGCGTTGGCGTGCGGCAATTACCGGATTCAGGCTCTAACAACCGAGCAGTTGAAACAACCAGGGCCAGCATTGTGGATCTGGACCAAGTTAACAGCCTTGTCAGTAAGCTGTTTAGTCAGAATATTTTCTAAATCCTCGCCAACTACAGTATTTGCTTTGATCATTAAATTATCGATGTTATATCCCCTTACGGATAGCATGCGATGTCGTAGCATATGAGGGACTTCATTCACTGAAAGGTTTGCAACATTTGCATTTGTTCGAACGAAGATAGGACCGGATGATTTGTAAAGGAGTGTTAACTGCTAAATGCTCATGATTTATTGCCAAAACACGTTCACCTACCTTTGCATCAATCAGTGAAACTCTGCACGGGTAGCAAGGACATTCGTCAGACTCAAAAATATAAGCTCCAAAGCTGTCCAGCTCTGAGTCGGCCATTTGGAAGAACCTTGTAAATGGTTCTTGTTTAAGTGCCTGAATTTGAAAGTCGATGTTCATGATTACCTTGTGATGTGGATTTCAGAAAAGTGTAATCTTTTCGACCTCTTCAACATACCCGAATCCGGACATCATATTCCAGAAAATGAAATAAACACGCCGTTATTATTCGACTTATTTGTTTGAATCAAGGGACTTCTTTGGGCAACAAGCTGTAAAAGTGTCATTACCAAGCGATTCTGTCGGTTTAATTACCAACCGACTTTATCGTAGCACTGCAATAGTGCTGGGCAAATCTATTTCAATCTATCGTGAAGTATATAATCCTCTAAAGCAGACATTAAAAGCGTGTTAAACGTGATTTCGGAACGTGGGCTTGGTCGCTGGTTCTGTCACTCGCAACATCTTAAATCACAACACCAAACACGTATTTCATCCGGCAGCTATCAGCACATTGCGGTCACTTGCATTGTCGAGAAAAAAACGATAGCTAATACACTCAGTGACAGGCTTCTTTCGCCACTAGGCTCTTACAGCATTGGATATGAAAATATTTACAATCAGAAGCGTTATAGTACTGCGGGCGCGGGCATGACTACGTGGTGGCACCATAACCAATAATTATAAGAGGTATTGGATAATCAAGAAGCTTGACTTGAGCCGAGAAACTGCACGGACCAAGTCTCGCTTAAACTTGATCTAGTGGCTGAAATTCCTGACGATATGTTCTACGGCCGTTGGCTTAGCGTTGATGCCCGCAATACTAGCGTGCTTCTGAATAATTTCTGTATCTGTGGCCCTGTATACGCAGAATGTTCCTTCATCGGTAAGGTATGAATGGTCCCACTCTATATCATCGCCAAGTTTTTCAACAATTCCTTGAGAGCCCTGTGATACTTGCAAGAGTTTCTCCGTCGGTGCCAGTCCAATTTTTGGAATATCACGCTCAATCATGTAGATGGTGTGCCCATCTCGAACTGCACCAGCCTTTGGGCCACCACCAAATTCTGGGGAATTCACGAAAAGTGACTCTTTTATGTTCTCAGCTTTTACACCAAGCGCTGCCAGATAGGCATCCAGTTGCGATCGATCAGGTGCATTTAGTTGTAGAAACCATTGATTGTTAGATCGGAATTCCTCAAGTAAAGACACTTCAAATTTTTCTTCGTAAAGATCATGAGCACCTGCAGTTGCGGCCTTTTGCTGTGAGTTGGAGACGATTGACCCTGCCTCTGGAGCGAGTACAACAACAAACTGTTTCGCATCAGACGCTGCTTGCAGAAGCGACCATTGAAACACCAATACAAGAAACAACAACGATCTAGTTAATAAAGTACAAGGGTTTAAATATCGTAATTTCACTTTGACTCTCCTTTTATCTCAGTTAATGGATATTGCTTGAGCAAGCTAACGTTTACAGATATCACGTGTCAAATACTCAAACGGGTGTAATTCCTATGGGTGTTCGCCATCAAGCCAGCATACACCCCAAGCTCGCTATGACTGCAAAGGGAACAAGAACTATAACGCTATGTGATTACCGCACATCCAGCATTTAACTAAATAGGTGATTCAAACAAGTCACTCCTTTGTTGTTCTGTTGCTCCCCAACTGATTGACCGCTTTACCGACTTTGTTGCCAGCCAAATGCTGTAAGTTTACGTCGATTGATGCACTTTTCCTCCGGCTGATGTCAGCACACAGCAGCCGGTCGCGTATACTCCAATCTAGGGCGGCTCATGGCCTGAACCAGTCCTTGACTAGATTCCCAATATAGTTTTTTATAAACATCTTGAGCTCCATATTTAAGTTATGTAGAGGAGATGCACCATCGCGCGATACCGTAACGATCTACCACAACTATCCGGTGATTATTTTCTTGTCGATGCTGGTATGGAAACCGATTTGATTTTTAATCATGGAATCAATATACCCGAATTCGCTTCACACACACTCTTGCCTAACGATTTTACTCGTGAAAAAATACAAACATATTTCAAGGAGTTTCTTGACTTAGCTAATTCATTTGAGGTTGGGTTTATCATGGATGCGCCAACTTGGAAGGCACATAGCCATTGGAAGAATGATCTTCAATGCACAGACGAGGATTTGATAAAAGCGAATAAAGATGCCGTCTGGCTGATTTCTGAATTGAGGAAATCAGCTAAAAATTCTAAGCCAGTAGTGCTTAATGGGATTACTGGTCCGTGCGGAGATGCGTACACGCCAGAGTCTATAATCTCTGTTGAGCAGGCTGAAAAATACCATCACGGACAATGATGACTATATATTAATTTTCACGCGGCATCCCCAAATAATTCAATCAAAACCTCTGGTCGTTTAATTGCGATCTGAATCAAGCGCTGGGCGGCTTGTGAGGGCTCTCTTCGATCTTGCTCCCATTGTTCAAGGGTCCGTTTTGACACACCCAATAACATCGCAAATTTGCTCTGTGATAGTCCGAGATTATTACGTGCAGCAATAATGTCATTTCGCACAACTCTGGGGTGTAGCAGGCCTTCCTTATGCGCCTTGATTTCTTTGGCGGCTTCGATCAGCTCCTCGCTAATATTGCGCTCATCTTTCTTGCTCATTTGATCAGCTCCTTAATTACTTTTAGTTCTTTAGCCGAAATATCAGCCTGTTGGTTCTTTGCGTAGACGGTCATTAGATAGATGTAATCGGCGTCGGCAGAGTAGAAAATTACCCTCGCACCACCTCGTTTACCGTGACCACTACTAGCCCAACGTATCTTGCGAATGCCACCACTACCTTTGATCACATCGCCGGACTTAGGGTTGGCAACAATCCATTCAATAAATTCGTTGTATTCAGCTTCACTCCAAACTGAAGGCCAATTGCGAGTGAACGGTGATAGTTCGATCACTGTGTCCATAGTTATCATGGTACGCCAATGGCGTATACATTACAAGGAAATTTTAATCCGCAAAAACTTCAGATCACCAGCACACAACTCATTGATAATACAAACTCGGCTATGACCGCTTCTCAATCTAAGTCGGTGCAAACGGTTTACCCTAGCCAAAGGGTCTCACGCATTAAATCGCCATAGCTCATACACCTCAGTACAACCTGACATCAGACATATCCCCGCGGTTTCCTCCATGTTGCGTTATACGCCACCTGCCACTGTTCTTGTTGTGATAACTTGCGCTTTCGCGTGTCGGCAGGTAGCGTATAACGATATAACTTTGCTGCCGGTCAAATGTTGTAAGTTCACGTCGGCCGTTACACTTTCCATCCGTCGCTTAACAGCACAAAGCTGCCGGCTTCGGGCTCGTCGATTTCACTGAATATTCAAACTAAAACAAGATTTCGCATATCGGTTGTTATGTTAAATCGGTATGCCAACTGCAATAATAAAGAACAATTCCGTCCTTTAAAACAAGTAGATTTATTCTCCTACAAGTCGGTTAAAAACCAATAGTGCTTATAAGCGCAATTGATACCCATTCAATATTATTGTTGAGATATTCACAATACGACAACCATTGTATTCCCACTTCATTTTAAGCTATTGGCAAATTATTCGATTTTTATTTGCTGATTTTAAATGTAGATAATTGACTCGGTTACAATTTATATCTCTTGTACGAAAAAATGTTCACGGTCAAATAGCATTAAACATAAGAAACTAGGCGTCTATGTATTTGGCTTTGTTGTGCAAAGCAATAATATGTGCTGCTTACAACTACTTATACGATGATTTATAAGTCTAGCGATATGAGTAGAGCGGAACGTGTCAACCTGTTTTGGACACTTAATCCAAAGTTAATGTAATTTTGTCTTTTACTCGGTTGAGTGTGGGGAAGTTAACTGCGCTACTTGCCCCTTGCTCCAGCTCAAGCTCTGTCAGCGGG
>Ga0209187_1003616_pt1 | contig 12659 bp, 12 predicted proteins | sample BantaG_FD_187430 | JGI IMG/M metagenome (GOLD analysis project Ga0209187, IMG submission 187430) | Marine algal microbial communities from Bantry Bay, Ireland - BantryBay_4 metaG (SPAdes) (version 2) | ecosystem: Host-associated > Algae > Red algae > Unclassified | place: Bantry Bay, Ireland... | reverse complement strand
CAAGGCCTCATCGCCGTCCATAGCGATATGTAAATTATTGCGGAACTTGGCTTCCTCAAAGGCTTCTTTAGTAAGCTCAATATCGCCTTCATTGTCTTCGACAAGAAGAATTTCGGCGAGTTTAGATTCTTTGGTCATGAGTTACCTTTCTCTGACTCGGGCTTTAACAAAGTGAAGTAGAAAATAGACCCGACACCTTTTTTCGAATTTACCCAAATGTCCCCGCCGTGACGTTGTACAATCTTTTTGCAAATAGACAAGCCTACACCTGTGCCCGCATACTTACTTATACCGTGTAGCCGTTGAAAAAGCTTGGCAGTCACCAACACCCATGGCTGGAAAAAATGTTTAACCTGAAGAGCCACGCTCTCCTTGAAGGAAAGCCCTGTATCAAAATTAGCATATAAAATTGGCAGATAGTTACGCGCCATATCATTAGTAAAAATAAGTTTCGTGTCTTTATCGTAAATCGCAAAGCCTTTGTTTAACTGGTCTAAGGCCGCAAATAAACTGTCTGCTGATGAACCTGTGACTTCAAATCCTGAACTTTTCATGTCTATTTTCATAGGGGAACCATCCTAACTAGACTAAGCCTCAGATTTTAAGATTGTAAAATGGAAAACAGAGCCGACGCCTATTTCGGATTCCACCCAAATAGCCCCGCCGTGTCGTTCTACAACTTTTTTACAAATTGACAAACCTACGCCAGTGCCAGCGTACTGGTTTTTACGGTGCAATCTCTGAAAGACATCAAAAATCTTACCGAGGTGTTTTTCTTGCATGCCAATGCCGTTGTCCTTAACGGAGAACTCCCAGTAAAGTCCGTTGTCTTCAATGCCGACATGAACGTGAGGGGCTGTACCCGGGGCTTGGTATTTTAGGCCGTTATTAATCAGGTTTTGAAAGAGCTGCATCAGCTGTGTTTTGTTCCCAGTGAGCTCTGGCATGACGTCATGGGTGATACGCCCGCCGCTAGCTTCCAGGTTGGCCGCCATATTTGCTTGTATGACGTCAATAAGACTCTGGCTTTCAAAAGTTTCCAAGGCTTGCGTATTAGAATTGATACTGGAATAGGCGAGGATATCTGTGATGAGATCTTGCGCACGTTCGGCCCCGTCCGTGATGAACCGAAAGTATTTTTTCCCTTTTTCATCGCCCTCGAGGTCGTCCCCGATGTGAACCTGTAGTTTCTCCGAAAAACTTCGGATCATGCGTAGGGGTTCTTGTAGGTCGTGGGAGCAGACAAAGGCAAAGCGTTCGAGTTCTTCATTAGAGTCTGCGAGTTGATCGACCGTCTTACTGAGCTCTTCGGTACGCAAGTCAACAAGGTCTTCAACGACTTGCCGGCGATGTATCAACGAGGCAAATGTAAAACTCGCCAAAAGAGAAAGTAATATGCCGGCGATGCAGGCCGCGATGGGGACCCAGTATAAGGGGCGGTCTGTGTCCTGCAGGGTTGACGAAATGTGCCAATTCCGCCCGGCGAATGAGAATATTTTATCGTATTTAAAATGGAAACTTTCTGAAGGAAGACCGTAAACTTTTTGCGGGCGGCTAGGATCAGTAATGTCCGTGATTTGTATATCAAGACGTTTTTCTGTGTTGAATTCTTCAGAGACCAAATCACCGACCAAAAACAGGGCAGCAGCCATGCCTCTTATGCCAGTGTCTGACGGGCCTGATATTTGATTTTTAAGGCCTGGGTTTTTCACAGACGCATAAATCATTATGCTGGCGTTGGGGCTGAACTCTTGAGGGTTTGTAATTGGGGCTGAGGCAATAATCCCTTCCGTGCGAATAGCCTGCTCAATGCTTGGCCCACCTTTGGGGAGCGTGGCAAAATCCAACCCAATTCTCGGTTTCAATCCAGTTCCTGGTTCCGCAATGTAAAGTGGATAGTATTCTGCCCTAGGTTCTGATTTTGTGAATTTTGCAAAGCCATCACCTTTCCGAATGAAATCGCTTTCAACGCCCTCTAAACGCAAGAGCTCCTCGAAGGTGTCCCTGTCTGTGTGATCAATACGCGGCAACCATGCAAAAGAATATAAAGTTGGATGATTTTGTAGTAAGGTTTGGGCGAATTTACGAAAGTTTTCTGTTTCAACCTCATCGGAGGACTCATAAAATCCTTTTACGGCATCAAGGGAATTAATGTTACCTTTTACAGCCCTTTCCAAAATCTCAATGCTCACCCTACTATCGGCGATAAATTCGTTCTCAGCTATTTTGTTTTCTTGGCTTGAAATGATGGAATAGGCGAGCAAACTCGCTACAATGCCAAAAATTAAAATAAGCAAAGCTACCCAATATTTTTGCAAATTTGAAGGTCTCGCGATTTTCATTCAGGCCGCCTAAATTTGGAAACGTATAGATTGATTTAGCTTCAACTATTGCTCGCTCATGTTGCTCTTACAAGGTTAATAAAGCCCTCATATCGGAGACGACATGGAAGTGCTTAGGCCACCTTTTATAAGATGGAGGAACGGACTCCCGGATTATGCTATCTATTAGGTATGATTTATGATAAAACTTCAGTGTCATTCACATAGAATTTATGAAGTCACTGATGAAATGATGGACTCGGAAATATTAATGTCTCAAATATTAGTTATAGACGACAGGGAGTTTGATCGCCGCATGATTACACGTGCCATGAAGCATGCGGATAAGAACTTGACCTTTTTTGAGCTTGCACGCGGTGAAAACGTCATTGACACAATGCGCTTAGTAAAACCTGACGTCGTTCTTTTGGACATTCGAATGCCTGGTATCGGTGGGTTTGAAGTTCTGGACCGTATAAAAGACGATAGCTCTCTGGGTGATTGCAAAATCATTATGATATCTGGATCGTGTGCGGAGACTGATAAAGTGCAGTCTAAAGCAGGTGGCGCGGCGGCTTATTATACCAAGCCGAATACAAAGTTCGCGTATGAGACTATGGCTCAAGAAATACATGGCTTATATCTTTCAACAGCGGCCTGAGGTCTGTTCTTGTAACTTTGTACGAGATTCTGTAGGCCAATTGTAATGTTAAATATTCTCCTCATAGATGACGACAAGGTCGAGTTTCGTTTGATACAGCGCATGCTTAAGGACTGCTATGATGGGCCGTTCCTTTTGCGCTATGCGGATACGCTCGAAAAGGGCATAGAGATTCTTAAGTCACAAAAGGTCGATATGATTCTTCTGGATGATAAACTTGGCAAGGGACGCACAGCTGAGCAATCTGTGCCTGCGCTCCGTGCCGTGACTAGGGATATTCCTTTTGTCCTGATTTCGAGCGCGATTGATGCGGCCTACCTTAGGGATAAGACAATACTTGATGTCTATGATATCGTTGATAAATATAAGCTTCGTCAGCGAATTAGGGAAGGGTTACTACACCCTTCATAGCGCCGTAATCGGCCCGGTTAACGGCCTTATATTCTTCTACTTATACAGGTTCTATTTGCGTGTGCTCTATTGAGTCGCGCCTAACTCTTCGTTAGGCTTAATTAGGGCGAGAACGGAAGCGACTATGGCTAAAGAAACGAAGAAAATCGTAAAGTCTAAATCCAAAACGGCAGCAAAGCCAAAATCAAACAAAAGTGCAGCTGTTTTAAAGGCGAAGACTTCAAAGCCTGATGTCGCAATGGTCGCCATAGGCGCCTCCGCCGGCGGATTGGAACCGTTCGAGCGATTTTTTGACTCCATGCCTGTTACGTCTGGCATTGCCTTCGTGGTTATCCAGCATTTATCGCCTGATTTCGAAAGCATGATGGATGAATTATTATCCCGGCATTCGAGCATGGATATTAAGCGTGTGGTTGATGATCTTGAGGTTGAACCGAATACTATTTACCTCAACCCCCCGCGCTCGAAAATGATCGTCAAAGGTGGACGTTTCAATTTAATGGCGAACCCAGACACACGGCAACTGAACCTTCCGATTGATATATTCTTTGAGTCTTTGGCCAATGAATACGGGGATAAAGCTATTGCAGTGGTGCTGTCGGGTACTGGCAGTGACGGTACGCGCGGCGCAGCCGTCGTAAAAGAGCATAAGGGAACTGTTCTTGTCCAATCCCCCGAAAGTGCAAAATTTGACGGCATGCCTCGCTCTGTCATTGAAAGTGGTAATTTTGACGCCATAGCTGAACCCCACCAACTTCCAATGTTGATTAAACGTATCGGGGAGGGGAAAACTCTTGAGCCCTCTCCAGAAGGTGTATTAGGAGACGATCCTGCAAAATATGTCTTTTACCGGTTACGTGAAAAATTCGGTACAGATTTTGGCTACTACAAAGAAGCCACCATCCGGCGTCGATTAGACCGGAGGGCCCAGCTGTGTAACATGGATCTCGATGTTTACGCCAAGCATCTTGACGGAGCGCCTGACGAGCTTGACGCGCTTTATGCTGACCTCCTGATTGATGTCACGTCGTTTTTTCGTGATCCGGAAGGGTTCAAGGCTATCGGCCAACATGCTATTGAACCTCTCGGAAAAATGATGACTCATGATAAGCAAATCAGAGTCTGGATACCTGGGTGTTCAAGCGGTGAAGAGGCCTACTCGTTCGCGATTGCTTTCACAGACTTTGCCCGTGAGAATAATCTGCCGATTAATCTGAAAATAATGGCGACGGACATCCATCAGCGTTCACTAGGGGCTGCCGCGGAAGGTATATATCCAAAAACCAGTCTCAAAGGGCTAAGCGCTGAGCAGGTTGAGCGTTATTTCGAAAAGCATGTTGACTATTATCAGGTAAATCGGTCTTTGCGCCGCCTTGTCGTTTTTAGTCAGCACAATCTACTTCGGGATCCGCCTTTTACACGTATCGACTTGGTTAGCTGCCGAAACGTAATGATATATTTTGAAGACCAAGCCCAGCATAAAACACTAGCTCTTTTCCATTTTGCATTAAACGTAGATGGAACGCTTTTTCTGGGCCCAAGCGAATCTTTAGGAAAGCTTGAAGACGAATTTGAAATAATAGACCGGCGGTGGAAAATTTACCGTAAGCTACGTGATGTCCGGCTTTTAGACGCAACATCACTGCTTCCACGCGATAGTGCCCACAGGCCCAAGAACGATTATAAAGCTCCGTTTTTAACGGGCAGAACAGGCACGCTACAGCGGTTTCAGAAAACGCACGGTGACGCATTGGAATTAATGCTCAAGCGTTTCGCCCCGCCTGGTTTCCTTCTCAATCGGACAGGAGAGGTTGTTCACGTTTTCGGATCTGCTGGGAAGTTCACGCAAATCGAAGGCGGTATATTCAGTAACCGGATTATTGACCTTATCGACCCGCAGCTCAGGCTAGCAGTAACCGCGGGGCTAGAGCGTTTAACAACCGCAGAAAAACTGGAATTTGAACGTCGCGTTATCATGTCGGGTGAGGATGGTGAGTCGAATTCTGTCATTGTTTCGCTCAACACCTTAACGCCTGCTGCAGGCGGTGCAGGGCACTTTCTGTTAACACTAATGACGTCCGATAACGATCAGAAGTCACTCGGGCCGTTACCAAAATTTCTTGATACGAGTGAAACGTCGAATATCCTCCAGAGAAGAATTCAGGATCTTGAGCGAGATTTGACATCAACTGAAGAAAGTTTGCAGTCACTCGTGGAAGAATTGCAAACAAGTAACGAGGAGATGCAGGCCTCCAATGAAGAACTTATGGCGTCCAACGAGGAACTGCAGTCAACAAACGAAGAGCTGCATTCAGTCAACGAAGAACTTTATACTGTCAGTGCTGAGCATCAGAGTAAAATTGATGAACTAACCGTCCTGACGGACGATATGAATTTGCTGCTTAAAGCGACTACGATTGGTATTATCTTTTTGGACGAAACCAACAACATTCGCCGGTTTACACCTAGCGCCACATCTGTTTTCAACTTGCTCGGTCAGGACATAGGCCGTCCGTTTGAGCATACGACATACCGATTTGAAGACATCGACTTGATGGAAGAGATTGGCAAGGTCAAGCGGACGTCGACGGAGTTTTCTGAGGAAATTAGTGTTGAGGGTAATGATTATATACTGCGCATCGTGCCCTACATAACTTCCGTAAAGCAGGCCTCGGGGATTGTGATCACCCTTGTCGATGTTTCAGAGTTTAAGACTGCGGAACGAGTCCGTCTCGCAGATCAAGAAATATTCAAATCTGCTATTAACGATATGACGGACGAGTTCATTCGCGTTGACATTAATACAGGGACGATTGTCCTCGCCAATGAGTCTTTCGCAAAGTCGTATAATCAAAAAAGAGAAGATATTATCGGCCATACACTTGTCGACCTTGTCGGCAAAGAAGAGGCAGAACGCACGTTTGAGTTTGTCAAGACTCAGCCATCAGGTGTGGTTTACCCCCATGAAGTTGTTGAAAATAAGGGGACGAGTAGCGAGAGGGTCATGTCTCGCAGAGTCAGAATCGTTGCGGATGACGAAGGTAAATCAATCGCTTTGCAAGCGATCGGGCATGACGTTACCGAAGAGCACAGATACCGGGAAGTTTTAGAAGCTGTCTTGGGACTGGGCGAAAACCGTTTGCAGGATATATCCGAGAGTATGGCCTCTATTCTCGCGATTGGCTGTAAATACTTAGGTCTCACTCACGGGGTCATTGCTAAAATTGAAGACGATGATTACCTTGTTCATAGTTGCCACGGTTATGACGAAGATGAGCTCGAGGTCGGGGTTGCGCTACCTTATAAAAAGACTTTTAGCCGTGTTCTTATTGAGACTGAGGAACCCGTTACTTTCAACCGGGAAACGGACAAACATGCGCGGAAGGGGTTGTTCTTTGATACGACGCAAACAATTATTGCTGTCAGAACACGAGAACATAATGACCAATATGGTGCACTCTCATTTTCCAGCCATAAACCCCGTGAGCGTGAATTCTCGCCAATAGAAATATCCATAGTCCGTTTGTTAGGACAAGCCGTCGGCTCGATGAATACACATCATAAACAGCTTTCCTTACTTGAAGCGCGCAAGCAAGAACTAGAAGGCGTAAATGAAGGTCTAAATAGATTTACCTATCTTGCCTCCCATGACCTGCAGGAACCCTTACGTAAAATTCAACAAAGTGGTGAATTCCTACAAACTGATATCGGTGATAAAATAGACGAAGAGGGCAAGTATTTCCTTGATATTATGACGGGGTCTGCGGGGAGAATGCGCTCATTAATTGATGACCTTCTGCTCTACTCTTCTTCAGCAAATCAAAATCTAGCAAAACAGCGGATTGAACTCGCTACCTTAGTAGAGACGGCTGTCGAAGAACTATCAGAGAAAATCACTCAAACAAAAGCTGTTGTCAAAATCAATAAATTACCAACGGTTACGTGCGATCCAGCTGTAATGAAGCAGGTCTATTTGAATATCATAAGTAATAGTTTGAAGTATTGTCGTTCAGATGTTTCGCCTAAAATTATAATTTCATCCAAAGCGTTCAAAAATCACACTCGTTTGTCATTCAAGGATAATGGTATTGGAATGGAACTTGATGACACCGTTAATATACTAGACCCTTTCATACGTTTGCATTCCAAGCATGAGTATTCAGGTTCCGGCATTGGCCTTGCCATTTGTAAGTCTGTTTGTGATCGGCACGGGTGGAAGATTGAAATCGAGAGTACGGTCGGAGTCGGAACCGAAATTGCAATACTGATTCCTGCAGATCAAATTCAATAAGATGTAATTTTAGATTTTTTTAACCATGTCCGTTAAACTATTTTTTACTACGTTAATTTAAAAGCGTTCCATAAGATAAAGTGGAGTGGTTGGGCGTGATCAAGCAGGGTGATACATATAAAATTGTCATGGTCGATGATGATCAGGATGATTTGTTTTTAACAAAAATTTCCTTTCGTAGAGCCGGTTATCCAGTGGATTTTATAGGTCTTAAGTCTGGGGTAGCTTTATTTGATTTCATCAAAAACCAGGGTATCGGTTCAATCGATATATTGTTGCTCGATATAAATATGCCGGTCCAATCTGGCCATGATATTCTTGCTAGACTTAAAGATTACCCGCATTTTGGCGATATAAAAGTCGTTATGTTTTCTACGTCAAGAATGCCGGGTGACCTTACAAAGTCTTTTCAAAAAGGCGCAACTGATTTTATGGTGAAACCATCGAGCCAAGCTGATACCGAGAGTTTCCTAGACCATATAGGTGATATGCTCATGTCAGAACAAATGGCTGTAGCGTAATCAGCCTAAAATTGCGATAGTCTGCTCTGCGGCGGCAAATCTTAACATCTAAAATTTTATATGTGTGGAGTTAGGCTGGCTTGTCTCTACAATTTTATGGGGGCAGGGCTTTATCCACTAGTCTGTCTAAGATTAGCAATTATCTTTCGAAACTGAAATAAGGATAATTTAGCGGTAAAGTGTGACCGCTAAAATTTTATATATGTCTAATTAGAGAGTGCAAGTTTCACGCGTTTTGGAAGCGGAACGTCGTCACCTGCGTCGCCACCTCTTACATTCCAATACAGGATCGTTTTCTTGATAAAGAGCTTGGACATATCTGAATATATTCCATCCGCGATAGAAATTTTTACCATACCGGTGATAACGTCGAGCTTGTGAGGCAAGTTCCTAATTTCTTTAAATATATTGATTAAAGCCGTATCATATTCAAGACTCATGATTACGTCATCGAGTTCTTGTTTATGCGATAGGAACCAATCGAATATCATCCGGCGTGTCATGACAAGGCTTGGATCTATGACAACTGCGAGTTCCATCATCGCGTCTTTATACGCTTCGACTTTTTCCTCAGTCAGCCGACCGTCAGCTACAACAACAAGACCAAGCAAAGTGAAAATATACTTCCACTCTTCCGGCCCTATGGCAGGCATTTTATTCATTTTGGTCTTGCGCCCCGGAGCCTGGATCGAAATGGGCATCTGCCTCTCCGGTTTATTATTGAATAGTTAAAGTCGCATACTACTGTTAAACAAATACCAAGATTTATACTTAATGAAATCTGAAGAATTAACCTAAACGAAACGTGAAAAATAACGACACTTATTCATGACGTTTGCGAGGTTTCTATTTGTTTGTCTTTGAAGCCGTCCGGCCTTAAGTAATTACATCTAAGTCTTTTAAGGGACTATAGCTTGAAGCCGCAGGAATTAGCGAGTTAGAAACCATGAAATAGTAAACGCGCTTTAACTTTTTAGAGGTTAATGCCGGACATCAATATTCTCCAGTTTTACTGTGTGTATTAATTATTTTTTGATAGGATAATTAGCTTATTTCGCTGGCGCGAGACCGCAAAATTAGTAGTTCTTATAGAAAATTCGCTAGATGCGTTCATATTGGAACAGTCATAACAAGCTCAACGGTAATCCCGCCAATCAGGTGATAACCGAACGACTAAAGGCTGATTATATGACACTTGTTCACGTTCCATTGAAGGACTTATTTACTATCCGTAAGATTAAGTCATTCTCGAACCATTCAGAGCAGTCATCACAGGCGCTAGAAGGCAGCCTTGATGAAGTCGGGTTCTTAAACCCCTTAATTGTCACAAAACAAAAATCTAAATATCTCGTATTAGATGGTAAAAAAAGATTGCAAGCTCTTCTTCAACTTACCAAGTCCCACGGGAACTCACGCGTAACGAGCAGAGTTCCGTGCGTCATGGAATGGCCAGCGCTTCATTTAACCGGGCGGAAGTCACGTCCGGCTCTCATGCGGGCTCCTGAACTGGCGCACGCCATTGTATCGGAAATCAAAGGTGGCCAATCTACGTCGAGCATCGCTACGAAGTACGATTGCAGTAAAGATGACGTGATTGAAGCTCTATCGTTTCAAGGGCTTCATCCTACAGTTTCAATGCATTTTAACAACGAAGCAATTAACTGGGAACAAGCTGCAGCGCTGGCAACAATTCAAAACCCGTATGCTCAGCTAAACCTGCTTTTACAACTCGGTCCGTTTGTGAGCGACTCTGAAATCATAGCGGCCATCCGTGAAGGCGCGACAGTTATTGACCTTCCAGATGGAAATACAATCTGCTTACCGAGCCGTAAGCTCACACCTTACCAGAAATTTGACAGCGCGAGCCATAACAGCGCCTTTTTAAAGGAGCTAGCGGCTTAATACATATTTCCCTATTTGTATGCTGCATAAACTGTCAAATCCGCACCCCAAGGCAATACCTTTCCGGTCATTAACTTGAGTGCATATAAGGCCGGAGTTTCCACCGAACTCCGGCCTTATTATTTATAAGTTATAATACACAGTCACTTTGGTGTGCCCCTAGCTTTATAGACACCTTGTTACATCATTTTGTTGCCATCTCATATTCGACGGCCTAGCTTATCCAGGTGATGAGTAGGGGTAATTTGGGGTAGGCGTTCCAGTGCGCCGCCTCAATGTCTGTAACGCATCGTGGCAAGGGTTCAAACTTCATAATTTTCCGGCCTTATAGATGATTTCATATTGTAAACAGCATCACAAAACTCATCGTCAATATTTTCAAGTTCTTTTGCGCACATTAGCCCAATTTTTACATTGCCGTAGTCATCTGGTGTGAGCTTTCCATTTTCCAATAATTTACTTTCAATAAATTCAATTTGTTTTCTTGCGTAACGATACAAATTGTTGTTGGGCATATCCGCAAGGCGTTTGATGACCATCCCTTTGCAAATTTCAATTTTTTGTTTTGATGAGTGCATATCTTTGTATTCGCTCAGCTAAAAAATTTACAAATTATTTTGCCAAATTTTGAGTCGTTAAGATTATCTATCCCCTTAAAGATCATCAACGAATGGGTGTTCTGACAATATCTCTTCGAACTCTTCTTGTAGGCGCTTCGCCCAATCTTCTGGTATTTTGGAGATTTCTTCAACAGATTTGGAAAAATATAAGCGCCTGAAATCTTGTGTCTCCACACGGTTTTTAGCTTCGAACTGAAGACCTTTGGCTTTAGAACGCATTTTAAAAACCCAGTACATAAGTTCGTCCAGAGACTCAGTGGTCATTTTATCGTTTATGTTACCCTCGCTCGTGGCGATAAGTGACATCTTACCGTTTTCATTGATCTCTAAGTGATAACCGCCATTATCGTCACGCGTTAATGGCAGCGGAAAAGTTATTTCACTTTCTCCCCACAACGCAGCTTTGCGAATGTATTTCTCTTGAATATTGTCAAATGCGACCATCCTTCAACCTTTCGGTTTAATGTAACCTTTGTCCAACAACTCTTGAATAGGCATTGGTATTTTATGTTGCGTACCACCGCCAGGCTGGTCAAACCAAGGAGTTATTTTACCCGCTTCAACGTCTCGTGAGATCATAGCATTAATTCTGTATGAAAAAGGCAGGGAAAACCAAACTACGATTGTGCTAGGATAATAGGCTTTTGCGCTTCTAACCTAAATCAATGTATTCGTCGCCTGAGTAAAATAGAATTGGATCTCTGTTATTGTTCCAACTGACGGGCTTGCCCTGAAAAGTGAATTCAAAAGTCTCGAAATCTAACAGTACTGAGTCTTCCAATACTGCAATGCCATTTATCGGGCCCGCTAGAGTCCAATTTCTACCACCCAATTTCAAATGTTTCTCAACTTCTGATGCTTCATCAATTTTATAAAAATTATCCCACGCCTTACCGAACCATCCATCCGGAAAGTAGAATACGCCCATTATGCCTTTCAAATCGACCATATTAAAAACCTGATCCTGATAATGTTTAAGCCACCTTCATCAACGACGCGCTTAAAATTTATTTGAAATTTACATTTGGATATTTTTTTACGCTGTCAATTAATGCTAGGCAGGCGTCGTTCTCACTTTCATGGCGAACGATAGAGCGTCGTTTCCCACGTTCCGAATAATATGTGTACCATCCTTCACTATCCTTAGCTATGCCGGGGATTTCTCCTCCCCCTAATTCATCTATGGCATATATCCAATCTGGTACATCATGACTTTGAAACAGCGCTTTCATCTTTTTAATATCCATATCAAATCTCCTCGAGAATACCTTTTTTGACCAGATCTCCAACTGACATATTTTCTCCTGTATAATACTGTATCCCTCCGCCTTCTTGTCCGAACCAAGGTTCCACCCTACCTGATTCGAGTTTCAGCCTTTTAGTCACCCTGTATTTTGTTAACTTTTGGCTGGGGTCATCAAGATTGTAGGGTAGAGCCCTCATGTCACCTGGCGTTCCCACTGGCGACAAAAACTTCCCCGTATCGTCTTCTCCAGTTTTTGGGCTATATCTATCGATTATCGTATCTGGCTCCAGGTAGTCGTCGGTTCTAGTTCCTGGCGAAAAACCGTCATCGTCTGGCCATCTCAAATTACCCGTTTCAGGTTCAAACCATTCATCGTCCAGATCATCACGATACCATGGCTTTCTATCTGGAGGGACTTTTTTGTCGGCTTTTACCTCATCCTTATTTTTCGCCGCCGCGTCATCCGCCTTCGCTTTGTTATCCGCCTCCACGTCCGCTTTAGACTTACCACCTGCATTTCCTGCACTTCCGCCTGCGCCGTCGCCTTTCGCGCTCGACTTCGCGCGCATTCTTCCTGCGCCGCGTGTGAGGAGGCCGATAAGGAGCTCTGCGCCGAAGTCTGTGACGATTTTAGCAAACATTTTAGATGCGTCGTCGAGTTCCTGCAGGGTCGTCGCATGGTATAC
>Ga0209187_1003614_pt1 | contig 12661 bp, 6 predicted proteins | sample BantaG_FD_187430 | JGI IMG/M metagenome (GOLD analysis project Ga0209187, IMG submission 187430) | Marine algal microbial communities from Bantry Bay, Ireland - BantryBay_4 metaG (SPAdes) (version 2) | ecosystem: Host-associated > Algae > Red algae > Unclassified | place: Bantry Bay, Ireland... | reverse complement strand
CGACATTTCAGGATATTGACTGGTCAATGCGGCAAAAATCTCTACTCTTTTTATGGAATCAATACCCAGATCAGCTTCCATATCCATGCCCAATTCCAACATTTCCGGCGGATAACCTGTCTTTTCTGCCACCACTTCCATGAGTGCTTTTTCCATGTTGGCACTTACTGCGCCATTGGTCGTAGCGGATGCAGGTGCAGCTATTGTTTGGATTTTCGGAACAGGAGTTGCGACTGCCACCGAACTACTTCCATTAGTATATCCATTGCCATTGCTGTGTCCATTTCCATTGGAATGAGCGACTTGATGAGCTATTGCCGGAGCTGCCTGAGCCATCGCCGGAACATTATCTGCGGAGTCAAATTGTCGGGACAAAAGACCAATTAGTTGTTGAGATTGCTGATTTTGTTCAGCCATAAATCGCTCAAAAATTTCGAGTGATTTGTTTTGATTCGCTTGAAAGGATTCAAGTGTTTGCTGCAAAAGCTGTAATGCTTCCTTAGTCATATCTTCAGTATTTTGTAGAGAACTATTATTAACCGGAACTTCAATTATTTTTTCAACCTGAACGATTTTCTCGACAGGAACTTCCACTATTTTTTCAATAATTTGTGGCTGTCCGCCTTTAATTTTGAATCCATCATTTAAGACATCCTGATAGGCTTTTTGAGTTTTTGGAGAGACATAATTATTACCACTCAATTGAACAGTCATTTTGTTTTTGGTAGTAGGAAGGGCTTGTTTTGCTTTGTAAGGGTCAACATTTTTCAGTGGCAAACCGAGTACCTGCATTTGCACAATTGCTTGTCTGAATTGCAAGTCGCTGTTCTTTTTTGCGTTGGGATTTAATGCGATTGCAATGTGGTCTTTTCCTTTTAAAATGCTTTTTACCAAATTAGTCAAAACGCTTTTTGGACCAAATTCGACAAATACGCGACCACCTGCGGCATAGATATTTTCAATTTGTTGTTTGAAAAATACCGGCTTCAAAATCTGTTCTTTGAGCAAAGTTTTGACTTCATTCAAATTGGACGGATAAGGTTGAGCCGAGCTATTGGCATAAATGGGAATGGACGGTCTATCGAATTTTAATCCATGTACAAAACTTGCAAATGGCTGCTGTGCATGTTGTACATATTCGGTATGAAATGCTGCGGAAACGGGTAAAGGAATGACGGTCATTCCCTTTGCAAGTAATTGATTTTGTGCGTTTTTTATCGCTTCACTTCCACCTGCAATGATGATTTGTTTATCGGAATTGACATTGGCGATTTTGACACCCGAAATATCTTTAATAGCTTGCTGCGTTTCCTCGAAAGAAGCTTTTACGGCAGCCATTGTACCGGCGTCTTGCCCTTCTTTTTCTTGCGCCATTGCATTTCCGCGTGTTTTGGCTAAAGCTAAAAAGGTATCATCATCGTAAACACCTGCTGCCCAAAGTGCCGTCAATTCTCCAAAACTATGACCGGCGGTGAAGGCAGGCTGGAAGCCTGAACGGTTCAAAATTTTGTACAAGCCCATGCTCATCGCTCCGATGGCAGGCTGTGCATGTTGCGTTTTGGTGAGTTCGATTTGTTGAGCGTCTTTTTCTTCTTTTGAAAAAACAGGAATGGGAAAAATCGTTTTTGTAAGGTCTTCCGTTTTGGCGAAAGCGTCAAAAACTTCGGGGAAAGCATTGGCGAGTTCCGTTCCCATGCCTACATATTGTGAGCCTTGTCCGGAGAAAAGTGCGACCACATTTTGGGCATAATCATTTCCGCTAGCGCGAAAATAAATGCCTTTTGGATGCTCCCATCCGGTTTGATTTGTTGCCAATTGCTGTGCTGCAATTTGGAAATATTCAATGGCTTCTTCTTTTGTAGAAACTACAAAACCTAATCTTGAAAATTCATTATTGAGTTGTATATTTTTTGAATTTTGAACGAGTTTGGCAAATTCTAAATCTCCATTTTCTCCACTTAAAAGTTGGGGAAGGGTGGAACATGATTTGACCAAATCGTTTAAGGTATTTTCTTGTAGTAAAACCGTTTTATAAGGTTCGTGTACGCGATAATCGGCTGATTTTTCGCTGCGATATTCCTCCATCGCGATGTGGACGTTGATACCGCCGAAGCCAAATGCACTCAAACTTGCCCGACGTGGATAGGCATCTTTGAACCACGGGCGAGTCTCGGTATTTAAGTAAATTGGGGTGTTTTTGATGTCAAATGTTGGGTTTGGGGCGGTGACATTTAAGGTGGGCGGTAGCACTTTATGGTGGAGCGCGAGGGCAGCACGTATCATGCCCGCCGCGCCTGCGGCTGCTTTGGTATGTCCAATTTGCGATTTTACAGAACCGAGGGCAATGTGTTGTTTTCGGTCATTGTCTTTTCCAAAAACCATCCCCATTGAAGTAAATTCGGTGGGGTCGCCTGCGCCTGTTCCTGTGCCGTGGGCTTCTATCAAACCGACCGTTGAAGGAGGATAGTTTGCGTCTTCGTAGGTGCGACCCATCGCGAGTGCTTGACCGCTTGGGCGAGGCGCATACACGGATTTGAAGCGACCATCAGAAGAACTTCCGATTCCTTTTATGACTGAATAAATTTTATCGCCGTCTCTTTCGGCATCTGCCAGTCTTTTCAAAACCAACATGCCGATACCTTCTCCAATCAACATGCCATCGCCCGTTTCGCTGAATGGGCTGATTTTTCCCGATTTGGAGAAAGCCGGCGTTTTGGAGAAAGACATATACATGAAAATTGAATTGTCGGTATCTACTCCACCCGTCAACATCATGTCGCAACGACCTTCGACCAATTCGCTCAATGCCATTTTTACGGCAGATAAAGAAGCGGCACAAGCTGCATCAACTACTGAGTTGATACCGCCCAAGTCGAAACGATTGGTGATTCTGCCTGAAATTACATTGCCCAACATGCCGGGAAAAGAATTTTCATTCCAACCAATATAGGCTTTACTCATCTTTTCAAGGATGGGCGGAATGTCTTCTTCTGCAATGCCGCTTGCGCGTAATGCTTTTTTCCAAATAGGATATTGCAAGCGAGAAACAAGCGGTGTAATCAATTTCTGTCCACCACCAACGCCAAGCACAACACCCGTTTTTTCCTTTACTTCTTTCGTGAATTTCGACGAATTTTTTCCATAACCTGCATCTTCAAAGGCATCTCTCGCTGCCACTAAGGACAATAATTGACTCACATCGGTCACTTCCAAAATATTTGGCGGCAAGCCAAATTCCATTGGATTGAAGTCGATGTCCGGCAAAAAACCACCGACTTTGCAATAGGTTTTGTCGGGCGAAAATGGGTCGGCATCGTAATAGTCGTCCAATTCCCAACGACTTTTAGGTACTTCAATAATACTGTCGCGCGCCTGAACAATGTTATTCCAGTATTCTTCCAAATTTTTCGCATCAGCAAAAAATGCAGATAAACCGACAACCGCGATAGGAGTTTTGCTAAGTGAACTATTTATATTCATGTAAGTGCAGTGAGTGAATTAACGAATGAGTGAATTTTGAATGAATGAATTTTGAATGAATTACTACAATATCATTTAGTTAAGCTATTTTTTATAAACATTATTTTAATTTAAAATTCGTAATTTAAAGAGATTGAAAAATGGTGCGAACCTTACGTTTACTAAACTTTCAAAGGTTAGTAAACGTATTTTATCGTATTTTATAAATTTTAATTCTGAATAATATTTCCTTCAAAAAATATTTTAAAGTAAAAAAATACACATTTTAATTTTATTAAAATAATACAAACAAGCCTTAACTTAATGACATTGTGAATTACTATTTTCTTCGTCTTTCCTTACCGAAAGTTGATAGTCAGTGAGTTGTAAAATTTTGTACGTCAAGGACTTAGGCAAAACTATGGACTATGGACTAACGACTATTAAGCCTATTTTTTAAATAGAGACTCTGAAAAGTTCTTCTTGTTTTTCCAATAATTTCAAGCCTTTAGGGGTGCAGAGTCCTCGGAGATAAGGGACGACGGTGAAGAAGGTCAAGCGTTCTTTGGAGAATTTATCTACGGGAAATTTTTGATTGTCTTTGAAAAGTCGGAGTAAGTGAAGTACCGTTGTTCCGACCACTTCTATATCTAAATCGTCAATAAAAATCCCGTCTTCGATGCCCCAGTTGGCGAGGTAGAGCATTTCATCGCGAGCGTAGCTGCCGGCTTGCTCAAGGACGGGTTCTAATTTTGGGTGAAAACGGTAGATGTCTGCGTAAAAATTGGAATTGATGGTATAATAACGTTCCAATATTTTTTGATGCAAAAAAGCCATTGCAGCGATAGCGTTTGGCGCGTTGCGGATGAGTGTCTCATTTTCGTTTTTGACTTTTTGATGGTAAATGGTAATGCAGGCAGCCAACAACTCATCTTTATCTTTAAAATATTTGTAAATGGTTCGTTTGGACGTGTGGAGTTCGGCAACAAGGCGGTCAATTGTCACTACTTTCACCCCATTTTTGGTGAAAAGCTCATAGGCTTTTTCGATAATTTTTTCTTGTGTCATAACTTGTAAACACTGGTGGTACTATTTTTGTTTCGATAGTACCGCACAAAGTAACGAAAGATTTTTGTCTTTATACTTATTTTGAAAAGGTTATTTTGAAAATTTTATTATGTGAAGGGGGATTTTGTGGTTATTGAGGCATTTACTCATCTACTCATTATGATACGCATAATGTTCCAGATTAGCCCTTATAAGTTGATGGTACAAATTTAAACACGTTCTAAAGAGGTGCAGAAATGCACTGTTTTATTTGATTCATCCCTCCAAAAACTCTACTAAGCCCCGATACACCCCATTCAAACCCATCAATTCCCGATTCCCCAAAATCACCAAATGCTTACGCGCCTGCGTGAGTGCTATATTTAGTTTTTCGTCCGGTTTTCTATTGAAAACTTATCACAAAATAAATTTTATTCATATTTTTATGGTATGAAAAAATCCAAAAACCAATCGAACGAAAGCAAAGACAAAATATTTGACCGGATATTCAAGGAGAATGCGCCGGCGATATTCATGCCCATCATTGAGCGTGAGATGGGCATCAAGATAAAATCTTACAAACCGCTAGATTCCGAATTGCCGCGTACTATTGGACGCAGTGTGGATTTCTTTTGTCGCATTGTGAGAGAAGATGGTGTAGAGGAACTCTTGCACGTTGAATTTCAGACAGCAAACGACCACGAGATGGTTGAGCGTATAGGCGAATATCATGGTATCATGTTCCGCAAACATCGTTTGCCGATTCGACATATCGTTATTTTTCTCGGCAAAGGCAAATCGCGTATGCGTACCGAGTTGCGTGAAGAAGAAGTCTATCGTGGGTTCGAGTTGATAAATACCAATGATTTGATTACCAACGAGTTGTTGAGTTCGCAAGTGCCGGAAGTGATTATATTAGCCATTTTGGGCGATTATGAAAAGGAGCAAGTAGAACCTGTTTTGCGACTGATTCTTCGCGGGCTAAAAGCTGCCTCTCGTTCAGATGCCGAACTTAGAAAGTACGTCCAACAGTTGCTATTGCTCTCAAAACTTCGTAACTTAACCGATATTACAGATAAAATAATACAAGAAATGCTGATTACCTACGATCATACAGAAGACCTTTTTTACAAAAGGGGGATTGAAGCAGCTCAAAAACAGGCTCAAAAGCAAATTGAGCAAGCAGAGCAGCAAATCGCGCAAGAACGTGAAAAAGCAAAGCAAGAACGCGAAAAAGCGAAGCAAGAAAAAATTGCTACTATTCAATCTTTGTTATCAATCGAAACTTTGAGTATCGCACAAATTGCTGAGGCTGTTAATGTTACGGAAGAATTTGTTGAGCGCATATCTACGGGAGAAATTGAGTGAAATTGCAGATAAAATAATACAAGAAATGCTAATTACTTACGATTATACGGAAGACATTTACTACAAAAGAGGGCTAGAAGCAGGTCAAAAACAAATTGAACAAGAGCGAGAAAAGGTAAAGCAGCAAATCGCGCAAGAACGCGAAAAAGCAAAGCAAGAACGCGAAAAAGCAAAGCAAGAACTTGAAAAAGCAAAGCAAGAACGCGAAAAAGCAAAGCAAGAACGCGAAAAAGCAAAGCAAGAACGTGAAAAAGAAAAAATTGCTATTATTCAATCACTCTTATCAATAGGAAGTTTGAGGATTACACAAATTGCTGAAGCCTTTGGTGTCACAGAAGAATTTGTTGAGCAAATCTCAAAGGGAGAGATTGAGTAATAGCATAAAAAAATTCGCGTCATCCGCACAATCCGCCAAATCCGCGTTCTATTTCACCCCTCCAAAAATTCCACCAAACCCCGATACACCCCATTCAAACCCATCAATTCCCGATTCCCCAAAATCACCAAATGCTTACGCGCCCGCGTTAGTGCGACATTCAGTTTTCTGTCCACTTTTCCATCGTCAGACATCGAGACGAGTTTATCCATTTGATAGGCTGTATTTAGGCACAGCGAAATGATGATAATATCTCGCGCACCGCCTTGATAACGCTCCACCGTATCCACTGAAATATCGTTCAATGCCGGGTCATTCATTTGTTGTAAAACATTTTTTATTTCGGCAATTTGAGCGCGATATGGCGTAATTACACCAAGTGTATTTGAATTGAATGGTAAATTATTTTTTTTATAAATATTTTTAAATGAATGAATTAACTCCACTACCAAGCGCGACTCGCATCGGTTGATTTTATTCGACTGTGCTTTGCGTTCTACTTCCGTCGGAATGTAAATCATACGCTTTTCGGCTATTATTTTTTCCAATGGAGTAGGGGAGGAGAGCATCTTTTCAAATTTCAAGGGAACACTCTGCCATGCACCTGCCACACAATTTTCCGGTAGCAATTTTAATTCATTTTCATAAAAAAAACGGTTCGGAAATTCCGAAATATCGCCGTGCATTCTGCCTTGATGCGTGAGCATGCCGTATGCCCACGTCCACTTATTTTTTTCGCATAAATGATACAAACGCTCAAACAAAGAATTGCGGCGATTATGTAACCCAATTTCCAATAAAGACGGATTACTTACGGCAGATTCTTCCTTACTTTGCACCACTACGGCAGGGAGTTGTTTATGGTCGCCAATCAAAATAAATCGCGGCAAACGCGGCAACAAACCCACCAACATCGGCTCCAAAATCTGCGAAGCCTCATCAATAATCACACGGTCAAATCGCTTTAAATCAAGCAATTGCGAGCGATTACCCATTGACATGACCGTAGAAACTACAATCCGATGCGCCGCGATCACCTCACGCAAACCTGCGCGAGTCGTCACCCCTTTTATTTTTTCTTGAAACAAACGCGGACGATAGGTTTCCTCCGTAGAGTGGCGCGAACCGATACGCATATAATCTTCTTTCGCAAAGTCGTCGATGGCTTCGCAAATCTCATCTACGGCGCGATTCGTATAGGCAAGTAACAGGATATTTTCGGAAGTTTTCGTGAGAATGTACTTGACCATTTCTCGCAACATAAACTTCGTCTTACCCGTGCCGGGAGGACCGATAAGTAGGAAATAATCCTCTGCAGAAAGAGCTTTTTCCAAGATGCGCCCCTGTTCGTCACTCAAATCAGGATTAAACTCAATATCTTGAATTTCAGCCTGTTCGGGAGCTTCCAACCCCAATAGTATTTTCTTTTTCCTATCGGGAAATTGTACGAATGCAAACAAATTGCGGTACAAATTCGTGAAGCCGCTATCAAGCAAATCATGTTCGAGATTCCAGTATTTTTCTTCGCGGAAAAGGCTGTCATTAAATTGCTTTGAGCGAAGAGCAACCACTACTCGTTCCCCTTGCATTTCGATGATATTACATTTAAAAATTTGGTTGGTCAAAACCGTCGAACCGTCATTTTGTGTGGGGTACAAAACCGCAATATCGCCCTCGCGGAAATTTGCCAAAGGCGCTGTCATTTCCGTCTTTTCAAACACCAATCGCGGGTCAGATTCGCGCGAATGATTTTCGATGATAGTTAAATGATTTATTATATCAAAATTTTCTTGTTTTGTCTTAAATGGACTGCGCCACAAAGATGCCAAACCACCCGATTTGTCGTTGCCGTCAATGCCTGTTTTCGCATAGCGATGTTCGCGTGCTATGAAGGCGGTGAAGGAGAGCAAATAAGCGCGTTCCAAGCCGTTCATTTTTCCCATGACGCCCGAAAAAAAATTGGCGTCTGTCTTGGTAAAACCCGATGCGCGAACAAATTTTTGAGGCGTGATTCTATCTAAAACATTGCGGTCGAGGTACTCGCGTTTATCCAGTCGAATGAGGTTTTCTTCAATGGAAATCAACTGATTACGTATATTAAGTGCTTCGTGTTGGAGTACCGATTCGGGCGGTGCAAACTTCAAAGGGTTTTCGTCCAATTTGGAATATAAAATGTACAAACCCGTCTTAGTTGCCTCGCCATAAACGGAGCGCACGAGCAAATCATACAAGAGCGTTTGGGTGTAATGACTGCCACTCAATCCATGCCGATTTGGACGAAACGGACTGCCCGATTTGAGTTCGACGATAGCGTATTGGTCTTGTTTGGGATTGTTGTGCCAAACATCGAGACGCCCTTGTATTCCGTATTTTTCCGAATAAAAAACCGGCTCTAAAAAGCAATGTTTGACCCCGATAGATTGTTCGGGCAGCGTCTGTTTGACGACCCCACGTAAGTGGAAAAAGTGTCGTTGGGCTTTCTTCGCCATGCCCCTGATTTCGCCGTCGTTGTACATCGAAAATTGTAGCGGCGAGAGGTGAAATGCTTGTTTGAATGTCGTGAGAAAATCGACTTCGGGGTCGGTCATTAGTTCATCAAGGAGGTGATTGACGGCATTTCCGAGCAAAATAGGTATGGACGAAGCAAAGGGCAAAAACTTTTTCATCAGATACAGAAGTGGCTCTGTACCAAAGGATTGGAAGCATTCTGAAACCGCAGTTACGTCAAACAGCACATCCGGTTCGATGATAAAAACACGTGGCAGATACGTGCCGTCTTCCTCTACGAGTACATCAATGAGATTAAGCGTAACTTGGTTTTTCCAAACCGTATCTATCTGATGAATCGTCTGTTCAAAAGCCTCATTGATGCCCGGAATATTGTAGCGGACGCAGACGGGCTGCGGCTGTTCGGGGTCATCTTCACGGACGAGGAAAGTGCGGTTTTCATGGTCGTTTTCCAAAACGACTACACGGACTTTTTCGCGGTGTTTAGCGATATTCAAAGGCGTGCGTGTGAAAACTTCTTTTTCGGGAAAAATAGTCGTTAATTCATTGGGAATTGTCGCCTCAGACAGCTCCGCTACACATTCCGCTACAACTTGATAGCAAGCGCGATACTCATCATCAGTAAATGGTTTTTCACGAAAAAAAATCTCCTGACTCAAACGGCGATAATGATGAATTTTCCATTGTAAGTCATTGGAAATCTTACGTTTATGGCACACATACGCAATACGCGCAAAGTGCGTCGTGAATTGCAAATTTTCATCTTTAGCGAGTTGGAGAAAGAAGTTGTTGAACCACTGATATAACTCACTGACCGCATCGCTTGGTTCGGTGTGTGAGGCGTGTATTTTTAGAAAATATTTGTATAATTCCGGTGCGAGGTACTTTAATGTCATAAGTAGCGCAGACTATTTTGGTCTGCAGCTGCAAAGGTAGAAAATTTAGAGGGGAGGGACAAATGGAAAAGATTAGTTGAGCGTACTCATAGTGTTCATAAGGTCAGAACATTCCGTTTCGTCTACGAAGGTTAACATATCATCTGCCAATGCCCTGATTTCGTATTTTGTTTGCTTGGTTTTAAACAAACAATCATTATGATTGCCCACGCTACATGAGCGACATTGAGGAATCTGACCAACTAAACATAGCATTTTGAGTTCTTTAATTTTTGGATAAGAAACCCGAAGTATTGAATGCAGATACCATTTGCCTTTTACTATTTGTTTGATGTCGTTTTCGGTTAATTCGAAGGTGGTGGCAAATTCTTGAAGTTCGTCTTTTTTGGCGGTTAATTGCGGTACAACAACATTTTGAAAATCCTTACTCATAATTTTTCCGATAGTATCATCATAACCTATAAGCGTGTCATATCCCGTTACGCAAGCATTTTTCAAGGCTTCCAAAGAGATAAGATATAAAGTCGAAAGCGAACTTTGGAAATTAGTCAACACAAAATCAAGTACCTCATCGTCAATGTCTTGTGCAGTATTATAAGTGATTTTGCCTATGAGTTGGCGTATATTTTCTTTAGTTGAAAAGTGGGTTTCGATGGAGTAATATTTTGTAATAAATAAGCCTTGTAAGCCATCGGGTAACTCATTTCTATATGGACGCACATCGCGGTCAATGATGCCTAAAGCGAATTGAATATTGTCTGGCTTTTCGTTAAATTTGGTTTGCAAGACGGTAATACAATCAATGACGCCTGTACAGCCTTCGGCGTAATTTTCAAATTCATTGACCTGAAAAACTTCTATGGCAGGATTTATCTTTCGCGCGATATTTTGATAGATTTGGTAGTCGTCTTTACCCTCTACAATGACCATAGGCTCATTAAGCATCACTGCACGAGTAAATGCGGCTTCTAAGTTACGTTTGGTTTGCATGGTTATACGAGTTCTACGAGGTAATTACTATTTCGACTGGCGATATCGGGGCTGTGAGTAGCTACAATAATTTGTGAATTTGGGCTTAATTCACTCAATAATGGAAGTAGTTTGCGCTGCCATTTCATATTCATTGAAATTTCGGGTTCATCTATCAGAAAAAAATCGCGTCCACGTCCTATTATCAAAAACAAAGTCAGAAAAGTTAGCAGATGACGCTCACCGCTTGATAGTTTTTCCAAGCTGTGTCTCGGACCAAGTTGACCATTTACGAACTGTATATATGCTTCATCTTCCGTAACGATTAGTTTTTTATTTCTGTACAAATGATTATTAAATATTTCCATAAGTACATTAACCGCTTTTAATTCTATATTTTCTTCTTCTGCTTTTTCTAAAATATTGAGCAACAAAGCACGGAAAATTTTACTGTCTTGTATGTCTGAATTTGTTTTTTTGTTATGTAAATAATCTAATAATTTTTTCTGTAGAGAAGATTCATCTAATCCTTCAATTAAATCAATTAATACATCTTTCTTTGCTTCTATTCTTTCCTTAAAATTATCGGGCAAGTTATAGCTTTCTTTTTCTAATTCAATGTCTAATACATTGGAAATAGCATTGAAGAAAGCGTTTTTTACTTTTTCGGATATAGCATCTGTTCCTTTGCTAAATTCATTTGTAATAATTTTTTCCAATTCATAAATACTCAAAAAATCGGCAATAATATGCTTTTTTTTATACCAATCAGCGCGTAAAAAATCCGTGCCTTTTGTATCTTCAATGTGTTCAGCACTCTCAAAAAATTTCGGTGGGGAGATATGATGCATCGTAGCAAAAGATTCCATTTTACTATTCAATACACTTGTAACGGATTGATGATACATTGAATTTAATGACTTATCGGCGATGAAATCTACAATGCTTTGAGCCAAACCACGATTTACTCCAAAAAGAATAGAGGTTGAATGGGTGAATCTCGCAGATGATATTCCTCCCCAATCAGTACGTTTATCTTTTTCGACAGTTATCTTCAAACAATTTTCTTTCTTATCCGTTGTATCAAAATAAATTAACTCAATCCCCCTAACATTCTGTTCAAAAAGGTATTGAGAATTTTTAGTAAAAACAGCATGAATAATCCTCAACAAAGTCGTCTTTCCACTACCATTTTCTCCATAAATAACGGTAGCAGGTTCATCTGAAAATTTCAAATCAACGATTCTGCCTTTCTCCTTAAAACCCGTAATTTTTATGGATTTTAGTTTTATCATAAGTGACTAAATTAGTGAATAATGCCATTAAGTTAGTGAATTTATAAATCAGTAAATATTAAATACATTGAGTCTCTACGAACTGCCGTAAAGACATTTACTCATTTCGTCATTTACCCATCTATTCATTCAGAACACTGTAAAGTTACGGATAATTTCAACTTTCTGTAATTTGTCCACATCAAAATAAAAAAATCTTAAAAACCTTACCAAAAACTGCCAAACAAATCCCATATTTGCAGTATATTTCATAACAAAGATACCTTGCGTCCAAACTATGGACTATGGACTATCGACTATGGACTAACAAATATGAGAGAAATAAGATTCCGCGAAGCCCTCGGCGAAGCGATGTCAGAAGAAATGCGCCGTGATGAAAACGTCTTTTTGATGGGCGAAGAAGTGGCTGAATATAATGGTGCTTACAAAGTCAGTAAGGGCATGTTGGACGAATTTGGTGCAAAGCGTGTCATTGATACGCCGATTGCCGAGTTGGGTTTTACGGGCATCGGTGTAGGTGCGGCGATGAACGGCTTGCGTCCTATCGTTGAGTTTATGACGTGGAATTTCGCGATACTCGCCTTCGACCAAATCATAAATAGTGCTGCCAAAATACTCTCCATGAGTGCCGGACAAATTAGCTGCCCGATTGTTTTTCGTGGCGGTACGGGTTCGGCAGGGCAGTTGGCACAACAGCACTCGCAAACATTTGAAGCATTTTTGGCAAATATACCAGGATTGAA
>Ga0209187_1003613_pt1 | contig 12665 bp, 7 predicted proteins | sample BantaG_FD_187430 | JGI IMG/M metagenome (GOLD analysis project Ga0209187, IMG submission 187430) | Marine algal microbial communities from Bantry Bay, Ireland - BantryBay_4 metaG (SPAdes) (version 2) | ecosystem: Host-associated > Algae > Red algae > Unclassified | place: Bantry Bay, Ireland... | reverse complement strand
AAATTTTGGTTCTATTCAAAAGGCGCTGGAAGAAAAAGAAGGACTGGAAATCGTATCTTCGGGATTTGAGCGTATTCCTAATGTAACCAAAACCCTAAATACGCCTGAGGAAATCGCTGATATTGAAAAATTGATTGAAAAAATTGAAGAAGATGATGATGTACAACAAGTATATCATAATTGGGAAGTAAAGGAAGAGTCGTAGAATTTTCTTTCATCAAAGAATGATCTAGAACAATCACAGTAAAATAGGGTTTAATAGCTACCAACATTTATCATTTCTAAGACCATATTTATATGAAACCCCTGATTCTGCTGTTCTCTATCCTGCTGATCGCGGATTCCTCCTTTGCTCAAAATCTTTCCTCCGTTCCTTCGGCTACGGATGCGCGTTTGTACGAAATTGCCAATGCTCCGTCCGCTGAACGGCTCGAAAAAGATATTCGTACCCTCGCCGGATTCGGTACACGTCATACTTTATCGGATACGCTGAGCGATACACGCGGCATTGGGGCTGCCCGTCGGTGGATCAAATCAGAATTTGATAAAATATCTGCCTACTGCGATAATTGTCTAGAGGTTTTTTACCAACGGAGTCTTGTTCCTGCCCAAGGCAATGCCCGCTTTGACAAAGATACCTGGGTCGTCAACGTAGTCGCCATTCAGCGTGGTAGTGAAAATCCCGACCGTTATATTATTATGTCGGGTGATATTGATTCCCGAATTTCTAATCCACTCGATGGAACCAATGATTCTCCTGGCGCCAATGACAATGCCTCGGGAATGGCCGGAACCATCGAAGCTGCTCGCGTTTTGACGAAGTATAAATTTCCCAACAGTATCATTTATGTAGGCTTGAGTGGAGAAGAACAAGGTCTCTTCGGTGGTAAACATATGGCTAAAGTAGCACTGGAAGAAAAATGGAATATTATCGGCATTCTCAATAATGATATGATTGGGAATATTGAAGGAGTAGACGGGGTGATTCAAAATAATAGCTTTCGGGTTTTTAGCGAACCGACTCCCGTAAATGACAATGAACAAAAAAGAACCTGGCGACGATTTTATGGTGGTGAAGTAGACGGCCCTTCGCGTCAATTGGCGCGTTACGTAGCCCGCCTGACCGATACCTACGTTACTAATATGAATGTCAAAATGATTTATCGGCTCGATCGTTTCGGACGGGGAGGTCATCACAAGCCGTTTAATGATGCCGGATTTCCGGGTGTTAGAATAATGGAAACTCACGAAAATTACAATCGCCAGCATCAGGATATTCGGACCGAAAATGGCATCGATTACGGGGATGTTATCGAAGGGGTGAATTTTCCTTATTGCGCAAAACTGACGGGTGTAAATGCCATCACCCTGGCGGCATTGGCCTGGGCACCATCCCCACCAAAGCAGGTCATGATCGGCGGTGCCGTAAAGCCTTCCACGCGGTTGCGTTGGGAACCTTCTGGCTCAAAAAATTTAGCAGGGTATAAAATCTACTGGCGGGATACAACGGCTCCGAAGTGGCAGTATAGCCGCTACGTAGGAATAAAGACAGATTTTACTTTAGAAAATATCGTGATTGATAATTATCTTTTTGGAGTAGCTGCCGTTGCTAAAGATGGCAGTGAAAGTTTAGTAGTATATCCGCAAACGTTAATTCCACGGCGTTAATTTATTTAGCCTAACGAAAATCTGGATGAAACCATTTTGATCAGTCTTCTTTGTAAATTATTTTTAAATAAGAACATGTTGCATAATCTACCCGTTAATATAAAGTCGCTTTTTCTCTTTAGCTTATTCCTTTTGACGGGATATTCCTGCGCAAATTACAAACTCCACATCGCTAAAGAAGTAGAGGGATGGGAGGAGAAAAAACTGCCTTCCGAAAAACCGGAACACGTTGTTTTCCTGATTGGTGACGTTGGTAAGTCTCCCAAGGAAGGAGTCGCACCCGCATTGGCGATGTTGGAAAAACAACTTGAAGAAGCGGACAAAAACAGTACGCTATTATTTTTAGGAGACAATATTTATCCCGTCGGAATGCCTACTAAAGACAATCCAGTAAAGCGGGCGTATGCCGAGTTTCAACTAGATGCCCAGTTGCGCGTTTTAAAAAATTATCCGGGGCGTCCTATCTTTATTCCTGGTAATCACGATTGGTACTCCCAGGGAATACCCGGTGTGGTGAGACAAAAAAAGTATATTCAAAAAAAGCTGAACGAAGGAATTGCCGACAAGGACGATTGGCAGGATTATTTTTTACCAAAACCCGGATGTGCCGGGCCGGATGTTGTTGAAATAAATGATCAACTGGTGATGGTGGTAATTGATACGCAGTGGTGGTTAGAAAACTGGGATCGAAATCCGGAAATAAACAGTGATTGTGAAATAAAAAGTCGACAGTCTTTCTTTCTGGCCTTCGAAGAAGCCCTGCGTAAACATCGGAGTAAGAACGTAATTATAGCGATGCACCATCCCCTCGAATCGGGTGGACAACACGGCGGAAAATTTCCGGCCAAGGATCATATTTTTCCGTTTACCATTCTTAATTCTAATGCTTATATCCCGCTACCAGTTTTAGGATCCGTTCCGCTGATTTTACGATCCACAATCGGGATCACACAGGATATTGCGCATCCCAAATACCGTAGAATGAAAAGGGATTTGCTCAAAGCTGCCAAAAAGAACGGGAACTTTATTTTTGTATCTGGTCACGAGCATACTTTACAATACATTCAGGCAAATCGACAGCATTTTGTGGTCAGTGGAAGTGGAGCCAAAACAAATGAAGTAAAGTTAATCAACGGTGCTGAATTTGCTTATGGAGCTAAAGGTTTTGCGCGTCTGGACATTTACGAGGACGGAAGGGTATGGCTTTCCTTTTTTGCTTCAGACAAAGCATATCCCGAGGGTCGTGAAGTTTTTCGTAAACAAATAAAAGAAGAATTACCCATCGAGGAGTACGAGATACCAGAGGAGTTTACGGAGTACGAGGAAATGAAAGATTCGATCGAATCCCAGGTTACTAAATCCCTCGTTACCAAAAAAGGACCTGTCCATAATTTTCTGTTAGGAAGCCATTACCGGAAGGTTTATATTCCAGAATATAAATTTCCGACTCTTGATCTTTCGACTTTCAAGGGCGGAATGGAAGTGATCAAACGGGGTGGTGGAAATCAAACAAATTCGCTGCGACTAGCCGATCCGACGGGGAAGGAATGGGTCATGCGATCCATGACCAAAGATGCCTCCCGTTTTATTCCTTATCCTTTTAACAAAATTACCGGTACACAAGCTATTGTGGAAGATAATTTTTTATCTACTCATCCTTTTGCCGCTATTGTGATTCCGGATCTCGCCGATGCCGTTGAGGTTTATCATACCAATCCTACGATTTATTATGTTCCCAAACAACCCACCCTGGAGCTGGATAACGAAGCGTATGGCGGCGAACTTTACCTAGTAGAAGAACGACCCGACGAAGATTGGAGTGACGAACCCAGTTTTGGTAATTCGAAAGATATTGTCAGTACGCCGAAGGTGGCAGAAAAAGTGGTGAAAAATGGTAGACATCAGATCGACCAACCCTGGTTATTGCGATCTCGCTTATTTGATATGGTCATTGGAGACTTTGATCGTCACGACGACCAGTGGCGCTGGGCTTCTTTTGAAGATAAAGAGAAAGATATAACCTACTATCGGGCTGTCCCCCGAGATCGAGATCAACCTTTTGCCAAGTATGATGGTGTTGCTCCTTTTATTGCTCGACTGTCTATGCCCTTTTTAAAACAGTTAAGGCCGTACGAAGGGAATGTAAAAAATGTGAAATGGAGTAATTACGGAGGAAGACAAATTGATCAATCCTTTTTGACTCAACTTGAATGGCCCGAATGGGAAAAGCAGATAAAAAAGATTCAGACTGGTCTGACCGATGAGGTAATTGAAAAAGCCTTTAAGAAAAACTGGCCCGAACCTTCTTACTCATTGTCCGCCAGAAAAATAATCGGATTTATGAAAGAGCGGCGGGATAATTTAATGAAAACCGGACGTGAATTGTACGAATTTAGAGCAAAAGAAGTAGATGTAGTCGGAAGTGAAAAGGATGATTTATTTGAGGTAACTCGAAAGAATGATAAGGAAACAACCGTTAAAGTATACCGAATCCGTGATGAAGGTAATCAACTGACGTACGAACGTACTTTCTATACGGATGAAACCCAAGAGATACGACTTTTTGGATTAGACGATAAAGATATTTTTAAAATTACGGGTGACGTAAATCACGGCATCAAAGTAAGACTGATTGGAGGATTAGGGGAAGATAAATTTATTGACAAAAGTAAAGGAGGCAAGACCCTTATTTATGATACAGAATCCGAAACTTCCATTTTAGATATTTCTCCGCAGACTAAAAATAAAATTTCCAGTCGTACTCATTTTAATCTCTATAACCGTAAGGACTATCATTATGAGTATGACTTTTTAATGCCCTTCCCTTTATTTGGATATAATCCTGACGATGGAATATTTATAGGGACTAATGTTACGATTACAAATTATGAATTTAAAAAGTCACCCTACGCTGCTTCTCATAGCATCCAGGCGCTCTTGGCCTTAGCCACTGGAGCCTTCAGCATAAAATATACGGGTGATTATCTGGAAACATTTGGGAAATGGGATTTTCTTCTTCGTTCAACCGTTGGTACGCCGCAGTACGTTGATAATTATTTTGGGTTAGGGAACGAAACTGAAAACCTGGAAATAAAAGATCTCGTGGATATTAATTTCTATCGGGTTCGAAGATTTAATTTTGAATTCAATCCTAATTTTAAGCGACGCTTTGCCTTTGATTCCGGAACGATTCGCTTTGGCCCTGTTCTGCAAGCGAGTAAAATACAAAGCAACGAAGGCCGACTAATTACAGAGGAAAACTTCAGCATCCGGCCTGAGGTATTTAATATGCAGTGGTTTGGAGGGGTCGTTTTTGACGTAGGACTTAATAATGTGAATGATGTACAAATGCCGACCACCGGGGTTCGTTTTAATACTGGAGCTTCCTGGAAGGTGAATTTAAAAGAAACCGACCGAGACTTCTTTAATTTCTATGGAAACCTAACATTTTATTTCGCTATAGATTACCGGGAAAATATTATCTTGGCTACCAGGGTAGGTTTTGAACATAATGAAGGCGATTTTGAATTTTATCAGGGAGCTATTTTAGATGGCAATAGTAACTTTAGAGGATTTCGTAGAGATCGCTTTTATGGCACTACCAGCTTTTACCACCAAACGGATTTACGCTGTCGAATAGGCTATGTAAAGGATGGTGCCTTATTTCCTTTTTCTTATGGAATTACCGCTGGTTTTGATCATGGAAGAGTCTGGCTAGATGGCGAAATATCCGACGTCTGGCACGTTGGTTACGGTGGTGGAATCTGGATCGCGCCCGTTGACTTTTTTGTGATAAATTCTAGCCTCTTTCGGGGAGAAGGAGCTAACTTAATTCGAGTGACGTTGGGTTTTAACTTTTAACAAAAAAATAGAATTTTATACGAAATTCATAGGTTATGAATGAATTAACCCCGCACATATATACGGATATCGACCGACAAGTGGGGTTTAACACTTTCCCCTACACTTCGTTGCTTAGCTTTGCTCCACTGATAACGTTTTGGAAAAATAAAACGAATAGCCGGGATCATGGAACTGCGCTCCTCGCTCGCGAAATTATCGAACAACTCGATACGGCGCTGGATCTGCTGACCCCAGTTCGAGATGTTCGTTTATTGAGCAAACATAAACCTTTTATTGACCTGTTGATGAGTGGTCTTTTTGCTTTTGCACAACGGGATCAGCAAATGGCCCAGGCCGTGCGCCCTTTCAGTCTCGAAGGAGTTTATCGAACTCATCGATTTACCAAATTTTTGAAAACCAATCGACTAAGTATCGTCAATAATAAGGATGTTCAAAGTATCCGACAGGATGCCATTGTACGGGCGGGATGTATGATTCTTAATACTTTTTATGGTCAAAAATTTCCCTTAAAAGATCCCTATATTTTTACCGCCAGAGCGGATGATACTTTGGTCGAAACACATTATAAAGCGGCCCTGAATCTCGATTTTTTAGAAGTAAAAAAGAAACGGGCCTTACCCTCATTGAGCGAAGAAGAAATTTTCGAACTTATCAGCAATTTTGATAAACCAGAATTGTGGCTGGAAAAAATTCCACCTACACATTTTGAATTTCACGGTTTGGTAGCCGTATATTTGGTCGATGTAACGGAGGAAGAAGCCATGTCGCGGATTCGTCAATTCTTGCTACAACGCGATGCGGTACTGGAAGAAAATACCATTGCCCAAATGGAAGATTTACTCTCTTCTTATTTTAATATTCCAGGACTACGCTTGGGATTGGCCGAATACAAACCTCTCGAGCTGGTCGGTAGCACCGATACCCTCACTATTCGACAACATTTATTAAAAAAGGATTTTCTCAAATTAAAAATAATGCAAAACGAGCAGTCCATTTATTATCAGGCATTCCAGGGTCGCCACACGAATATTTTTCAGAATATTAGTAAACTTAAGGAAAAGACACCGCTGGAAGAACAACTAATAAAGGAGGGAATTCAGAGTATTTATATTACACCATTAGAACGGAGTTCGGGAGAGATTTTTGGAATTTTAGAGCTGGGGGCTCCTGGACCTTATGCCGTGAATAGTTTTACTCGAATAAAAATTAAAGAAATACAACCCTTATTTCGTTCGGCTTTGTCTCGTAAAGTAGACGAGATAAATAATGCGATTGGCGCGATCATTCGAAAAAAATATACCAATATTCATCCTACTGTAGAATGGCGATTTTTGGAAGAAGCGAATCGTATTCTTTCCGGTGAGACCGTTGAGCCAGAGCCAATTGTTTTTGAAAATGTCTATCCGTTATACGGGCAAGCAGATGTGGTGGGATCTACGATGCAGCGCAATCGAGCGGTTCAGGTAGATATGATGGAAAACTGGCAGGAAATACTGGTCATGTTGCGATTGGCAAAAAAATACGGAGCAACGAAAAAAAATGATCCTTTGATCCGCCTGGTCGAAGAAATTCAAATGGGACACAAAACGGCATTTACCCCCGACGAGGAATTGGAGAGTCGCGAATTAATTACTACCGTGATTCATCCCCACCTGGAAAAAATAAAAAGCACTTATCCTAAAATAAAGGAGTGTTGGAAGCAATACCAGCAATTGATCGATCCTAAATTAGGAATTATTGCAACTCGAAGAAAAAACTTCGAAGAGAGTATGTTGAAAATTAATCAGACGATTGTGGCTTTTCTAGACGAAGAAGAAGTAGCGATGCAACGGGTATTACCCCATTATTTTGAACGGTATCAGACCGATGGAATATCTTACGATTTGTTTTTGGGAAATGCGTTAATCAAGACGAAAAATTTTGAAATTCAACAACTGGAAACATTTCGATTGTGGCAATTAAAATCAATGTGTGAATTGACTAGAAGAATTGCCAACTTACAGTCTGAACTATCACATCGTATGACGACGGCTCAATTAATTTTGGTGTATAATTTTCCAATGGCCATCAGGTTTCGAATGGATGAGAAAAAATTTGATGTGGATGGTAACGAAAATGTCCGGTACGCACTCCTGAAAAAGCGAATTGATAAAGCCCTGATTCGCGGTACTTCAAATCGGCTGACCCTGCCAGGAAAGGTGGCGATTGTGTATTCGCAAGACAAGGATCGTCAAGAATACCAAAAATATCTTAAATATTTAATTGAAAAAAAGATCATCGAACCAACCGTGGAAGATCTGGAACTGGCTCCGTTACAAGGCATTAAAGGATTAAAGGCTATACGCATATCTGTTCTGACTAATTAGGGTCGTCAAAGAAGGAGGCAAATGGTAACGGTTAAGTCATAAATTATCCATTTATGCACCTACCAATTAGTAAGCTTATTTTTCAACTATCTATCTTTGGAAGTTGTTTAAGAAGCAAGCACTTAGCCTCACTTTCTGTGAACATTCTTAAACAACTTCTTAAAATTGTCTTTATATTGGGGTGTTTTGCTCAGTTAATCTTACTTTTAGGGTTTAATTGTAACGACCAATCTATAAATACGTAATTAGACTTAATACCAAATTATACCAAACTAAATCCATAAGAATGAATTATACTTATTTTACCGAAGAGCACGAAATGTTTCGGGAAGGATTACGAGATTTTTTGCAAAAAGAAGTAGTACCACACCTCGAAAAGTGGGAAAAAACCGGAACCATTGAACGGTTCATCTGGGAAAAATTTGGTGAGATGGGTTATTTTGCAATTGCCTATCCCGAGACCTACGGAGGAATGGATTTGGATCTGTTTTATACCGTTATCTTTTTGGAAGAGATGCAGCGGATTAATTCCGGCGGCTTTGCAGCTGCGATGTGGGCACACGCCTACCTGGCCATGCAACATCTTAATGCCGAAGGCGACGAACGGATCAAACAAGAATATCTGCGTCCTAGTATCGAAGGGAAAAAAATAGGTTGTCTTTGTATCTCCGAACCCTTCGCGGGGAGCGATGTTGCAGGGATGAAAACCACTGCTGTAAAAGAAGGAAAAGAATGGGTTATTAACGGTTCGAAGACTTTTATCACCAATGGGGTTTATAGTGATTATCTGGTGGTCTCTGCCAAAACCGACCCCGAAGCAAAAGGACGGGGAATCAGTATGTTTCTCATCGATCGGGATACTCCCGGTGTCAGTGCCAGCAAATTGGACAAGTTAGGATGGCGTGCCTCGGATACCGGAGAAATAGCTTTTGATAACGTAAGAATTCCCGCCGAAAATCTCATGGGGCAAGAAAATAAAGGCTTTGCTTATCTGATGCAACACCTCGCCCTGGAGCGGCTCATCATGGCCGTTAATGCACACGCACGCGCGGAGTACGCCGTGGAATATACGACGCAATATATGTCCGAACGAATGGCTTTTGGTAAAACGCTCGATCGTTTTCAGGTACTTCGTCACCGGATTGCGCATATGGCTAGTGATGTCGAAATTCACAAATCCTTTAATTATATGATTACCGATCAGATGATCCGTGGAGAATATCCAGTCAAGGAAGCGAGTATGGCAAAAATGAAAGCCACCAAAATGGCGGATGAAGTTATTTACGACTGCTTGCAATGTTTGGGTGGATACGGTTATATGGAAGAATATCCACTCGCGCGAATGTTGCGTGATAGCCGACTGGGGCCCATCGGCGGAGGAACCTCGGAAATCCTGGCCGAAGTAATTGCCAAAATAATTATTGATAAAAAAGATTATAAACCAGCCGTCACCTCTGTTTAATATTGAGCGGTTTAGAAACTCAAAAACTCAGAAAACCAAAAAACCAAAACTCAAAACCTTTTCCAAATATGAATAAAGTAGTAAAAAATGCAACGGCAGCCATCAAAGGCATTAAAAATAATATGACGTTGATGGTCGGTGGTTTTGGACTTTGTGGGATCCCTGAAAATTGCATTGCTGCTCTGGTAAGAAAGGGAACTATGGGTTTGACCTGTATTTCCAATAATGCGGGCGTAGATGATTTTGGTTTAGGGCTTTTACTGCAAAAAAAGCAAATCAAAAAAATGATGAGCTCTTACGTAGGAGAAAACGCAGAATTTGAAAGACAAATGTTGAGCGGTGAACTGGAAGTTGATTTGATCCCACAAGGATCGTTAGCCGCACGATGTCAGGCCGGTGGAGCAGGAGTGCCCGCATTTTTTACCCCGGCAGGTTTTGGAACCGAAGTAGCGGAAGGAAAAGAAGTTCGTTATTTTAATGGAAAACCACATTTGCTGGAACATGCGTTGACTGCTGATTTTTCGTTGGTAAAGGCGTGGAAAGGTGATCGTTTTGGTAATTTAATTTTTAAAGGTACTGCCAGAAATTTTAATCCCTTAATGGCAATGGCTGGAAAAATTACGATTGCGGAAGTGGAAGAATTGGTAGAACCGGGAGAATTAGATCCTAACTTTATTCATACCCCAGGAATTTTTGTACAAAGAATTTTTCAGGGAAAAGATTACGAGAAGAGAATTGAACAGCGGACGGTACGGGAGCGGTAGAGGTTTAAAGGTTGAAACGCTTCGCTTGTTGAAATGTTGAGTCGCTTCGCTTGTTGAGTACTTTAACGTAGGAAGCGTATGATTTTTTTTGCAATTGATCTCGTATTATCTTTCCGGCCCAAGGATTTATAAATAATAATTCTTGCACTAGTTCTTAAAATCGGGATACTGGTTGGAACATACTACATTCTTAAATTCTTAAATTCATAAAATAAAAAAATTATTATTTTTGAAAATATTCAATGATTCAATGATTCAATGATTCAATGATTCAACGATTCAACGATTCAACGTTTCAACGTTTCAACAAGCGCAGCGTTTCAACACCCCTAAAACCCCTAACACCTCAACAATAAAAAATGCTAGATAGAAATCAAATTGCCCAACGCATCTCCCAAGAACTCCAAGACGGCTGGTACGTCAATCTTGGGATTGGAATTCCAACCCTGATCGCCAATTATGTTCCGAAGGGCGTCAGCGTTGTTTTTCAATCCGAAAATGGTATTCTCGGCATGGGACCTTTCCCATTTGAAGGAGAAGAAGACGCCGATATGATCAACGCGGGAAAGCAAACCATCACCCCTTTACCTGGCGCCTCGATATTTGATTCGGCAACCAGTTTTGCGATGATTCGTGGACAACATATCCAACTGACCGTACTAGGTGCGATGGAAGTTTCCCAAAAAGGAGATATTGCTAACTGGAAGATTCCCGGTAAGATGGTCAAAGGAATGGGTGGTGCGATGGACCTGGTTGCATCGGCAGATAATATTATTGTGGCGATGAGTCATACGAGTCGTAGTGGGAAATCCAAATTGCTAAAATCTTGTACTTTACCATTGACGGGCGTTCGTTGTATTAAAAAAATTGTGACCAATATGGCCGTATTGGATGTGACGCCCGATGGATTTAAATTACTCGAAAGAGCACCCGGTGTGAGTGTGAAAGATATTGAAAATGCTACGGAGGGAAGATTGATTGTGGAAGGGAAGATACCGGTGATTAAGTTGTAAGCTTTGGGTTTTGAGTCGTTGAGTTTACTCAATGAAGAGACAGAGCTGTCAGTCTATGCACCGTATCTTGACTTTGAGCCATAAATCCGCGCAGTTTGTATGGCTGCTAAGTGAAATCAAAAAATAAAAAATCAAAAAATCAACATGCGAATTATCCTTCTCCTTACTTTGGTCTTAATAATCTTCTTTCTCTTTTCCTGCAATTCAAAGGAGTCAAAAACGGAGAAAGCATCCACTGCACCGGTTTATGATCTTGCCAAAACTGCCAAATTCGCCACCTACAATGTCGCGATGTTTCGCGATCGTCCGGGACAATTAAAAAGAGATTTAGCGTCGGGCCGTGATAGCCAAATTCAGAATGTCGCCGCGGTGATTCAAAACGTACGTCCCGATATATTGGTGCTTTGTGAATTTGATTACGATCCGAGCAGACAGTTATTAGATTTATTTGAAGAAAATTATTTGGCTAAAAGTCAACATGGAGAAAAAGCGATTCGCTACCCTTATCGGTTGGCTTTTCCTTCAAATACTGGCGTGTTGAGTCCAGCAGATTTTGATGGAGATGGCGCAATTAAGTTGCCGAACGATGCGTATGGTTATGGTCAATACGAAGGACAATATGCGTTTGCCATCCTTTCTAAATATCCGATTGATGATGAAAATTTACTGTCTTACCAAAATCAGCTTTGGTCGGAAATTCCGGAGGCTAAAGTTCCTTTAAAAGAAAATGGTACTCCTTATTATGATAAGAAATCCTGGGATGTCTTCCGAATTTCTTCTAAAAATCACGTAGTTATTCCAATTCGAATGCCCGCAGGAAAGATCATCCATACGGTTATCGCCCATCCTACACCACCCGTTTTTGACGGGCCGGAAGATAGAAATGGATTGAGAAATTATGATGAAATCAAATTACTCAAAGACATTGTCAATAACGAATCTTATCTGAGATCCGATCAGGGAAAAAGGGGAGGCTTACACGATGGTGCTTCTTTTGTGGTGATGGGAGATCTAAATGCCGATCCGATTGATGGAGATAGTGCCCCCGGTGCTATTAGTCAATTGTTGGACGATCCTAAAATTAATCAAACGATTTCAAATGGCGATTTGATTCCTAAAAGTAAAGGCGGAAAAATATATAATCGACGCGAAGGTGATAAAGCAGACCCGGCTTTTGATACCGCTTTTTTTGGGAGTAGAATTGATTATGTATTGCCTTCTAACAATTTGACGGCGACGGATACCGGAGTCTTCTGGCCCGCCAAAGGAGAAGCACTTTATGATATTGTAAAAAATAAAAAAGCGAGCGATCATTTATTGGTGTGGGCGACGGTGGAGTTGGAATAGGAATTAGAATGGGAATAGGAATAGGAATTAGAATTAGAATTAGAATGGGAATGGGAATGGGAATGAGCAACTGATGAAGCTTCGCGATAACTGATTTATTCTGACTCAACTCCGGTTTTAAGATTTAATTCAATTTTATTAAAAAAACATGAAATTAATCTGCTTTTTTTCAATAACTTTT
>Ga0209187_1003611_pt1 | contig 12667 bp, 7 predicted proteins | sample BantaG_FD_187430 | JGI IMG/M metagenome (GOLD analysis project Ga0209187, IMG submission 187430) | Marine algal microbial communities from Bantry Bay, Ireland - BantryBay_4 metaG (SPAdes) (version 2) | ecosystem: Host-associated > Algae > Red algae > Unclassified | place: Bantry Bay, Ireland... | reverse complement strand
ATCCCATCCATTTTTAGGTTCTGGCAGTCACCGCCAATGGCTAATGGAGAATACGCGTATCGTCAGCCACGATCTTTGATCTACACTGAGATATCGATGTAAGTAAGAAAGTAAGGTGTGATATGATTGACCCCAATCAAATGTGGGTAATCACCAGAGGTCAGTCCCTTGATCCAGCACTAATTCCGGCTAGTCCTTCCAGAAGACCGTCTTCTTTTACGCAAAGCCAGGTCGTTAACATCAGGCCAAGATGAAGATCTCTATGGTATCCGCATCCTGGACAACTTCGGACCCAGTGGCCGCCACCCCCGCTGGCTTGCCGCACACCAGTTGCACGACGCTTCCCTCTCCCAGTTCTTTCCAATTGTAGCCTTCCCAGCCGAACTAAGCGATTCGACTATTTCACAGAATTTCGAGGAGCGAAGATTGACCCACTTCGAAAGCGAAATAGGCTATGCTATTCTGCAAGTGAGGCTAGTAATTTTATCTGGATTTCAACATCGATCCGTCATCGGGGTGTTTTTTTTAACGCTCTTCCCATGGCTCCTTGCAACGGCGGCCCAACCTGTCACTCGGCTCAGTTGTACCATCACAAGGTCCCAGACGATTCCGCAGTCCCAGATCGGTGCCTATCCCCATGTCATCGTCGTCCATTCGGCAAAGCTCTCCGAATCAGAGGGCGAAGAAATCCTTCTGGCTGGCTACGGACTTCGAGAGAAGCGTCCGACCAAATTCGGCTCCCTCCAGAAAGACGCAAAGCTGAACGTCAGCGTGCGCTCGTTCGACGAGGTCTCCGATGAACTGAAACAACTTCAGAGACTCGACGATTCTGATAGATTCGACCTACCAATATTCTGGTGCGACGACGAGTCTCTCAACGAGCCTATCGGCAATGCTCAGATCACAACATCGATTGCGCGCAAAGATCGAGCGAAAATCATCGCCAAAACCCTAGAAGCTGCGGGAGACATCGTCACAGGGGGGGTCAATTCAGAGTTCTTCTTCTATGCAGGCAACCGGAAGCAGTATTCAAATGACTTTTGGAAGACCCCAGCACCGAAGCCATTCGATGGTATCTTCGCTACCGCCGTCGATTTTCATAACAGACTTGCCGCTCGAAACATTCAGCTCTTGTTGGTGCTGATCCCGCAATCGACTTCTATCTACCCAGGCATCGCCACAAACATCGACTACAACCCAACCTTGGATGGCAGAGTCAACTTCGCAGTCGGAGACCTCGCGCAAGCGCTCTCAGAACAAGGCGTCGACGTTCTGGACCTTACCGAAACAATGCTCCGAGATCGGTACTTCCAAGGGGAAGACGGTCAAACTCAGACTGCCTACCACCGCAACGACACGCACTGGGCACCTTACGGAGTTAAGTTAGCCGCAATAGCAATCGCAGACAAGATCGCACCCCACCTCCAGACGCCACAATCTCAAGTCGCTCTGACCGAATCCTCCTTCGTGACTACCTTCCAAGGGGACATTCGCCTCCTCCAGTCCAAAGGCGCCCCCAAGGAATTCCCCGCACTAGAGGCTCCAATTTTCGTTGTCAAAGGCAATGATCCAGCCAGCACAGAATGGCTCAACACCAACCACAGCAATTCCCCAGTCCAACTCATCGGCGATAGCTTCGCAAGAATCTACCTCGGAGCAGGTGCAGATATTGCCTCCCACCTCAAGCACCTTCTAAAACGGCAGGTATTCTCGACCCACAGAGCCGGCGGAGCTGGAGTTCTTAGAGCCGAATGGCTTCAACTCAGTCCCTCGCCGCTTGAACACGCCGAAACCGTTGTTTGGATCTTTTCGGAACGGTTCTGCGCCGTCCCGCAGTGTTGGAAAATTCTTGAATTCTAGTAAATGAGCGACTGGCGGATCATTCTCAGCACCACAAGGCAGTGGAATCCAGGCGATGAGTTCATCGCTATGGGCGTCGAACGGCTCCTGCGCCAAGTGGTCAATGTCGATTCCATGGCCGCTTGGAACCGGAATCCAGACCTATTCATCGATGAGTGGCGAGATTCCACCCTCCGCCCGGATTTTCTTACCAACTCCCTACGGGATCCAGCCCTGCTGTTCTCCAACCTCGTCGTAGCAGCAGGATCGCCGGAGTGGTGTGGCGGACCGATGCGGCGGCTCTACGAAGAGATCGCCCAGAAACCCGACATCCCGTTTCTCGTCGTCGGTGCGGGGGGCGGCTCACTGCCGTTCCGCCCCACCCCACTGGATGAGGAAGTGCTCCGAAGAAAAAATACGTGGATCTCGACCCGCAGCGAAGTACTGGCCCAACAGATCAACGAATACCTCGGAGAGGAAAAAGCTATTCCCATTCCGTGTCCGGCATTCTTCTCAGGTTGCCCATCGGAGTTGCCAAGCGAAGGTAAGAATGGAAGGATCGGACTGATCGTTCAATCCACAGCAGTCAGGAACCAATCGATTGGGGACCAGCTCTATCAGCAGATCACAGACCTCCTTTCCAAAGACTCTTCCGGAAAAATCGACATCATCTGTTTTTACCAAGATGAGTATTCCAGATTTCAGGCACTCTTTGGCAACACCCATCGGGTGATCTACCACTACGCTTCCGATCGCCTGCTTGGTATCCTAAGTCGGTACAACGCAATTGTCAGCACGCGACTCCATGGAGCCATTGGGGCTCTTTCGCTAGGCGTGCCGTCGCGAGTGATCTGTGAAAGCGAAAACCAACGGATCACATCGACCCTCTGCCTCTTTCCGCACGAACTTCTTGCTTCCCTTCCGGTCGATGACGCAATCTCTTGGGCGAAACAGCAACTCGACCAGACCGACACCGCCCTTCCTACAGGCCTTTTGGAATTCCGCAACCAGACGGAAGCAACCTATCTAACACATCTCCGAAGGCAACTGAATTGCTCATAACCAGCATGGCCCTTCTTGACCAAGCACAACAACTCGCCACGTTCGGAACCAAACCGAACGGGAAGACCGCCATTCATTCGGGGAACCTCGGAGATATTGTCTACGCTCTGCCTACATGTGAAGCCCTAGGGGTTGACCACCTCATACTCAACGCCTTCGTCGATCCTGTCGATGTGAAGAGAAAACTGACCTCTCAAGCGGCAGTCTCTCTAGCAGAGTACCTTGTCGAGCTTCCCTGGCTGCAACAGGTCAGTGTCGTTGCCCTCGGCACACCAGCTGATCGGTTAGAAGAAGACGTAATCGGAGTCGACTTCAACTTGGATCGATTTCGGCGCAACCTAGCGGAGCCAAATCTGCACCTGATCTTTCGCCACGCCCTCCCTTTTTCTACCTGGGTCGTAGCCAACGATTCCTGGCTAGTAACCCCCAAGCAGTCCAAGGAACCAGAGTTCCAAGCAAAGAGCCCTTACATTGCGGTAAGCCTGACCGGTCGATACCGTCGCTTTGAGGAAGACTACTACGGGAAATTGCTCGGCGACGTCCCGGAGGACCGCGTCTTCTTTATCGGATTTCCACAGGATCAGATCGAACGGCGAGGCATCCCTGGCCAAGTTGCGCAATTTTCCTCGACGAGAGAACTAGTAAGTTTTCTCGCAGGGGCCGAACTCTTTATCGGCAACCCATCGTTCCCTTACTCTCTGGCAGAGGGATTAAAGACACCCAGACTCATCGAGGTCCCAAAGAATGGAAACGCCTACCCTCTTGGAACCGGCGGCGAGAGCCTGCACCTACTCGACCCAAATTTGATTCGCCAAAAAATCGGCGATGCCTTGGGAATCACACTGCCCAAGATCGATGCTACAGACAAGACAGTAGCCCTTCTTCAGAAGCAAAAAGGCGACCTCCGAAATCAGCTCTCAGAGAGTCGGATGGAACTAAAGAAGACAAAGAATGTCATCCATTCCCTAGAGCAACAACTCTTGGAGAACCAAGAAACCACTACCGAGAAGGAGGAACTCGAGAGTCAGGTAGAAGAACTCGAGAATAGGCTCTCCACCATGAAGCTGATGCTCTCAAACCAGAGCACAACACTCCGTAAAGAAGTTCAACACCTTCAAGCCTACTCGCAGCAAGTGACCGATCGATCCACGCAACGGATCGAAGCAACCGAGAGAACAAGCCATCAATTTCTAGATAGATGGAAGCGGACTCGCGACGCCCTCCGAACCACCCACCAAGACCTGCTCAAGGCCCACCGGATGCTTGGCGAATCGATCGATAAGCAATATGAGATTCGGCTCAAAAACCACAAGCAATCGGCAGATGTTGCCGATTCACTGAAGAAGGCACACGATGACTTAACCGCTACAGCAGAGGCAAGCCGTAAGGTGGACGGGCGGCTGGAATCCAGCATCCGGACCCTAAACAAATGGCATAGCAAACTTCAGGCGAAACCTCAGCCTCAACCGGTGGAATACTCGTTTTCTCCGTCGGATAGAGAAATCGAAGACCTTCTTGAACTCCCACCAGAACATGTCGGCAATTCAGTAGGACATCTGCCTGGATTGCGGGCTACAGGCAAGCTGACTCCCGCCCATGAAACTCCCTCAAGCATTCGCGGATGGGTTTACGATCCACTCAATGCCGCCGAAAGCCTCGACCTCGAATTCTTCTGTGATGGCAAGCAAATTTCCGCAACCAAGGCGGACCTGCGAATCCCCACCCTCGCAGAGCACCATGGGTCCGATGGCTTTCACGGCTTCGTCTTCGTCCCTCCGGAGTCCTTTTTCGATGGAAACACCCACACCATCACGATTGTGGACCCACGAGATGGATGCCCGGTCTTTGACCCGCTCGAACGAGTGTTTGTTCTCAACCGCGACTTCCGTGTCTATCCGGAATTCCTAAGTTGGTCGTTTCTCAACAGAACTCTCGAGCTCCCGTTCACTAGTTCAGACAAGGCCGTCTTTGCGTTCATGGAGACGCGTCGTAAGCAACTGGTAAGCCAAGCCTCTGCGATGGCGAAAGGCACGGCCCCTCGTATTTCGATTATCATGCCCTGCCACAACCGGGAAGATCTTGTTGGCCGGGCCATCGAGTCGATCCTGTCCCAGTCGATGGACAGCTGGGAATTAGTCGTCGTCGACGATGGGAGTAGTGACGGGTCGGTGAACAAAATCCAGGAGTTCACTGATCGCGATCCACGGATTCAGCTGATTCAGTTGGATGAGAACGAGGGTGTCAGTGCGGCAAGGAACCACGGACTGGAAGCCTCCAGCGCCCCTCTGATCGCCTATCTTGACACCGACAACACCTGGCACCGCGACCATCTAGCATGTTGCCAAGCCGCCTCTGAGAACCACCCGTCAGCACCGAGCTTCTACACTGGCCAATTCCTCTTCCGACGTCTCTCTGATGAACAACCCTACGCAATGCGCTTCGGCCCATTTCACCGTGCATTGCTGGAGAACCGGAACTACATCGATCTCAACTGTTTCTTCCATACGCGTGAGATCTATCTCAAGCAAGGCGGCTTTGATGAGGAACTAAAGAAGCTAGTCGATTGGGATCTAACCCTGCGCTACACTGAAAAGTTAGAAGCAGTTCCTGTCCCAGTAGCAACCAGCTACTACTACTTCAATCACGACTTAGAGAATATCACCACAGGAGGATCTGGTGCCAATGGGCTGAAGCCCCTCCGGGACAATCTTGAAAGAGGGCGCCTCTCAGTGCGCACAATTGGGGAGGACGATTCACGATCTCTCGCCCTACGTCGCTTGGTTCAGCCAGAGTCCTTACGTGCTCTAAGTTCGAAAGTCTCGATTGTCATACCAAGCTATGGGATTCCAGAGACGCTCGAGCTTGCTGTTCAACTCCTACTTGAGACCACCCCCTCCGACAAGGTGGAGGTCATCATCGTCGACAATGGCTCTGACGCGGAGACCCTGAGCACTCTCGGACGGATCGAAACGGAGGCCGAAGGTCGCGTGAGGACATGCGTATTTGGTAAGAACCATGGGTTCACCTACGCCATCAATCGCGGCATTGAGATGGCGGGCACCAACGATGTGGTCATCTACAATAACGATGCCTTAGCAACCGAGGGATGGCTCGAAGCACTGCAGGAGGCTGCTTATGAGTGGCCAGAGGCTGGACTCGTTGCCCCGAGGCAAGTCCTTTGCGCAGGCACCAAGACGATGAAGGTACACATGCCCTACTGCGATGAGGCATACGAAATCGACGTCACGTGCTCCCATCATCACAAAAACTTGGTCGCCGGATCTCTCGTCGATCCGACCGGGCCCGTAGAACTCACCTTCGCCCCGTTTTTTTGCGTCTATGCCTCTCGGCAAGTTCTGGATACGGTCGGTAGCCTTGAGTCTGAATTCGCAAGGCACTACCGCTCTGACCGTCTCTACTGCGATTCTGTACGGGCGGCCGGCCTAAAGGTCTACTACCAGCCAAAATCGAAAGTCTACCACCTTCTCCAACAAGCGACATCCGCGATGAAGCAGGGAGACGAAGAAAGCTACCGCAAGATCTTTGTTGAGAACGGCTGGTCGATAGACGAAATGAAGGAGCAGAACTACGAGCAGGCAGTCTGGGATACGGAAGCGTGAACTCCCCCACTAATCACAGCCCGATCATGAAAAATCGAATAACTCTCTACTTAATCGCCATCTTTGTCGCACTTACAGTTATAGGCTTTATTGTTCTCCGTAGCCTTCGCTCGGCAGACGAGGAAACAGCCGCCGATAGCGGCTCGCTGGAAAGTAGCCATTCCGAAGCTAGCAGGGAAAACCAACAGGATCTTACCTTCAACGAAATGGACAGCAACGGATCTACCCGCGCTAGACCCAATCTTGAGGTCTATGCACCGGAGGGCTCAGATAGCCCAATCGACATCCCGCCTGGGATGGAAAACGATATACGTATCCTAACAACAGCGGAGCAACAAGCGGCCTTAGCTCAAATGGAACAAGACATGGTAATCCTGACAGAAGAGGAGCAGAAGGCCGCCCTCGAGGATCATATGAAGGACGTCCGGGAGGTACCTGATGATCCCGACGCTCTCCCTCCTACCTTCGGCCCTTAGATTGAACGGAATCCGCCTCCTTCGCTAGCCAAACCTTCAAGAACTTCAGACATGACATTTGATTAAATTCCTCAGATGAAGAAATCCAACAACAAGGCACCATCAAGTTTTTACCGCAAGTTGGAAGAGCATGGGTTCTACGATTTCGGTCAGAACAAGCAACTTCTCGGCCACATCGAGGACGACGAATACTACCGGAACGCAGGCCACCTTCCTAACTACATCAGATCAGCCTGGGAAAAACACTTCGAGATTCTAGATGTCATCGAAGGGATGGGGCCTCAAGACCTCGTGGTAATGCGCCGGAGATAGGATTGATTCAGACCGAGCTCTACAGAGTTCCGTCACAGCGCGTCTTCCCGCCAAAAATCCACATGAGGACCAAATGTGGTCTTAGTCGGTTAGAGGCTTTGGCTCCAACTTGGCGGCACGGTAGCGGAAAGAAACTCCACACCGATCTGAGACCGGCCAATAATGAAGCCGATTTTGGAAACGCCGGTTTGAGTGCTCCTGTAGAGGAGATCATCAAATCCATCGCCGTTGAAGTCGGCTGCCCCAATCAATTCCTCAGATGGTGCCCGGGTGTACGTGACAAGCCCACCGGCGAGGAACTCGCGGCGGCGTAGGTAGTGGATAACCGAGCGACCGTCAGGATTTGTATAGGCTACATCTGGATATCCATTGGCGTCAAAATCGCCAATAGCGTCCAAGCCCCACAACGGGGGAACGACATAGGTAAAAGCCCCCCCCGCCTGGAAATTCACACCGTCTAAATAGTGAATCACAGCCAAACCAGATGTTTGGTTACGAAATAGAATATCAGGCTTGCCATCGGCATTGAAGTCACCAACGCCAACGGCATCCCAGCTTGGGGACACCACCGCGTCCAGTGCCTCCGCAGCGATGAACTGACGACCGATCATGTAATGGACAACGGCCTGACCAGTAGAAGGGTCTCGATAAAGCACGTCTTTCCCACCATCACCATCGAAATCCGCGCAGCCAACAATCTGCCAATTCAGGGTTTGTGGTGCGGTGAACGTCCCTCCTGCGAGAAACTGCCCTTGATCGAGATAGTGAATGACCGTGGCACCTGTGGTGAGATTTCGGTAGATGACATCAGGGGAGCCGTCGCCATTGAAGTCCGATCCTGAGGATGGAAGTGGCGGCGGAGGTGGTGGAAGGGTGAGAAGACCATTGGCATCAAGCACCTGCTTGAACTTCGATGCCAGAAACGCATATCCGTTATCATCTGGGTGGATTCCGTCAAAGGAAATCAGCGCTTCAGACCAACCACTATCATTGACCAAATAGTAAGGCTTCCCTTGCGCCTGACGGGAAGACACCTCATCCACAAGAGCGATGTTGTAGTTGTTGACCAGATTGTTGTAATTCACGTAATTGTTCAAACCAACGCCACACGGCATGATCTCACTGACGACAATTTTGGCATTGCCTGACTGGGCTTCAATGGCGTCAAAGAGTGGGGCCAAAAAGTTTCCACGTAGGTCATTGTAATTTGGCAAAGAGTTGGTCAGAATGTCGTTTGTACCTATCTTTAGAAGAATGATGTCAGGGTTGGCGTTCGCTACAAGGTTGTTGGCAAGGATTTCATTGCGTAGCTCCCACGTCTCTATGCCCCCGTAGCCTTCATGATCCTTGTCGATTGTCCGGCTACCTACACTTCTTGAGCCAACGAAATCAAACACGATGCCGTCCGCTTCAAGGGAGTCTTCTAGGTATTCCCTATATCCGCCAAAATAGTCATGCTGAGGATGAAAGCCCTCCGTGATCGAGTCGCCTATTGGTAGAATCCGAAGCTGAGCCTGAGACGGAATACTAGCAAGGACGCCAAATAGCGCGGCAATGAGATATTGTATTTTCATTGGAATAATAAACGATCTGGTCCCACCCAACACCACTATAGTCGTTGCAATTTAGAGCCCGCGCCACAAAAAAATGTCACGTCTAGTTACGGGCATGATGCTAAAGTCAATTGAAATTATAGGTGAGCTCGCTAAGCCCGAGCTACGTTTGAACAATTGGAGAGACTCCTGCGACGCCCTCACCTTGTCTCGGACCTGACAGTAAGAAGCAACTGAGTCCCTCCCAACCATCAACGCTATTCAACTAGCTCCCAGCTATTTGAAACGGTCGTCGTGACCAGACCTCCAGCAAGGAATTCCCTAGACTTGAGGTAATGGATAACCACTCGACCATCAGCGACGTTCCGATAGACAATATCCGGGTATCCGTTTCGGTCAAAATCGCCGACCGAAGCGAGATCCCAAGATGGTGGCACGATCGCAGTTACGAAGCCACCGGCTCTAAAGTGCCTGCCGTATAGATAGTGAATGACGACGCGACCGGTCACCACCTCCCGATACAAAAGATCGGTGTAACCGTCCCGATTGAAATCCGCCGCATCAACGAGGTCCCATGATGGATTGACAACCGCAGTGATCGCACCGCCCGCGACAAAGTTCATTCCGTTCATGTAGTGAATAACCGCTTGTCCACTGACGTTGTTCCGATAGACGAAATCGAGTTGGCCATCTCGATTGAAGTCCGCGAGCGACACCAATGACCAACTACTGCCGACGACCGTTGCGGAGTCGGCTAAGCTAAGAAAGTTTCGAGCCGCTAGGTAGTGACAAGAAACAATGTTCGTATTGCTGTTCCGGTAGACTAGATCTGGATACCCATTTCCGTCCATGTCACCCGTTCCAGCGATTTTCCAGACTGGAGGCAACATCGCAGTGATGGATCCGCCAGCGAGAAACTCACGTCTCCTGAGGTAGTGAATCACTGCCTGACCACTCGAGTAAGAGCGGTAGAGCAAATCAGGGTATCCATCCCGATTAAAGTCCCGACGATTAAGCCTAGGCAAGATCAAGGCGTTGGCATCAAGTGCCTGTTTGAACTTCGAGGCCAAGAAGGAGTAACCGCTATCACTCGGGTGAATTGCATCAACAGAAATCAGGGACGCCGTCCAACCACTACCACTTACCAAGAAGTAAGACTTCCCCTGCGCTTGGCGAGTTGCGACTTCATCGGTAAGCGCCTGGTTAAAGCCGTTAACCAAGGAATTTCGAATTTCAGAGTCAGTTAGATTCGCTCCGAAGGGCATTATTTGGCTAACGAAGATGCTCGCGCTACCAGATTGAGCTTCAATCGTATCAAGAAGCGGGCCTATTAGGCTGGATCGGATGTAGCTGTAACCTTCAGCGCCATCGGACAGGATGTCATTTGTCCCTATCTTGAGTAGGATAACGTCTGGGTTGGCATTAGCCACGAGATCGTCGGCAAGAATCCGGTCCCGTAGTTCCAATGTCTTAATACCTCCGTAAGCTTCGTGGTCCCTGTCTACTGTCTGACTTCCGTAATTCCGAGAGCCGACAAAATTGAAATCCAACCCGTCGGCGACGATGAGGTTCTCTAGGAACTGCCGATACCCTCCGTAGATGGCATGTTGAGGGTGAAAGCCCTCCGTGATCGAGTCGCCCATCGGCATGATTCGGGTCTGGGCTATGGCATCCGCAAAGAAGATTAAGATGCAAAAAGCCACGAGAATTGGTCTTGTGTTCATAAGGGTAGGGATTGAGTTGGGGCCAAAAGATAGAATCTGGGTATCTACTGTCCAACATAAAATGCCACGGCCCTCTCTCGAAGCGCATGGCGAAAGTAGGTGTCTCGATACAGGCAACCCTAGAGGTGGGCCCGCCATAGCGGAGCCGGGGCAGGTGCTTGGCCTGCAACCCAAATTCATCAGAATAGTGAAATTTTGGCGTTCAGGGGAGGATTTTGGTGTTAGGAGATCTATAGAAACTTGAAATCTGAAGTGGCTGAAAGGAAAGTCTGGAGATCGGAACTCACTTTGTAAATACACTTGTCTGCCTACAGGAATCTGTCAATGCATGGATCAAAGCGCGAATTGCGGCTCCTAAGAGAGATTGATGAGCTTTCTAGAGCACTGGAGAGCGTAGGAAGGGATGCGGAAGAGAATGCGCAAGCCCTTGTTGCGCGTAGAAATGCTCTGGATTCCCTTTGTAGAGAGCTTGACTCCGAACTTCTGGCGGTCGATCGGCTCGTCGGTGAGCGGGACGAGCAGGTCTGGGAACTAAATCGGCACGGGCGGGCCGTCGAGCGGGAGTTGGCAATCCGGGACCGCGAAATTGCGGTGTTGAAGGCGGCGTTGGAGGTAGAGGCGAACCGAGGAGCGGCGAGCACCATCCGTGCCCAAATCGACGGGTTTCGGAGCTCCGCCTCGCTCTCTAAGAAGCAAAGGTCTGCCGAACTGGCTGAACTGGGAGCCGCATTGTCGCGGAAGAAGCAGGACCTAGCTTCTGCCAAGACGAGGCTTCAGGAAATCAAAGCCACTCCTCAGCCTGCGGAGGTCGATCTTCCTCCACGGCCAGAGCCGAGACCTGTGCAGGTGCCTCGGCTGGCACCAAAGGAGGCGTTCGAAGGTGGCTCTACGTCTACGGATCCTGGGCACGTCGAGCAGGAATTGCCTCTACCTGCCGTAATGGTGGTGACGCATGACGAGGCCATGTCGGCACCAGTTCTGTGGGTTCGCCAAAAAGACGAGTCGCCCGCGGATGATCGCTGGGAGTGGTTGATCGACTGCGTGCCGGGTGCGGAGTTGGTGGAGGGCGCCGAGACCATTCTTGCCGCTGCAGTTCGTTCCGCACCTGCTGGAGTGGACGTGCTTTACGGCGACGAGGTGTCGGTGGAGGGCCTACGGTGGTGCAAGCCCCAGCCGGACCGCGACCTGATGCTGGCGAGGGATTGCCTTGGCCCGGCCGTCGCCGTGCGAAGGTCGGTGGCCGAGCAGTTCGGGATGATCGAAGCGGAGGACTCTGGGTTGTGGAGGACACGGCTGGTGCTCGAATTGCAGACAAGCCAGTTTTTTCGCATTGCCGAAGTTCTAGGGCAGTGGCAAGGCGACGACGGCCGCCACTCCAGTCGAGATGCCCGAGCGGCCCAGCTCAGGGTTGCGGGTATCGAGTCGTGCCCGGGTCGATTCAAGTCCGATCTGCGGATTCTCTGGCCGATACCGAACCCGGCGCCGAAGGTCTCGATCATCATACCGACGAAGGATCGCGCCGACCTGCTGCGGACCTGCCTAGGCGGGGTGCGGAACGAGACTGACTATCTAGGCCAAGTGGAAGTCGTCGTTGTGGACAATGGAAGTACAGAGACCGATGCCCTTGCCCTCCTCGATATCCTGGCGAAATCCGACGAGACTCAGGTGATCCGTGAACCGGGGCCCTTTAATTTCGCGGCGCTCTGTAATGCCGGGGGCAAGGCGGCGTCGGGTGAGATTCTTTGCCTACTGAACAACGACATCGAGGTCCTCGAGCCCGGCTGGCTAACCGAACTGGTCCGCCAGGCGGTGCGACCGGAGATCGGGCTGGTCGGGGCGAAGCTCCTCTATCCCGACCGGACCGTGCAACACGCGGGCATGGTCCTTGGTCTGGGGGTCGGTGGGGCGGCCGAGCACGTGCTGGTGGGAATCGGTGAAGACGAGCCCGGCTATGCTGGCTACGCCCAAGTTGCCAGAGCCTGCACCGTCATGACCGCAGCCTGTCTCGCGGTCCGGGCGGCGACTTGGAAGCAGCTCGACGGCATGGATGAGATGAATACCCCGGTGACTTGCAACGATCT
>Ga0209187_1003610_pt1 | contig 12669 bp, 14 predicted proteins | sample BantaG_FD_187430 | JGI IMG/M metagenome (GOLD analysis project Ga0209187, IMG submission 187430) | Marine algal microbial communities from Bantry Bay, Ireland - BantryBay_4 metaG (SPAdes) (version 2) | ecosystem: Host-associated > Algae > Red algae > Unclassified | place: Bantry Bay, Ireland... | reverse complement strand
GCTCATGTTCATCGGCGCGGCGATGGCGTTTCGCTCGCCTCCCGAACCCGCTCCTGAAGTTGTCACCCGCGTCGTCACCGAGTATGTCACCCTCGAAGCGCCCCCTGAAGCTGCGCCCGCTCCCATCCAGCTCACCGCTAAAGAAAGGATGGCTCTTTTTAAAGGCCCTGACCTAGGTCCCATCGTCGCGCCCGCCGTCCTCTCTAGCGCTCCTGATATCGATGACCCCGTCCTCGAGCGCCTCGTCAATGAAGCTCGCGCCGCCCGCATCGCAGGCGATACCGTCCGCGCTATCATCAAGCTCGAGGAAGCCCAGCTCAAGGAGCCGAAGAACCCACACGTTCTCTACCAGCTCGCCCAGTATTACGAAACCTACGGGAACTTCGGCACCGCTGCCGACTACTACGTCAAGGTCTTCGAACTCGGGCCGCTTCGCGCGGGCTCGCTTTGGAAAAAGGCATCGGTGAAGATCGAGAAGGGCTTTTCTAAAAAGGTCATGGGCCTCGCCGCACTCGGACCCACTTTTAAAATGCTCCCCGAGCAGACTCCCGAGGGCGAGCGCCGTGGAATCACCCTCTCGATTTCCGTCGCGCCCGGTCAGGATCTCGACCCCATGCTCCTGAGGCCTTCGGTCACCTTCTTTGAAAAAGTCGATGGCAAGATCACCAGCGCCCGGATCGAAGAATCTAACCGCGGTCGCGGGAATCGCTGGCTCGATCAGCCGGTCGATTACCAAGATGGGGAAGAGATGGTCGAAGTCTGGTATCTCGCTCGCGATCAAGATTCCCAAGAAAGCTACATCTTTAAAGATCGCGAGTTCTACGGCTACGTCGTCGAGCTTTACTACGAGAACTCGCTCGTCGATATCCGGGCTCAGCCGCGCACGCTTCAGATGGAAATGCGGAGCCAAAAGGCGGCCGGCGACTCCTCCTGGGACCCCGAACTCGACCAACTTCTCGAAGCACTCGAGAACCGCGGTGCCGGAAGTTCCCTCCTCCCACGTCTCCCGGGTAACTAGGCTAGCCTCGCTCACTCTCGGCAAAAAATCGAACCCATGGGAAGGAATAGAACTGCAGGAGATATCGTAGGAGACTACCGCCTCACCGAGGCCGTCTCGGATGGTGCTCTCACCCGCACTTGGAAGGCGGAGCAGATCTCCATCCAGCGCGATGTCATGCTCGAGATGCTCAAGCGTGAGCCCACCGCCGATATCGTCTTCCGCATCGCCTTCCTTGCCGATGTCCGCGCTAAGGCAGCGGCCTCCCACCCCATCATCGGAGCAGTTTACGAAGCTCACAATGACGATGAAGCCACCTTCTACGCCCGGGAGCGCCTGCGCGGCGAGAACCTCGATAGCTGGATCGAACGAGGTAAAAAACTGACCCCGCTCGAGGTCGTCATTCTCATGGAACAGATCGGCGACTCCCAGCTCTACCTTGAGACTGCCAGCCTAGCCACCGTCCCCCTCGCGGCCCATCACATCGTCATTGATGGCTCCGCGCTGCGCATCATGAACCTCGTCGCAGATGGCCCCCGCTCAGAAGACCAATCCACCGCCGATAAGCAACTCCTCGGAGCCCTCTTTGATGAACTTCTCATCCCCGGCGAGCCCGGCTCCACCCGCGTCAGCTCCCTCCTCGCCTACATGGCGGACCTCCAGCGACCGATCCCGCTGACGTGGACCCAGATCAGAGATCTTTCCCGCCAAGTGATCGACCAACTCGAGGGGAATGACGCCTCGGCAGCCCTGCCAGAAGTTGACCAGAGGCAGGAGGAAATACCCAAGTCGCGCACCCCCTACTACCTCCTCATTGCCGCAGTGATCTCGGTCGCGGTGCTCGCCAGCCTCGTTATCACCCAAGGTGAAAAAGTTCCGGAAAAGGAAAAGCAAACCGCTATCGAACCGGTCGAAATCGCCCCCGGTCTTCGGCTCTCGGCCCATGAGGTCACCATCGCGCAATACCGCGCCTTTCTCGATTCTCTCGCCCAGCTCCCCGCGCGAGATCGCAGCGCCTTTGATCACCCGGAACAGCCTGCCGAGAAGACCGACCACCTCCCGAGCGATTGGAAAAAGCTATCTGCAGCAGCTGCAAAAGGTGGCGTCTGGAACGGACGTCTCGTCAGCGATGGCTGCCCCGTCGTAGGCATCGATTGGTGGGACGCGCACGCCTTCGCCACCTGGCAGGGAGGCCGACTCCCGACCGCTGCGGAATGGGAAGCAGCAGCCCAAGCCACCGAGGCCATCGCGGGCTGGGGGAAAGCCTCCTCACCTGAGCGCGATCGTAGCGAAAGTGGCCTCATCGGAATGGCCGGAAATGTCATGGAGTGGACGCGTGATAGTGAGATTAATCCCGCGCACCAACTCAGGCCGAAAGCCCCGCTCGCCTGCGGAGGTTCCTTTCTCAAGCCCTCCACCGGCATCACCGCCCGCACCTGGCTCGAGAGCCGGAACGCGCGTAGCGAGGACCTCGGGTTCCGCACCCTTTTTGAAAAAAAATGACTTCGATCCTGCCATCGGAGATCGCCAGCCCAATCACTCTTCTAAAGGCTTCCACCAATCATCAAGCACCCCGCTGAACCCCGCGACCTGCCCGGGATCCTCTCGCGCGAAGTTCCGGAGCTTCTCGAAATTCGCCAGAAGCACCCCTATCCCGGAAAATGCACCGCAGAATCGCCTGCCGCTACCGGGGGAGCGAGTCATCTCCATCTTCAAGCTCGGAACTTCACCCTTGCACCCCAGCCGAGCAGAGGAATATTCCCCGCATCATGTCAGACGACGATAAGAAAAGCCCCGAATCTCCGGACCACGATGAACTACGCAAATCGCTCGAAGGAATCTTCGGCGAGATGAGTAAGACCGGATTCACCTTCCCAGGCATGACGCCTGAGGGCTTCGCCGAAGAAGAAGACTCGGGCTCCGCAGACCAACCCGGCATCAAGGACGACGTCTTCGAGTTCAACTATCTCCCCCGCGACATCAAGGCGCACCTCGACCGCTTTGTCATCCGTCAAGATGACGCTAAAAAGGCGCTCTCCATCGCCGTGTGCGATCACTACAATCATGTCAAGGCCCTGAAAGCGCAGGACGAGGACGCGCAGCCGCTCGAGCTCCAAAAGCAAAACGTCATGGTCGTGGGGCCGACCGGAGTGGGGAAAACTTACCTCATTAAACACATCGCCGAACTCGTCGGAGTTCCATTCGTAAAAGCGGACGCGACCAAGTTTTCCGAGACCGGCTACGTCGGCGGCGATGTCGATGACCTCGTCCGTGAACTCGTGGCGAAGGCAGATGGAGACGTCGAACTCGCAGAATACGGCATCATTTATATCGATGAGATCGATAAGCTCGCCAGCAGTGGGGGAGAGATGGGGCGGGATGTCAGCGGGCGGGGCGTCCAGACCACCCTCCTGAAACTAATGGAAGAGACCGAGGTCGCGCTCCGAAATCCGAATGACATGCGCGGCCAAATGATGGCCATGATGGAGATGCAGAAAGGCAAAAAGTCAAAAGAGACAATCAACACCCGGCACATCCTCTTCATCGTCAGCGGTGCATTTTCAGGTCTCGAGAAGATCGTCCGTAAGCGCAGCGCCGCCTCCCAGATCGGATTTACCGCCGAGAGTCAGCAGCCGGAGATGGACAAGGAACTTTTCAAGCAGGTCACCTCACAAGACTACATCGACTTCGGATTCGAGGCCGAGTTCATCGGCCGCATCCCGGTCCGCGTCGTCTGCGAGCATCTCGAAGCACCAGATCTCGAAGCCATTTTGAAATATTCCGAGGGCAGTCTTCTCCGCCAATACGAGCGGGAGTTCGAGGCTTACGGAATCGACGTTATCTTTAAAGACGAGGGCATCCGCCGAATGTCCGAGCTCGCCGCTAAGGAAAAAACGGGCGCCCGCGGACTCATGACCGTCGGCGAGCAGATTCTGCGCGACTTTAAATACGAACTCCCCGGAACCTCCGTCAACGAACTCGTTGTCGATGCCGATCTCATCGACAACCGCGAGGATCACCTCGCCAAGTTCCGCGAACTCGGGCAGGAACTGGTCGTGGAAAAGGCGCGCCAAGAAGTGGAAGCCTTCGTGCGCGAATTTAAAGATAAACATGGAGTCATCGTGAAACTTCAAGATGATGCCGTATCCCTCATCGTCGAAAAAGCCGGAGCACAGGCCCGCAGCGTTCTCCAAGTGGCGCGCCAGCTTTTCCGGGACTATCAATTCGGACTCAAGTTGATCCAAAAAAATACCGGCCAAAAAAACTTCGACCTCCCTTCCGCCGCAGTGACCGATCCCGACCGCTACCTCAGCGACATGGTAATGAAGTCCTACCAAGACCAAGCCGCCAACGGCGAGAGCTAAAAAGATTTGCAAGCGCACCCCCAAAAGTCAGGATGCCGCCCGCAGGTCCACCTGTCACACAAGCATGAGTCGTAAAATTTGGTTAGACGGAAATATCGTAGACGAATCAGAAGCTAAGATCTCGGTTTTCGACCACGGTCTCCTATACGGCGATGGGATTTTCGAGGGCATCCGCTTCTACGAGGGCCGCGTCTTCCGCCTCCGCGAGCACATCGAGCGGCTCTACATGTCGGCCAAAGTTCTCCTCATTAAAATGCCGTGGACGCTTGAGGAAGTCATGGAATACACCCTCGAAACGATCCGGGCAAACGGCCTCCGGGATGGCTACATCCGCCTCGTCGTCACACGCGGCGTGGGAGATCTCGGGCTTAATCCTTACCTCTGCCCGACGCCCTCGATGTTCATCATCGCCTCCGGAATCAGCCTTTACCCTGCTGAATACTACGAGAAAGGTCTCGAGGTCGTCACCTGTGGCACCCGCCGCCCGACTCCTGCAAGTCTGAGCCCCCAAGTGAAATCACTCAACTACCTCAATAACATCATGGCCAAGGTCGAGGCCATGAAAGCCGGCGCGAAAGAAGGCCTCATGCTGAACGAGCAAGGCTACGTCGCCGAGTGCACCGGGGATAACGTTTTCATCGTAAAAAATGGCGAAGTCCTCACCCCGCCCGTATCCGATGGCAGCCTCGATGGCATCACCCGCCACGCCATTTTCGAACTCTGCAAGAAGCTCGGCCTCACCATCCGCGAGGCCTCGCTCACCCGCTACGATCTTTACACCGCAGACGAATCCTTCCTCACCGGAACCGCCGCTGAAGTCATCCCCATGGTCAAGCTCGATGACCGCGAGATCGGCGATGGCACCCCCGGCGAAATCTCGGGACGCCTCATCAAGGCCTATCGCGAGCTGGTCTGCAGCGAGGGCGACGCGATCTAAAAAATGGGCGTCCTCCTCGCCATCGCCATCGTGGCCTCGATCACCTTCCGGCTCCACGCGGCAGGGAAGGGGCATCGTGCGGCGAGATTCTGGATCCTCCCGCTCTCCGTCTTCTCAGTCATCTACGCCGTCAGCTTCCTTGCGATCTGGATCGGTGGAAGTATTATCAAAGACGAGTTCCTCCGCGACTCGCTTCCCTTCTTCATCAGCATGTGCGCCATCGCACTCGAGTGCCTAATCCTTGCGCAGTTTTGGAAGCAGGTTAGAGGGCTGCCGGATCTGGGTCAAAGCGGCCCGTAAATTTCAGGAGTGTGAAAACTCCGACGAAAACGCTACGCCAAAAATGACAGCCGCGGCCGTCTTACTGGCAACCGCTCGATCGAAGAGCGTCCCAAGTATGGTGAAAGCCGCCGTCAGCTTGGTCATTGGGAGATCGATACCGTTCATGGAAGTGGTCGGCATTCCATCGTCACATCGTCACATTGGTAGAACGCAAAAGTGGATGCCTTGAGATTGGTAAGATTGCGGCGGTAACAATCGAGGAAACGAATCGGGCAATGATCGCTCTCATTAGCCGGAATTATCACAGTTACAAAAGCATCATCTCGGACAATAGCGGTGAGTTCCATGGCTATAGAAAGATTGAAACGATTACCGATGCTCCGTTCTACTTCCGTCATCCACATCACTCCTTGGAACGAGGGACAAATGAGAACACCAATGGATTGATTCGTCAGTATCTCTCAAAAGGAAAAGATCTCACCTCACTGACCCAAAAACGTCGCGATGAAATCGACGAGAAACTTAACAGCCGACCCCGCAAAAGACTGAAATTTGAAACGGCTCTGGAAGTATTTCCACCCGCTAGTGTTGCACTTCACTCTTGAACCCAAGTCCAGCTGTTTGCTAAAGATCAGAATCCGATACCGGGATCAATCTCATCAAAGATCGCTGCAATCCTGTCTTCAGATCTCGGTTACCATGGATCGGAATAACCAATCGCTCGGTCCGGCCTTCCTGAGTGTATACGTGATGGCTGCCATTCACTCGCGCTAATGCCTAACCACGCTCTTCGGCCAGCTTCGCAAGGCGCTTACCTAAAACTGTCTTCATACAGCAAGTTCAACGATCTCGCCAGAAGGCGTAGTTGCGTTGGGCTGACCTGCCAGAAGCCATCCTTCAATGGCTTCGTGAAGATTAGTTTCTAGCTCCTCTCGGGTCTCACCTTGGGCCACGCATCCGGGGAGAGCTGGAACCTCCGCCCAGAACCCACCTTCTTCAGCCACGTGAACAATGGCACTTAATTTCATGGGTGAAACTAACCACTTACAGGTTCGAAAGCAAAGCCGGCAATTTCCAGAGAGAACGTCAAAATCTTCCCATCCATGACCAGAATTGCCTGATCGTGTTGAACCGGGAAGTCACTCACAAACTACAAAAGGCTCAGACAAACTCAAGAGCGGTCATGGATTGGGAACGATGTCTTGTTCTCTCCTAGACGGTTTCAAAAACGATTTTGTCAGGGGGACTGGCACAAGCCTGATAAATAACACTGTGAGGATAGCCATCTCGGAACAGCTTCACAATCTCCTCTTTGTCATCTTTCTCCATGTTTATTCCAAGGTAGAGTGCCAAAACAGTACTTGGATCGTAGCTCCAGTCTGAGAACAATCCGCTTTCTTCAGGCCTTTTGATTGTGACAGCCCTCCACTCTCTCTCATTCTTCCACTCCAGCTTCTTAAGAAGGCATGTCTCATCAAAATGATTTGGAACGCGATAGTTCGCGTAGTCCTCAACAAGGCCATCAAGAGAAGCAGAAGAACATTGCTCGTCAGTGTAGTTGACCTTTTTCGCTATCTGCCATGCCATTTCGTGGGCATCATCTCTAAAATCCAAGGCCAACACGACCCCTTTGTGGTCAATGGCATAATGAGCCCACATCGTCGCAAGATCATTCCGCTCCGACATACAGAGAACTCTAAGGTCATCGACCCATTGCTCCCAATGAGCTCTTTCAGTTTCTAGACCATTCGTAATCGAATCTGCTTCGTGTTCCCTGAGAACAGCTTTGGCTGCTCTTCTCAAAATTTCTGGGTCAAGCTCCTTGCCGCTCGGCATGATTTCCCTTTTAAATTTACGAACAAAAGACTCCAAAATGTAATCCTCTCCCGAAATATCAGGTGCAAACTCTCTCAACACATCAAAGATATCATTAAAGGTTCTGGGCGAACCCCATCTAAACGAATGGCTACTGAGGACGATCTTAGCTGTCGAAGGGCTGAGATATTTGTAAAGATTGTCCGGCCGCTGGTTTGGCATTTTTTGAGAGAGACCCTATGGCTGCCGGTTGAGCCCGGCGTAGCATTTCAGGTCGATTGTTAATTGATTGAAAAGTGGTGCGCTTGGTTCAAATCGTGGGCTATCTCAACGAATTGAGACCTATCCAACATCCATTATTACTAAGAATGAAAACGAACTCAAGCGCACCTCAGACACTCTACCTTGGACTCGACGTTCATAAAGCAGAAACGGTCATCGCCATCCTCGAAAGTGCCCGCAATGCCGAACCACGCCATTACGGATCGATCGCAACCACCCAGCACGCTCTGGAAAAAGTGATGCGCAAGATTCCTAGGAATCAAAATTGCAAACTCTCCGACCTTCACGTCTGCTAAGAAGCGAGCGGGTTTTGGTTTTGGATCGCTCGCCGACTCCTTCAAATGGGCATTCGTTGTGCCGTCATCGCCCCCTCTCTCATCCCCGTAAAATCCGGAGACCGCATCAAAACCCGCGGCTGTTGGTGTGTCCCTCCGTCATGCCAATTTCTTAGAATTTGCGTCTGGTGCCGAAACTCGGATGTCTCTGGTCGTGCCGAAGAACGATAAAGTAAAGGCTATCTTCATCGACCTCGTAGAGCAAATGGTAGGGATATTTCTTGAAGTTAGCCCGGCGAAATCCAGAGCTATCGAAGTGATTCATCCTCGGGTTCCGTATAACCGAAGCGAGTATTCTATCGAGTTTAGCCCAAAACCCATCAAGGACCTTCTGCGAAATTTCACCGTAGTAAAAAGCGGCCTTCCTAATATCGCCCGCGAAAGCGGGATGACGGTGAACTCCCATTTTTTAAGACCGCCCGCAAGCTTCCCAGAATTCGTCTTCCGACAACCCCTTCACCTTCCCAGACTTCAAATCATCGATGCGCTGTTGAACTTCCTTGTCAGAAACGAAATGCGGATTCGGGTCTAAATCCTCCAAGAGCGATGAAACAAGTTCCGTGCGGTCAACACGATCGAGCTTTGAAGCCTCCTTGAGAATCTCTGCTACATTGGACATACAAAGGGAATACCATTTCACAGCCCAAGTGCAATTCGAGAAATTTTCAGTCGAACGTTGAGGGCCTGGAGCTCGCTACTGGGAGCGCCCCTCCGATTCTGGTTTAGTTTTCTTTTCACCCTCCGGCTTCGACTCCGGAGTGGTAGCGGGTTGCTCAGCGCCGTCTCATAAGATGGATTTACGCCTCCAGAGAGGTTAGAACACTCGTTCCAAATAGGAACCAAAAACGGCTACCTGCACCAATCTGAAGCACCGTCTGGAACTCTACGCCAAATAGATGATTCCGTGAACAAGATGAGGGTGCAGGTAGCTCTCCCGGCCTCAAAGTCCGAGCAGCATCTTAGATCGCTTGAATCTGTTTTGATGAGACTGTGACTCTTCCGCCGAGAGATGTTTTTGAGTGCCCTTTCGGCCACACAACGAACCCATGAAAATTAATCAAAAATCTGCCTTCACGCCAGTCCTCTTTCTCGGAATCGATGTCGGGAAACTCGATCTCTTTTGCCACATCATTGGCACGAAAGAACCTATCGCCTGCCGCTTCGACAACTCAGACAGAGGCATTACTGAACTTCTCAACTGGCTCGAAAAACTGGGAACACCGATCAAAATCACCGCCTGTTTGGAGCAGACTGGGCACTATGGTTTTAAGGTCTCAAAAGCTCTTTATCGGCATCAAATCCACAGCCTTTTTCTCGTCAATCCAAGACAGATTAAAGCCTTTGGACAACAAAAGCTCCGACGTAATAAAAGCGACACCGCTGACGCCAAACTGATCGCTCGCTTCCTCCAATCAGAACACTCAGACCTCCGTCCATGGGAACCTAGAAGTGCTGAAAATGAAAGGATCACTGAGTTGAGTCGCTATTCGGAGTCGATCGTCAGAGAAGTCGCTAGACTCAAAACCAAATGCGAAGCTGCTCGTGAACCAGCCATCCAAAGATCACTTAAAAGAAGGATCAAGATCGGGGAAAAAGAGATTGCTGATATCCGCAATCGAATCACCAAACTCATCGACTCAAAGAAGACTCTCAAAAGCGATCACGACCTCATTGCCTCGATTCCTGGCATGGGCGAGATCAGTTGCCAAATCATGATCGCTGAGCTTCCTGAAATCTCCCTCTTTAAGAGCGCGCGAGAACTTGCCGCATGGGCTGGTGTGACCCCTTGCCACCACGCCAGCGGAACCTCAGGGAGATCAACAACCCCAATCACAAAGATTGGATCCGCCAATTTAAGGCGTGCTCTCTTTATGCCCGCAATGAACGCCAGAGTCTTCAACCCACTCCTCAAAGAGTTTGGTGATCGGCTTCAAGAAAACGGTAAAAAGAAGAAGCAAATCATCGTCGCAATCATGCGAAAATTGATCCACCAAATCTACGGAATCTTAAAGTCCCAAGAACCCTATAAGTCGAAAAAAAAAGGCTTTGTAACCCCCGCTAAAGCCTGAACCCACCAACTAAAAATCACTCATTTTTACGTTGATTTTTCATCGCAGCATCTTGTTCGACACCGTTCTTTTGAGCCTGCAACCGTTGTTCCGCCACAAACTTCAATACGGGCGCCATCGATTGAGACGGCGTTAGTCGGAGATGAATCGTTCGCGGAATAGCATCGTGAACCCGAAAATCATCGAACTCGCATCCCTCAAGAAGGAGGAACTCCAACATCTTCCGGGTAAAAACGCTGTCAATAGCGTGCAACTCTCCATCGCTCTCTTCACGCAATAGGAATCCGGCTACAAGAGATAGTTTCACTTCACGCGCAGGCCAGGGTTCTTCGTCCTCAAAGAAACCCGATGGCGGTCGTGGACTAAGATCAAGGTCGTTAAGAATTCGCTCAACCATGATTCCATCAACCTCATGATACGCTCCAGAGCCCACCGGAGTAAGCATCTGATTCAGAATCTTAACGCCGACTGCTGAATAGAGACAGGTCCAACTCTGTGACTTCCCGGAATGGAACTTCCCCTTGAAACCCTCATCCTCCAATATCTTCGCCAACAGGTGCCGAGCGATGAGATATTGCTCTCGCTGATTTTGGTAAAAGTGCCCGACCATTGAGTCTTCAAGCTCAGTAGCATTACGAAGCGGAAACCTGTTGAGCAGACCTAACAGGACATAGGCATCGCTGAGTTCAATCTCATCTTTGCGATCCTCTGCGGCAGGTTTAACACGAACATCCAAATCCTGTCCTAGCAAGTGGGTGCAAGAGACCACTGCGATTAGCGCAAATGTCACCGTTAGCTGTGGATTCATTTTCTTGTCGAACGTTGAAGTCCACACGCCGCTGACTCGAATTAAAAATCAGCTCTGAAGCGGCGGAACGCTTCCAAGCTATAGTGAACGGCGACAAACTCAAGCGCTGTCAGCGGTTGGGTGCGACGTCTTGTTCGCCATTAGCTGGCGAAGCTTCTCTCTAAAGTGCGTTGTATCTGCGAAGTAATTTGGGTAAGCAAGCTTCAAGGTTCGAAGCGACTCAGTAGAAACCAAGACTACATCCTCGCTATCTGAGCTACGGAGCTCGATCTCTTTTTCTCCGTAGACTTTAGTGGCAAGTGCTAGATTTGAGAACCGAGATACCAAGATTTTTCCAGAATCGGCATTGAGCGTCATAATGAAGAACTTGGCGTCTTTTGGCGAACGATCATTTACGTATTGAGTGGTTACAGCATAGGCCTGAAGCTTACTTAAAACCCCTAAACGTTCTGACTTCTCAATTAGCCTATCCCTCTTAGCGTAGTCTGCCGATCCAAGGATCCCGTGTTCCAAGGCAGCGAATACATCACCAGCTAGAGTAAAAAAATCTAACCACTCCTTTGATCCCCTACTTGCTTTAAGACCCTGCCGAGTGAATGTCCCCACAACTTCGACTGTCGTTGCCCATGCATGTTGAATCTTTGTCCTTATTTGGAGTTCCACGTTGTGAAATGGAAAGGCGGATACCTTAGCTCCATTATAGCGGTAGATAAGGTGAATCCCGCGATAACCTGAAGGTTTAGGCTGAGAAATATAATCCCTCTCCCGACGCAGTATATTACGAGTCCTTCCCTCCTTAATCAAGATGTGAACTCCTTTGACCTTCTCGAGACTCTCCACGATTATTCTCACCCCACCGATGTCTTCCATACGGTCTAGTTTCATCCCTGGTTCCCTTTTAAGCTTAGCAACAATAGATGGGGTCCGTTTAAGTCGCCGAGCAACAACAGCCTTGCTGTCTGTATCAAATGCTTTGGCTCGAAAGTAGCCTAACATTGATTGGATTGGGTATGCATGCGAAACTCTCCAATTGTCGAGGACATCGTATGCAGCAAAGAAAGCATCCAGATCATCTGGAGCTTTTACCAAACACTCCCCAGCTCTGCGGACAGATTTCCTGGAGTGCTGTAAGACAATGGGCTGCATTTTTTCGTGGCGAACGTCAAAAGCCACCCATCCACTACGGGAAGGCGAGCGTTGATACTGGGTTAGAGGTTATAGTTGTCATAAAACTTGGCTAGAAAAGCGCCGTAGTGGATTGGTGTGCGCTGTCTTGTTGAACAGAGCCGCTACGCGGCGATTCCGTGTTGCGGGATTGCAGGGTTGAAGTGAGTCCGTCATGGTCCGTGGTCCTATGTTAAAAAAACAAGAAGCATGACGTCATCACTTCCAACGAGTGGTATCAAGATTACTCCCGTTTTGTCCACCTCAAAGGGCTCGGCGAGCGTTCCATTAAGTCCTACCTCGGCTGGATTAGACAACTCGCAGATCACTACCCTGACGCGCATCTTCCCAGCTTAAAGAGCGGTCCAGTTCTCGACTTTCTCCTCCACCTGCAGACCGAGCGAGACCTTAAAGGATCCACCGTCAATCAAGCCGTTTGCGCTCTGCGAACCTTCTACCGCGATCACCTCGGCTTCAAATGGAAGATCTGGTCGAAGATTAAGATCAAACGTGAGGAACCTCTCCCCCACATCCTCACCCGCGAAGAAGTCGCCCGGCTCCTCGCCACCTTTCGCGATGGTCGCTACCGCGCCTACTTCACCCTCGTCTATCACA
>Ga0209187_1003609_pt1 | contig 12675 bp, 8 predicted proteins | sample BantaG_FD_187430 | JGI IMG/M metagenome (GOLD analysis project Ga0209187, IMG submission 187430) | Marine algal microbial communities from Bantry Bay, Ireland - BantryBay_4 metaG (SPAdes) (version 2) | ecosystem: Host-associated > Algae > Red algae > Unclassified | place: Bantry Bay, Ireland... | reverse complement strand
TGGCGACGGGCAGACGGCGTTGCAGCTTGCAGCCACGGCGGTGATGGCGATGCGCAGGGCACTGATCCAGCTGGAGGCGTTCCAACCACCAGGCGGGAGTCCGCAGCCGCACCGCCGGCTCGACCTAACACAAGAATCTCACGGATCGAGCGACACCCCCCCCACTGGAGCTCAATTTGGGCGATTCTCAAATCGACAGACCAGCCTCGAATCGTCATCAGCGAGCCCCCCTTCCAGTCGCTCGATTTCGCTGGTGCGTTGCTCGAATGAGATCGCTCCGAATGAGGCTTGTGGCGTACCCCTCTCTGTCGCTCAATTTCTCACATTGTGCGACCAGCCTGGAATGCATCTCATCGAGACCCCCTCCCAGTCGCTCAATTTCTGAGGTAGCTCATTCGAGCGACCAGCCTGGAACGCCCCGCATTGAGACCCCCCCTCAGTCGCTCAATTTCTGCGGTAGCTCAATCGAGCGACCACCTCAGGTGCCTGTTCTGGGGCACCCCTTGAGATGTTCGAATGAGGACCATGTGGGGGAGACGTTTGTTTCTTTGGGTGTGTGCACTAAGTGCCAGAGCCAATATCATTGGTCCCCGCTTTTTTATTGGCATGGGGAAAGATATATGACCGCGTCGGCCACGACCAACACACCGCACAACGCCGTGCTATTGTTTCACGCCACGACGTCACAGCGACGCGCGTGCGCCTGCACATCCCCCGTGCGCATCTCGCGCGACACCATTCCTGAGCTCCTCTTGCGCTCTTCCCCCCCCAGCCCCAGGTCCCTTTCAACAACGATCACCACCGGCATGTCCCTTTTCTCGCGCCCCCCGCTCCCTCCCTTTTCTCGCGCCCCCCGCTCCCTCCCGCGATGCCTCAGTTTTTTCTTCACCTTTGCGGCGGCTCTCTGGGGCGCCTTTCCCGGCTGTTTTTTTCCGCCACCTCCTGGCCCAAAACTCCCCACCGGCAGCGCCCATTCACCTCCTTTCAAAGACCTAGCTTATGTGCCTCCACAATCCTCGCTTCTCATCCCCGTTAGCGCCCTTCACTGCTTGAGTACGAAATTCTCCATACCCGCGAGCACCCCCGTTGTCCCCCCCAGGAGCCCTTTGCTCTTTCCCTCCCCGCTTTTTGTATCCGCGGCGACCCTGATTCAAGTCGATTGACTCCCCAGCCTTCCCCCACTATGACCGCCGTCATTCCCCGCTCAGCGCCACATCTGCAAAATCACCACATTGGTTTTTCCGGCACGGCCTGCCTGCTCCAGGTTTTTTGCTCGGCCATACTCAGGGCGGACTTCCCCCCCCCCTGTCTCTTCTCTGCCTTTCCCCGATTGCACTTCCCCCCAGGCGTCAATACCCCACTCCCGCCACGCTCAAACCCTCCGCCGCTGACATGACACAGAATCCGTGCACCGAATCTTTGCTCGCGCCGCCCCCTCTGTTCGTCGCCCCCGCCCTCTTTTTTGGTGTCTATTCTTCCTTCCCTCCGTCTCTATACCCGAGTGTTCCTCCGTCCGCGACTCGACCTCGCCCGGTCCGGCCACTCGTGCGCATTCACACAGACCATTTTCTGTTATTGGGTACCCACATACGAGTTTTCACTGAGTTATTGAAACTTCCAGACTCTGCCTTCAAGAGGACGCTCTTCCGCGACTCTTGTCAAGGACACAGGGACGAACATGTCTTGGAAAAGCTCATATGTAGTGAAAAGTAGCAGACATGGAAGGCTGTGCCGAAATTTGATTTGATTGCATCGCATATTGCTCCATTTGACCTCTGAATCGATGCATTCCCATCCGCGCACATTTCCAGTCGCAAGGTAGAGGGGCCGGCGGGGCTGTATCAGTACAGCCCCGTAGAAGAGGACGACTGAGCGTTCAACGTATGATTTCGAGGAAGTAGCCCATACTCAAAAAAATTGGAAGAAGAGTTAGGAGCGCTGGATCGGAGCTGGGCTGTACTGATACAGACCAGACCGGAGGATGGTCGTTCCGAGACTGATCCGCTCGGAATGGCAGAGAAGAGTTGCGCGTGGTCGTGTGCTGGGAGTGGTTGCACACGACCAGCAGATTTGTCGCAAGAGGATCCTTTGTGCGCGCCGCTCGGTTGGCGCCTTGACCGTGCGTCCGCATTGTTGTGTCACGGGGCCCTGCAGTGGCACCGGGAAGAGGGGAAGAGGGTGTTGCAACTCAGCCAGCGTCAGCTCCCCTTTGTACGCTCCTTTTTCGCTTTGGTGGTATTTTTTGTTTCACCTGCCGAGCCCGTTCGTCCGTTTGCGCCCCTCCTGAATGTACCGCACGTGCGCGTTTCGAATATGGGACGCAAGGATCGAGGGCGCCTGCGGCACGCCCCCCCCCACCCCTCCAGTCTCCCCCCCTCCCCCCCGCGTGCCCCCCCCTTCCTCGCACGCGTCCTGATTCCAGTCCACTACAACACAGAGGAGGGTTGCTCGTGCGCGCTCAAACCAATCGGAGTGGCCTTGGCGTCGGTTTCTGTGAAAATTTGTTTCCCTCCTGTGCGCGCTCCGTCCGCCGGACCGAGCGGAGCTGTATCAGTGCAGCCCTCCTCTGTGTGTGCTGCAGGAATTGGGTCTTGTGAAATGATATGGCCCCCCTTTACAGCGGTGGAGAATAACGTGACAGCGGTTGAGATACAACCTGTGCTCGTCACACTGGACCAACCAGAGATGCTGGTGTCATGTGCGTCTGATGCGCTCCCCATTCGGAGTCCTGCCAAGGGGGGGTGTGGTGGCCCCGGTGCGCGCTCTGGAGCGTGCCGCCTGAGCATCACGAGTGCGCCCAATTGAGCTGCTGGTCGGGATCCGCTTGGCGTTTCCCGTGCCGCCGGCCCTCAGCGCACAGCACTTGGCGCCCGCCCTTTTGTGTGATCCAAATCCGTTTACGACCACCTGAGCGATGCCTCGAGTGCGACAGATTGCGCTGCTGGTCGTGATCCGCTTGGCGTTTCGCCGTGCCTCATGCTCCCTGAAGCAGCCGGGCACGTGGCGCCGTCTGGTGTGGCCGTCATCCGGTGTGACCATGCGGGTGATGCCCCCTGGATCCCTGTCCGCCTTCCAACTGTTCTGATCCCTCGGCCACGCCCAGGAGGCGTCTCTTGCGTGCCGTCGTCGTCAGTTGGCCAGTCGCTCGCGGGGGCAGTGCGTGTTTCAAGGCACTGAGTCATCCTCGTTTTGAGCGGTTCAATGTGATGTGCACGGCGCCTCGCCGCTTGTATCTAACGTTCGACTTGCCTGGACTCGAGCGCGTTGCGCGCCTTTTTTTACAGTCAGCCCGCGCGTTTACGTACGCGTGGCAGCGGGTGTGCGTGAGGACGTGCGCTGCCAGTGTCTGCTTTTTGGAGTGGCGCACAATCGGGCACAGCAGACGCGGTCGATGTACGACATCGCATGGCGGCGCCCGCCGGGCGGACACTTGTCCTCAGAATGACGGTGGGGGGCCTCCTCGGCCTCGGGCGTCTGTTGAGGCCCGCCAACCCAGTATTGTGGATCCTTCCTCACGCCGTGGAGGTGCACGCGCGCGTGAAGACGGCACGTCGGGCTCCGGTCTGTCTGGGTGTGCGTGTGCTTTTGGGCAGTATAAAATCCGCCGCACGCGTCCGGCGTCAGCGTGTCTATCCCATTGTTTCTGGCATCGACGCCCCCGTGGCCAACGACCGTCTCCCACCCACCCCACCCACCTCACCCTTCCATACCATCTGTCGGGCGTCGCCGTCCCTGTCTGAGGCTCAGCTCTGCTGGCGCTGACACTGAGACCCTCGCTCGGGAAGATGGTGCCGTCAAGTGCGCCCGCGTCGACTGGTGGGGCGGGTGGCGCCGAGACGGTCCTCCATCCCCCTGCTGGCCGTGAGCAGCAGCAGCAGCCGCAGCAGCAGCAGCAGCAGCAGCAGCAGCAGCAGCAGCAAGCTCCTGCGCCGGGAGCATCCGCACATGTGCGCCCTTTCACGGGGCTCTTTGTGTGGCACGCGGCCGGCTGTGTCATTTGCGCTCTTTGTGATACTGTCAAGGTGCAGCAGAGCGCGCTGCGAAGCCACCTGCTGTCGCCCACGCACAAGGCCGCACTTGCTGCTGCCACGGACGGCGCGGGCGTATTGGTAGCGCCGTCGGCCCGCGCGGCGGTTGCGACGGCGACCGAAGACGATTGCAAGGCCGTCCTCGGGACGGAACGGACGCCTGCGCAGGCAGGCACACTGTCGCGCTACGACGGCGCGACACCGTGGCCGTCGGCGCCCGACGCGCCGCACGTGGAGGCTGTGCCGTGTCTTTCGCTGCGCCTCGACACGGTGGCTTGCTTTTCATGTCGGACGGCGAGCCGGTCGGCTGCCGAGTTGGGCAAGGTGCATGAGGCGGGGGTGCCACCGCGGTGCACCAATCGCAGGTGGTTCACCGTGCCGACGCAAACGCTGCAGCAGAACAACAAGACTCGGTTTTTCCCTGTTGCGTTTGTGCGCACCCCGTCTGTCATTGCGTCGACGGCGCCGCCGCCGGCGGGTGCGCCCGCTCCATCGTCGGCAACTTTGCCGCTGCGCGTCTTTCTCGGCGCCACTGGTGCCGACGTCAACGGTCGGGGCAGGGGCGGCAACGGCAGCGGCGGCAGCAGCAGCAGCGGGCGGCCAGGTGAGCAGCTCACCACGAGCGAGGCGTCTTCTGCCTCGCAGAGCGGCGCGCTGTTGCGCACGTTTCCGTTTGCCGAGACGCTCTCGGATCTGCATTGGACGGCGCAGGCAGTTGTCGACCACTTTGCCTTTTTCCCGCCTGATGCTGCTGGTCGTGGGGGTGCTGCGGCGGCCTCGGACGTGCGCGCGCGGGGGAGCAACCCGCAGTGGCTACTCTTTTGTGCGCTCAAGTCGGCGGTCGGCGCCCTGTTTCAGTCGGCGCTCAAGCACCTTCGTGGCTGCGACCTAACGATTGTTCGCCGCTTGGCGGTCGGGGGCTACCGGCCGCAGCACAGCGACGGTGGCGGGGGGGGGGGCGATGGGGGGACGGGCGGCGGGCGGCGGCGGCCTGTGAATGTCAGCCTGGGAGACCCGGCTGTCGAGCGGTATGCACACGATGTGGCGCTGCTCCTCTACGTTGTTGTGCGCGTGGCGGCGCTCGCGGGGCGCTCTGACGTGGAACGCCTCGCGGACGGTCGCTGCGTGCCGACGTTGGTGCCGGACAATGTGTTGCTCGCCGGCCAAGTGCAGACCGAGTTTACCAAGGCGGTCGACGACGCGACTCGAGAGGTCGAGGGGAGCGGCCGTGGCGGTGGCGGAAATCGTGGCGGGCACGATCCAAGCGCCCGCATCGGGGACGCTGTGGGCGGGAGGCGTCCCTTTCTGGCGCCTGTCAGCGCTCTGCTGCATGGCCTGTGTCATGAGGAGTACGACCCGAGACCGACGACGGGGGGCGAGCAGACCAAGGCGCAGGTGGACATCAGCTTGGTGATGCCCTTTCTCGCCCTCCTCTACACGCGGTCGTCGAGCATGTCGTCGCGTAGCGGCCAGCGCTCGTCGCCGACGCCGGTCTTTATGGACGCGGGGGGGGCACAACACTTGGCGTCGGCTCTGCTTTTTGGCATCCGCGCCGTGAATGCGCTCGTCTTTTTTCAAGCTCGGAGGCCGGCAACGCCGGCTGGTTCAACCCCACAGCAGCGGAGGAGGACGCTCGCCGCCGCGTTTTCCAACATTGCGGACGTGTCTGACCCGTCGGGCACAACTGCAGCTGCGTACGTGGTCATGCTTCGGTCGCTGAGCGAGGCCATTGCGCGGTCCGAGGCGGTCGGGCCGGGATTTCTACCGTGCGACGACCCGAGCCACCTGCACGGGGCGCCTCCGAGTGCGGTGTGCGGCATGCTGCTGGACCGGTCGTTCCACATGAGCACCTTTAAGCTGGGGGGGCTTGCGAGTGACCTGCAAGCTCGCCTGTGGCGCATGTTCCAGGAGCTGACCTGGGGGTACGAGCCGGCGGGGTCGAGCTTTTTCACCGAAGCTGTGCACCTGGTCGACCAGCCGTCGGTGCATACGCCGGGGGTGTCCTTTTTGCAGCTGCCGGCCAATCGACGGCGGGTGGCCGGGTGGCAGTCGCACATGCTGGCCACTGGAGTCCTCGACGACGCCGCGTGCCCGGTGCGGCCGGCGTTCAAGCCACCCGTCTCCGATGCAGATGACGACGGCGGTGGTGGCGATGGTGGCGATGGCGGTGCTGGTGGTGCTGCTGCTGCTGCTGCTGCTGCTGATGGGGGCCGCGGCGGTGGGGCTGTCCCCGAGGTCGACCCCACTGCGCCTCCCGTTGTACGAGACGAGGTGGCGTTGGCCAAGTGGCAAGGGCAGCTGGTTCGGTTTCGGTCCCTGCTGTGGGCGCTGATGCACGTCGTTGGGGGGGCGCCGCCGCGCATCACCGAGAGCGGGGCCCTTCTCGTTTGTGCGTCTTGCGCGCGCCCCCGCCGGGGGCTGTTTGTGCACAATGGTCTCATTTACACCATTCTTACGTACAGCAAGACCTTCCAACCGGGTCTCGGTGGAGGTCGGCCCATCATCCGTTGGATGGACGCCAAGACGTCGACGCTCATCCTCTTGCTGCTCGTTTTTCTTGAACCCATCGACGCGTACTTTTCGCGTGCTCGGTCGGGCACTGGTGCCGGGCGCGGAGGCGGGAGTGGTGGTGATGTCGGCGGTGGCGGCGGCGGCGGCGGCGGCGGCGGCGGCGGCGGCGGCGGCGGTGGCGATCGCGGTGGCTGCCGTGGCGCCGAAGTGGACCAGTCATTGCTCTTCCGCACGTCATTGGGAGAGGAGCTGCCTGCCCAAAAGCTCTCTGAGGCGCTCCACGAAGGGTTTTTCGCCAGCCTGTTTGACCACTTCATTGGGGCCCGCGTGTATCGGCAGTTTTCTGCGGCCGTGGCCAAGGCGGTGACAAAGATGGACATTCTGGAAGACGACTTGGGTGTCGTCGGCGGCGGCGGTGGTGGCGCTGGCGCCTCTTCGGCGGCTGCGGCGGCAGCCACGGCGACGGTGCAGACAACGGACGGGGCGATTGTGGATTGGGGGCGGGTCATGGAGCTGCAAAGCGGGCACTCGCCGGCAACGGCGTCGGCGGCGTATGCCGGGGATGCGTCCTTTTCCATTTATTCTGTCAACAACGCGACGGTCTTTCTGTACCGCCGCGCGTCGCAGCGGTGGCACGCGGGCATGGCGCTGCACTCGACGCACGGGGCTGAGGGCCTGCGGCATCCCGCCGAGCCACTGCGCACGGTGCCAACTGGCGCCGACCGGCCTGGGGGTGCAGCAGCAGCAGCAGCAGCAGCTGCAGCAGCAGCAGCAGCAGCGGGGCGTTTGGGGCACACGGCTGCGCTTCCCCCGCGGGCGCGGGCGGGTACTGCTGCTGCTGCGACACTGCGGCGGCCGTCGGGGCCTGTTGCCAGGGCCGCTGCTACTGCTTCTGGGCGCGTGCAGTTGCAGCTTTCGCGCCGGTGGCGGCTTGCGGCCGAGGATGTGCAGGCTGTAGCCGACGCCAAGACGCGGGAGCTGTTTGGCAGTGGGCTGTATCGGAACCCCGAGCAGCGCGAAGGGGTTTACACGCTTCTGCGCCAGCGGGACGCCGTCACGGTGCTGTTGGTCATGCCGACCGCGGGCGGCAAGACTGCCACCTTTTTGATCCCTGCCGCCGTCGAGGCCGACGCGGCCGTTACGGTAGCGTCGGGGGCGGGGATGATGGCGGCGGCGGCGATGGTGGCGGGTGCGGCGGGCGACCGCCCCCACCCCCACCACCACCACCAGCGTGACGGCCCGTGGGCAACGCCGACAAGTGCGGGCGGCGTCGGCGTCGGTGGCAGACATAGAGGACGTGGCGGCGGCGGCGGCGGCGGAGCAGGAGGCTGCAGTGGCGCCGCCGCCACTGCCGCTGCTGCTGCAGCTGCCGCCGCTGCCGCCGTCGCGGGGGCCGACGCTGCGGAGGAGGTGGCAAGCATCCCCGCTCCGTGGAACCCGCCCGTGACCATTGTTTTGACACCGACACGAGCGGTGACTGCCAACACCCGGGCCGCGGCAGCAGCCGCCGGCTTGACGGTCGGCAACTGGCCTCGTGGTTGCGACTCTGGCGAGGCGTCCCTTCTCGTGATTGACATGGCGACGATTGTGCGTGACTTTCGCATCTTTATTGCTCTTGTGCAGCGGCTGTCAGCCGCCGGCCGCCTTGCTCGGGTGGTCATTGACGAGGTTCACCTCGTGCTGCTGTGGTCGACTTTTCGCGACGCGCTGCTTCACATCCGGTCGGTGCTCGCCGACCTAGTGTGCCCACTCATCCTCTTATCGGCGACGGTGCCGGTGCGGTGGGTCGACGCGCTGCTTGCGGCGGTCGGGGTGCGCTCTACCCGACCCGTGGCCGTGCTCCGCGCTGAGTCGACGCGGCGCGCCTACATCCGCTACTTGGTCGAGCCGATTGTCACGACGCCGTTGTCTCACGGACGCACGCAGCGTGACTTTTCCGATGGTAACTCGGCCCTGCACGTGGCCATTGCCGGTCGGGTCATCAAGCAGGTGGACGCGGTTACCACGCCTGGCGGGGACCACGTCGGCCGGTCGGCTGTTTTGGGTGTCTTTTGTGAGCGAATCGCCGAAGTCGACGGCATTGTCGACGAGCTACACGCGGAGGTGCGCCGCCGCCGCGGCGTGCGTGTCGCCCCCGGTGAGGATGACGCGTGGCGAGGTGCGCTAGACGACGTCGTCATCCTCAAGTTCCATTCCCAAGGCGCGGCCGATGATGGCAACACCACCGGGGCACAAGACCCCATGGGAAGCGGCGGTGAAGAGCAAGCCTTGTCTGGCGTTCACCACGCGGGCGCCTTGCGTGTTCCGTTTGACGCTGTCGTGGCCCCCCCCGGTGGATTTGAAGGGGGTGGTGGCCGCCGCGATGATGGTGGTGACACGGCCGGTGGCGGTCACTGCCGCCGGCCGCATGTCAATGTCGCTGCTGCTGTGTCCAATGCGGCACGGCAGCCGGGCGTCGGGGTGGTCATTGTCGTCGCCTCGCCCGCCATATCGACGGGAACGGACATTGCCGACATGATGTGGGCGCTGTTCCTCTCGCCGCGCCATCTGTTGTCCTTTGTGCAAGCGTCCGGGCGGCTGAGTCGCAACGGAAAGTCTGTTGCAACGGCGCTCGTCATCCACCCCGACGGGTCTGGGTCTTCCATGGGCTGTGAAGACGTTGTGCTCCCTCATACCGAGGCGCTCGGCGACGCGGCGGCGTGGGCACGCCTCCCCGCCGTCGAGTGTCGGCGGTACCAGCTGGACGCTCACTTTGACGGCGCCACGCCCGAGACATTCACGTCGTGCTTGGCAGGTGGCTTTGCCATGTGTGACTTTTGCACGCAGCAACACGCGTCCGTACTGTCTGCGCGGTTGCAGACGACGGCTTTCGGGACTGTCCGTGCTGACGCGGGTGCTGCTTCTGCTGGTGGTGCTGCTGCTCGTCCTGCTGCATCGTCTTTTGGCCGCGGTGCTTCATCTTTGTTTGTTACTGCTGCTGATGTGGCTGCTGCTGCTGCTGCTGCAGCAGCTGCTCCCGCTGCCGCAGCTACTGGGGGAGGTTCTGCTCTTTCTCCTTCTACTCCAGGTCGTGCTGCGGCCGTTGCGCCCTCTGGCGCCTCGCCATGCGCACCGCCTTTATCGGCGCACAAACGACGGCGCCCCGACGGGGATGACGACGGTGGCGAGGCGGGGCGCGGGAGCTGGGGTCTGAATCGGCGTCCAAGTCCAGCCAGCCGCAGCGCGGTGGGTCTTCCTGCTCGCTCAGTCATCCCGCTGGGCCGTCGCCGCGGGGCTGACAGCGGTGGTGGTGGCGGTGGCGGTGGCGGTGGCGGTCGGGCTGCGGGCGCCGCCGCCACCGCCACCGCCGTGGCCGCCGGTGACGGTGACGAGGGAGAGACCGCTGCCAAGCGGCAACGACTTGCGGCGGCGGCGGCGGCGGCGGCGACGGCAACGAGGGAAGAGTCGTCGGCGACTATGACCAGCGTTGCGCTTGGCGTCGGGCCGCTGTCGCATCCGTTGGCCAACGACCGGTCGCCTCTGGATGTTCTGCTCGAACAGGTGCCGCTGCCATCATCAGCGGAGACGGCCGCGGCCGCAACGCCAGTTTCTCCCTCCGGCGGGCTCGACCGTGCGGGGGGGGGTGGGGCGGTGGGTGTGGGGGCTGCTGCTGTCGAGGGGATGGCGGCGGGGGCGGCGGCGCTGACAAGAGCATCCAGCTCGAGGGTTTTTGCCTTGCTGCCACCGTCGTCGACGGCGGGTGGAGGGCGCACCGTCGACGGGGGCGTGGGCGTGGCCATGTCTCCAGTTTCTCCCGCCCGCGGCAGCGGCGGAGCTGCGGCCGGCAGTGCGGCGAGCGCATCAGCCGCGGCGGCGGCGGCGGCGGCGGTGACGGTGATGATGAGCAGGAGGCGGACGGGCACCACGACGGCGGTGCCGGCGTCGCCCATCATCCAGTTTGCTGTGTCGTCGGCGAATGCAGATCGCGCGCTCGCCTACGGGCAGGTTGTGGAGGCGGCGGTGCTTGTCGGACGGCGAGCGGTGGAGGCCATCTGGCGGTCGAGCCCAAGCGCCGGTCCGACGCAGCCGCCGTGTCCCGTGTGCCGCATGCACTTTGTCGCCCGCACGGAGCCGTCGGAGCACGGGCTCCGGGAGTGCTGGAGGGGCCTCTGCTGTGCGTGCCTCAAGATTAGCAGCCGTCGACGCGCAAACGAGGCCGTCAAGCGGCGCACTGGTGACGCTTGCTCGCTGTCGTCTCACGCGTGTCGGAGCAGGCGTCGGTCGTGGCAGCCGGCCGTCAAGGCGTCTGGTGACCCGTGCTTTGCGTGCTTCATGCCGCTAGTTGTGCGTGGAGGTCGCGACGGGTTGGTGGCCACTCACGACGTGGGCGGCCGCGGCATGTGGGCGTGTCGGTGGCTCCACACCGTGCGTGTCGTCCTGCTGCAGGCGGTGCACGCTCGGCGGTGCATGTCGCGGACGGAGGGGGTTTTTGCCCATGCGCTCGAGGCAACGTGCGGGGTCAACTGGATGCGGCCGCCACAGAAGGGTGCGCGGCACACGGGGGCGGCCGCAGCAGCTGCAGCGGATGGATCCACCATGGGCAGCGGCACCTTGCGTGGTGGTGGTGGCGGCGGCGGTGGCGGTGGCGATGGGGGTGGGGGCGGCAGCGGCGCCTCTCTGGCGACGCGGAGACCGCCGGCGGAGCTGCTGGACTGGGGGCCCAACGTTGGCATCGCCCATGACATTGATGACTTTGGACGGTGGTTGACCGACGGGGCGACGGTGCCAAATTTGGTGCTTTTTGCGCCGGCGGTGGCGGAGGCGTTTGGCTTGCAGTTTTGAGACGCGCGAGGCGGAGCGACGGCGTGGCGGGGGGGCCCGGGTGTGTCCAGAAGGTTTTTCGCCGGCATTTTCTCCTCACAGCAGTGTGATGTGTGTTGTAAGTGCAGGGGCGGCCGGCACATCGGGCGTGGCCTGTTTTTCTTTTTTTTTCTTTTATTTCCTCGAGTCTCTACTCTTCCGTCGGTGGTCGTTGGCCGCACGCTCTCGGGCCATGTACGGGGATGGGGATGATACCATGATTGTCGACGGCGTGGACGCGTGTGCCGTGGACGCGCAGGGAGCAGGGACGGCACGGGCTTGTTGTTGTGACGGTCGACGGGGCGGACGTGTGCGCGCGTGCCCCTGTGCTTTTTTGTTGACCGACCATTGTTTTTGCAACGCGTGTGTAGCAGTACAGCCGTCCTCGTGAGGGCAGCAGCGCTAGAACCATCTGGAGGGTGGTGGCCTTGTGGACTGCAATGTGGAGGGAGAAAGTGGCCCTGTGCCGGAAAGCCGGTTTGGTTTGGGTGAGGGTGAGGGCTGTGATCGGGAGCTCGGCTGTATCAGTACAGCCCTGCACGAGTCCCGCGTTCCCGGGTGACGCCAATTGGGGGGGGGCGGTTGCCAGTTTTAATGGAAAACGTGGCCCCCTGTTGAAATTCTGCAAATGAACCTGTGTCGGACGCACGAGGAGGGCTGTACTGATACAGCCCGGAGGGTGATTTGCCGCAACGCGGGGTGCGGCGCTGTTGAAAAGGCTCAAAATGTATTGTTTACGGAATGGTGAAAGTAGCCCCGGTCTCACCGTTGTTGGTCCCCGAAGCGCGATTCGGCGGCGTCGAAGGAGGGCTGTACTGATACAGCCCGGCGTGTGATTTGCGCACATTGTGGGGTGCGGCCGATTGGGGGACGCTCGAAATGACCTGTATTGCGGACGCCGAAAGTGGCCGTCGCTTTACGAAAGGACGATTCGCGCACTACCACAGGTGGGCTGTACTGATACAGCCCCGACGTAAGAATCTGACGGATCGCTTCGCGGATTACCTCTGACGCTACGTGCCAGCGAGGGCGCGCCACGTAGGGCGCGCAGCAGGGCCTGACGCGTGCTGCAAGGGGGGCAGTGTCCTGAGTGCACGAAGTCGGCAGTGTGTGCAAAAGAAACTGCGCGCGCACGTGTGCGTGTCGAGGCTGCAGTGCGCGCGTGAGCGTGCGTGCACTAAGTCGGCAGTGTGTGCAAAAGAAAGAGTGGTGTGCAAAGTCGGTGTGGGTCCATCCCATGCCATGCGTTTGGCCGCAATTGTTTCATTAATTGATGTGGAGGCCTGTCGTCGTTTGA
>Ga0209187_1003606_pt1 | contig 12698 bp, 10 predicted proteins | sample BantaG_FD_187430 | JGI IMG/M metagenome (GOLD analysis project Ga0209187, IMG submission 187430) | Marine algal microbial communities from Bantry Bay, Ireland - BantryBay_4 metaG (SPAdes) (version 2) | ecosystem: Host-associated > Algae > Red algae > Unclassified | place: Bantry Bay, Ireland... | reverse complement strand
TTCAAACCGTTTAGTAAACTCTACAATGTTTTGTCCTTTAAATATTTCCATATCGTATTAACATCTAATATGTTGTAATAGTTCTTAACTTTACACATCCATAATTAAATTTTTCGATGCTTGCGTCGAGGTCATAAAAAAGATGTTTTCACAACATATCTGATTTTCGACTTTTGGGTTGAAAAAATTTTGGCGAATGCTCCATCCTCTTGCGGTGGAGTAGTCAAAATTTATTATCTTTTTTACTTGCAATATGTTTCCATCTGAAAACCCATACCTTTACACTTAACTACAAATTTAAAATGCCAATAACGTTCCATAAAGAAGAAATTGAATTCGATCTGCCTGCAGAAGAAAGACTTATTGCATGGCTTCTTGATATTGTCAGAAAAGAAGAAAAAAAAATAACCCAGCTCAGTTATATATTCTGTAGTGACGAATATCTCTTAGAGATCAATAAGACCTATCTTAAACACGATGAATATACGGATATAATAACCTTCCCATATAAACAAGGGCACGAAATAGAAAGTGACATTTTTATTTCAGTCGATCGAGTAAGAGATAATGCTATTCAGTACGATACTACATTCGAGTCAGAATTATTACGGGTTATAGCACATGGGCTTCTCCATATGTCTGGTTATGGTGACAAAACTGAAGAAGATCAAAATAAAATGACTGAGATGGAAAATCAGTGCTTAGTAATGTGGAAAAACTCCAAAAATCTAAGCTAGTCTAATTTCTTTTTACTTTCCCAACCAAATGCTGCTCTCATTTTATGATAGAGTTCAGTATTCTCATAGATACCGTTAAAATCTTCTTCTCCAGGACCAAAAGCAAATACTGGAATAAGATCCGCTGTGTGATAGTCTGATGTAAATTCCGTTTTGAGATCATTCATTTTTGATCCTTTTTGTATTGCAAAACCTCCTGTTTCGTGATCTGCAGTAATTATAACAAGCGTATTACCATCTTTCTCGGCAAAATCTAGAACAGCACCAATTGTATTATCAAAATCAATCATTTCTGTGATGATCATATTTGCATCATTGGCATGGCCTCCCCAGTCAATTTGAGACCCTTCTATTAATAAGAAGAATCCATCATCATTATTTTTATTTAGATGATTAATAGATAATTCTGATGCGGGTTTGAGATAATCCCGTCCTTGTGCTACTGGTAATGGAGAAGAGTCTGCTGTATAAAAAAGTAATTTTTCAACATTGGTCATATTTATTTCACTAATTGTTTTGTCCACATGACTTACAACAGTATATCCTTTATTGACAAATTCTTTAGTTAAATTTCTTTCGTCCATTTCTCTACGATCAAAGCTTTTTTGTCCTCCTCCGATTAAGATTTCACATCCCGAATTTAAGTAATCTAACACTATCTCTTCATAGTTTTTTCGATACATATTGTGTGCGGCAAACGAAGCCGGGGTAGCGTGATCAATTGTTGATGTTGCTATCATCCCTGTTTTCATTCCTCTAAGTTCCGCCTCTTCCAAGATTGTTTGCACTGGTAATGTATCTGGCCCCACACCAATAGCTCCATTATATGTCTTTATACCTGATGAAAATGCTGTTGCTCCAGCTGCAGAGTCCGTAATCAAGTCATCATAAGCATAACATTTATGAAGCCCGATAGTCCTCATCCTTTCTAAATTAAGCTTATTATCATTACTGTACATTCCTGAACTGATCTGAGTGATACCCATACCGTCACCGACCATGAAGATTATATTTTTAGCTTTTTTGGTATCTTTTATGATAGGCTTCTCTACTATTTGAGGATGAGCAGTTATGATTGCTTTCTTACCTGTATCACAAGAAAATAAAGCTATAATCATTATGAATAGTAAGTACATGTGTCTTTTCATATGTTTAGATTTATAAGAATCAACTCAAGATATATTTTTTCCCAGGTAATGATCGTATAGCACCCTTAAATTCTAGATTTAATAACATATTTGCGAGGTTTGAAGGAGGTAATTTTAATAAATAACTAAGTTCATCTACAGTAACAGAGTCTTTCGCTTTGAGAATATCTACTAGCTTTTGCTCCTCGTCCGTAAAATCTATAAATAATGATTTTTGTACAACTCTAGATTTATCTGTCTCATCCCACCTCATAATATAACCGATATCAGCTGCAGATTCCAAAAGATTTGCCTTATGTTGTTTGATTAATTTATTGCATCCTTCTGAAGCTTCGTCTGTCGTTCTTCCTGGAATTGCAAATACATCTTTGCTATAAGTGTTTGCAAATTCTGCAGTGATGATAGATCCTCCTTTTCTTTTACTTTCCACTACGATGACAACATCACTCATACTAGCGATGATTCTATTTCTCATTGGAAAATTTTCTCTGTCAGGACGAGTGTTTATTGGGAATTCCGTAAGAATTCCTCCATTGTCTATCATCTTGCTTACTAATTTTCGATTTTCCGCTGGGTATAAAATATCAAGCCCATGACCCATTACTCCGATGGTTTCAGTATTGGTCTCTACACTCTTTTTATGTGCACAGGTGTCGATACCAAACGCCAAACCTGATATGATCTGTACTCCATAGTCTTGAAGACCTTCGATAAGCTTTTCACAGTTTATTTTTCCTTGTTCTGTCGGTTTTCTAGTACCTATTATTGCCACTGTCCGCTTATGGTTCAAGTTCATATTTCCCTTATGATACAGAACTAATGGAGATGAATCGAAATGTTTTAGTCTTTTCGGATATTCATCAGAGTGGAAAACAACAGCTTTTCCTTCATGATTTGAAAGATATTTCATTTGTTCTTCAGCCTTTTGGAAAGTTTCGGAAGATACTACCTTTTCGATAGTCTTGAGGCCTACACCAGGTATTTTCAATAGTTCTTTTTTTGATGCTTTGAACACAGCTTCTGCGCTTCCACAGTAACTTATTAACAACTTTGCCATTACTGGTCCGACGTCTGAAACCATGGTAAGAGCTATATTATTTAAAATGTTTTGATTCATCTGATATATATACCAAATAATGTAAATAGGTAATCTTTTACATAAAAAAATGAGACACCAAATAAGATAACAACCAATAATTGCAAAAAGAATCTAAATTTGGATGATTACTTCTGCTGCTCCGCCAATGATTTGAATGAATTGGCTTTACTTGTATCACCAAGTACACCATATACCAGTGAAATTCCCTCTAAAACCTTCTTGTTAGATTTATCTAGTAAATATGCCCTATTAAGATAATGCAATGCCCATTGTGGTCGATTAGCCTTATTTAAAACATCATTTATACTTACATCAGCATACCAATTAAGCAAGTAGTCCATATCACTAGTTCTGTTTTCGAGATAGTCCATATATTCATTGAGGTATGATACGTCAGGGCGTTTTCTCATTACTTCAGCAAATCTACTTAAAAGTAATTTTTCGTCTCTATCTTTTTTATATAACTCTGCGGCTATTCCCGCCTTCATTAAGTTTCCGTTTTGATAGGTTGGATGTATTTTTACAGCTTTTGTAGCATATTCGTATCCTTCTTGAAGTTTATCCCATTTATCAGCTGCATTACTGTCTTTTCCTTCATTGTATAGAGAAGTAGCCATAAACGAATTTGCTCTCGCACTGTTTGTACCATTTTTTACAGCAGATCTATTAAGCGATAGAGCACTCTCCCATGCTGGCACTCTACTGATTGTTTTTACACAATAACCCACAAGCATAATACCTGCAAGCGCAGAAGCTATTATTACACCCGTTGTACCCTTCCATTTCCCTATTTTTTCACTAATCAAATATGAGAAATAAAGAGCTAGTCCTACAGATGCCATATATATGAATCTTTCGTTCATAAACGTACCGAGGTTAACTACGATATTGGACACTATTGTCAAAGTGGTGAGGTAGAAAAGGATTGCATAACTAGATATTTTCTTTTTTCTCAAACCCATGACTCCCCATATTCCTAATGCCAAATAAAGAAACAATGAACCTAATGATCTGAAATCACCCCATCCCAATACTGGAATAGCATATGGATAATAGTCATGACTCAATGGGTGCGGAAAGATGTAGAGTTGGATATATTTATATAAGGTAAACATGATCGTCGCCAATTTCTCTCCACCTTTCATTCCTAGAAATGGATTGTTCATGAGGTCATTAATCTCCGCTCCAAAATCTGGAACCCCAGCAGAACTAAATCTCAATGCCAAATAAGCAATTGTGGTTATAATAAGTGCACCTAATGCTATAAAATTATGTTTCCATTTATATTCAGAAAAGAAATAGACAGTCAAAGGTATGACCGCTAAAAAAGTAATGCTATTTTCTTTGGATAGCAATGCCAGAAAGAAAATAACACAAGATGATATCAACCATGCGATACTCTTTTTGTCCATGTATCGTAAGATTCCATATAATGTTGCCAATGAAAGTAACAATGCCATTATCTCATCTCGGCCCTTAATATTAGCAACAGCTTCACTGTGAATCGGGTGTGCTATATATAACAAACTCGTTAAAAAAGGAATTGCCAACCACCAAGTAACGGCCACACGCTTTCTCAGCATCATAGTTAATACTCTAAATAGTAATAATCCTGTCAATCCATATAATAAGATGTTGATAAAGTGACTGAGTCCTGGTTTTAGTTTTCCTACAAAACCATATTCTATTGCGAAAGTAATCAGAGACAATGGTCTATATCTATTACCTTCAACAAGATCTTTCTGCTCTCCAAAATAACCTGTCATGCTTTCAGTAGTCAATAGATCACTAATGCCATCAAAACCCTTTTTGGTAAATTTATTTTCTGAGAACACGATCTGATCATCAAGAACAAATCCGAAGTTTGTCGACTGATAGTATAATGCAAGAGGAAGTAAAAATATAATAAGTGCTTTCCACCAACTCTCTTTCCAAAAACTAGAATCGTAAAAAGGAATAGTCTCCACAACTCCCTTTTTAGCTGGAGTTATCGTAGGCTTAGCCTCGACTCTTTTAGCAATTTTCTTTTTTTTCCTATTTGCCATCTTAATACGTTCTTTGGGTAGTTTCGAATCTTCTTATTCTATGATTCCTAGTTTTTTTGCTCGCTCTTCCCAGCTTTTTCGAGCTAATTGTTGCAGGTCAGCTACCTTATCTGATTCATCTACGATTTCCATACCTAAAATTGTCTCTAGCATGTCTTCCATTGTTACTACTCCTGTTACACTTCCGTAATTATCATGAACTATAGCCAGATGAGTATCATCATCTGTTAGAAAAGCAAACAACTCCTTGAGTGTTTTATCTTGGTGGATCATTTTGACCTCTCTTTTTATACTTAAGAGTGTCTTTTCTTTATTTCCTTCCACCAGATTGGTAAGTATATCATCTTTGAGAACCATGCCCGTGATTGAATCAGGTTTTCCACTAAAGATTGGAATTCTTGAGAATCTCATAGGTTTATGCGTGTTATAATATTCTTCCATGGACATGTTCTCGTCTTTCATCTGCATGACGGTTCTTGGTGTCATTACATCTTGTACTTTGAGCGTATCCATACCTAGCAAATTTGATATAATCGATGATTCTGAAGCTTCGAGGGCCCCAGTATTCATACCGACGTTTGCAAGGGCTAGGAAGTCTGTTCTAGTAAGAACTCCTTTTCCTTTTTCTTTCTTAAAACTTTTAGTGATCAATTGAGAAACCCAGATTAATGGAGCAAGTACTTTCAACATTATAGAAAGAGATTTTACTGTAAATGGAGCAAGGCTCTTCCAGTTATTAGCACCAATTGTTTTGGGGATTATTTCTGATAAGAATAAAATCAATAGCGTCATAACAACTGCCACAATCATATCCCATGTTAAAAACGGTACTGGAGCTTCCATATCAGCGAAAACAACAGTAGCCGCTGCTCCAACTCCAATAGCACCCAACGTATGGGCAATCGTATTTAATGTAAGAATAGCAGATAGAGGTCGATCAATATCTTGTTTGAATTTATCAAGTGATTTTCCTAAAGAAGATCCTTTTTGTAGTTCCGTATTGACAAATGAAGGTGTAATACTTAAAAGTACTGCTTCCCATATCGAACAAAGAAATGAAAAACAGATTGAAATCGCTGCGTATATTAATAGTGTTATCATTTTGCAAAGAAACGAAGTATTCTTGTTGTATTCATAACCATAGATGTTAATATTTTTAAATGTAATTACATCACCATAAATCTTGGCAGAATTCTAGGATTTTCCATGAATATTAGAATGATAAACATTTTCTTCTCGTTGAATTGTTAATATTGACTAATTTTAGTCTTGATCTTTACAAAATACATAGTTATCCCGACTTATAAGCATACAAAACATCTCTTTAAAATAACCACCATGAACAAATACTCTGCACTTATTTATACGATGATCTCCATTTTTCTTTTCTCTTGTAAAGGAGACAAAACGACGAAAGTTGTTGATAATGTTCTAGATATAGCCATGTTAAAAGAGCCTGCAATGCTCAATCCTTTATTAAATCCAGGAGCCACAGAGCGTATTGTTTTTCATAATATTTTTGCTCCAATGGCCGATTTTCATCCTGAAACGTACGAATTGAGTCCTATATTAATAAAGTCTATTCCTGAGGCTGAGCCAATATTAGAAGGACCTTATAAAGGAGGAACAAAATATACAATAGAAATAAAAGATGAAGCCAAATGGGACAACGGTAGTCCTATTACTGGCAAAGACATTGCATTTACTTTAAAAGCAATAAAGCACCCAAATACGAATGCCGCTGGATATAGATCGTATATGAAATGGGTCAGCGATGTAAAATTAGATCCAGATAATCCCAAAAAAGCTACATTCTTCTTCAAAGATTACTACATTCTAGCAAAAGAACTCGCTGTAACCGTCGAAATATATCCTCAATATCATTACGACTCAGAGAGTGCAATGGATGAAATATCAATTCCCGAACTTGATAGTGAAAACGCAAAAGACTTAATAGATGCGAATCCAAAATTAGTCGCTTTTGCAAAGGAATTTAATAATGTAAAATTTGCACGAGAAAGTATAAGTGGTGCTGGACCATACCGCTTTAAAGAATGGGTATCAAATCAATTTATAATATTAGAAAAAAAGGAAAACTATTGGGCGGCGGATTCTGATATTCCTTCCTTGATGGCTAATCCAGATGAATTGAAGTTTCACTTTATAGCGGACGAAACAGCCACTATCAGTCAAATGAAAGAGGGTAATATTGATGTTTTCACCAATATGAGCGGAAGTACATTTTTTGACCTTAAGGAAAATGAAACTTATAAAAATAAATTTCAATACTTCACACCAGAATTAATGAAACTATATTATATAGCGATCAACAATTCTAAGCCCGAGTTATCAGATCCAAACGTCAGAAAAGCATTGGCAAAGTTAGTGGATATACCTAAGTTGATAGACATCCTAGAAGGTGGATTAGGTAGGCAAACAGTAGGATCAATTAACAAGAAAAAGCCTTATTATAATAAAGAATTGACACCTATAACTCTGGATATTGAAGGAGCGAAAGAAATTCTAACGCAAGAAGGCTGGAAAGACACCAATAATGATGGAACTATTGATAAAAAAATCAACGGTGAGAAGATAGAAATGGATTTAGATATACATGTTACGGGCTCGGAATTAAGCAAAAACATCGGACTCTTGCTCCAAGAAAATGCTAAAAAAGCTAATATTAATATCAATATTATAACAAAGAAGTACAGAGATACAAAACGAGAAAATATAAAGAAAAGAGATTATGATCTTGTTCCATTAGTACTTGGGCAAGATCTTGCTTTGGACGATCCATATTTGAAATGGCACAGTGACAACGACGACCCTTCAAAATCAAATGATGTAAGTTACAGATCCGAAAAAGCAGACGAACTGATAGATAAAATAAGATCAACTCTCGATGACGAACAAAGAGCTGACTACTACAGAGAACTACAAAAAGTGATGTACGATGATCAGCCCGTAATATTTTTATACAACCCTCAGGAGAAGATCATAGTAAGTAAGGATTGGAAAGCAACTAGTACAATGAAGCGGCCAGGATATTTTGCAGGGACGTTTAAGCTGGCTAAATAAATTAGAACCCTAGACGTCGGAGGTTTACGAAAACCTCCGAAGTCTTTACCCATGTTTATCTGCAAATATTACATTCTAATCGAAATAGTCTACATTCTTTTTTCAATTGGATTATATTGCCTTTTAGAATCAATCATATGACACCATACTTAGATGAGGATGAGGGCTTGTATACTGAGTCAGGCTTCTCAAATGAACAAATATTTCCTGCTTCAATGCCCCAAATGGCAACGTTGGAGTATAGTCCCTTAGAAAAAAACTTATTGAAAGCAGATATCATTTGGAGCGTTCTATTCTTAAGCATTGGTATTATCGTTTCATTGGTACTTCGTTTTGTTTTTGATGTAGAATGGATGGTCAACTATGGCGTTTACATTTGGTTATTATTAATCGTTCTTACCACTATTTCTATTCTTTTCATCTATTTCGAGTTTAAGAAAAAAAGCTATGCAATAAGGCAGAAAGATATCGTCTATAATAGTGGTTTATTCTGGCAATCTTCAATAGTTATACCATTTAATAGAGTTCAACATTGCGAGGTTTCGCAAGGGCCAATTGACCGATTTTACAATCTAGCTGAATTGAAAATTTTTACTGCAGGTGGAGCATCTAGTGATCTATCCATATCAGGTTTATCACCAGAAACTGCAGCGAGAATTAAGGACTTCATCGTAATTAAAACAGGTATCGATGAAGAAGAATGATCAAGCAAATGAATTTACTGAACCGACCAGACAATCGGCAGTTGCGATATTACTAATTATACTTAAAACGTATAGAATATTAGTTCGTCAAGCCTTTCCATTTATCCTTCTATTTTTAGTTGGAAAAGGATTCTCGGATGGAAAAGGAAAACATATACTAATAGGAATTTCTGTGTTTGCATTACTCGGAATGATCTATTCCATTATTAATTATTTCAGATACTATTTTTATATCAACGAGGATGAATTAATCATAGAAAGTGGCGTCTTCAAACGAAGTAAACTGAATGTGCCTTTTGATAGGATTCAAACCATAAATTTTGAACAGAATATTATACATAGAATATTCAATGTAGTAAGACTAAAAATCGATACAGCAGGTTCCGCTAAAGCAGAGTTTGAATTTCATGCTATATCAAATGAAAAGGCAGATAAACTTAGAAATCTACTTCTGTCAAAGAAGAAACATGCCAAAAAAACTCATGATAAAATAGAGTTAGTTGATCAATCAAAAGATTCATCAACACCCGTTTTTGAGACGATCATGCAACTTAACGTAATAGATTTAATCAAAGCGGGTGCTGTAGAAAATCATCTTAGATCTGGAGGAATTATATTAGCATTTATGTGGTGGATCTGGTCGAGTATTGACGAAATGGGAATGCAAGAAGACATTCTCAACGAACAGTTAGAGGAATCGGTTATGTCACAAGTTAATAGTGGCATAATATTAATAGGTATAGCAATCGTAGTGTTCTTTCTTCTCTCTTTCATTATTTCGATGATCAAAATGGTTGTTACCAACTTTGACTTAAAGTTTATGAGGTCAGAAAATGGGTTTAAGATCAATGGAGGGTTATTTACTAAAAAAGACGTTTCGGCACTTGACCATAAAATTCAGGTAGTTTCATGGGGTGACAATCCATTAAAAAAACTGATTGGGATCAAAGATCTTAGGCTCAAACAAGCCTCGAGTATCGTACTAAACAAAAAAACATCTATCAAAATACCTAGTTGTAAAGAAGAACATATAGAACTTGTAAAAAACACTTTGTATGGGCAAAAAGCATTTGACAATATAGACTATTCACCAATAGACAAAAGATATTTTTATAGAAATGGAGGAATTTTGTCTCTAGTTTTTATTGCAATAGTTTCCTTTTTAATTTTCCTTAATCAGAATACACAAGCCATTTTACTCGGAGCTGTTGGTGTAATAATTGTTTTCTCGTTTTACTTGTCTTTTCGTAAAAAAAGATATGGATTCAACGAAGAAATGTTAGTTGTCAGAGGGGGTACTTACGGAGATAAAACGGAATTATTGCCGATATATAAAATTCAATCATTATCTAAAAAACAGTCACCTTATCAAAGAAGAAATGGACTAGCGAACCTTATTGTACATACAGCATCTGGAAAAGTTGGTATTCCATATATTGATAACGGAGTAGTACAAGATATCATGGATGAATTCTTATATAGAATCGAAACAGACAAGCGAAAATGGATGTGATAATGGTGATTATTTCTTCAGATCTACTGTTTCGGCCTCTTTATCATGTGAACTAAATCCTAAATTCAATAGAATAAAGAATAAGAAAAAAGCGGTAATGACGGCACGTTGAATAGTATTTTCTACCAGAAAAGAAAAAGCTAACATTACAAAAATCAGCACTAAAAAAATATTTCGCTCTCTTGCAAATAGAATCGGGCAAAAAAGACCAAAAAAGAAAACAAGTCCGCCAAGCATTCCTACTGCAGTAAGGATATAAAGATACTGATTATGGGGATAGATATATTTTTCTTTTGTACCATATTTCTCCTTGTGTTTCTGCGTTGTTAGTGGTCTTAGGTCTCCTATTCCATGTCCTATTATTGGTGCATCTTTTATCAAATCGATAGCAATTTCATAGGACATTAGCCTTTCAGAATCTGAATAATTCTTTCCGTTTCCTTTTTGGTATTGTTCAATATCCCACATCATGTATTGCACTTTATTATGAAATGGTTTGATTGTATGGTAGGCTACAAACGGAAGAATTACGATCAGAGCCGAAGCTGCTAGTCCTATTAAATATCTCTTTTTTGCAATAACATACCAGAGTAACGTAATGCCAATACCCGCATAAGATAGAGCCAAGCCAGTACGAACAGACAAAAAGTGACAATACCCAAAAAAGAAGACACCTACTAAAATTATTATTATCTTCCATTTTCGTGTAGACTCAAGTATTCCGAGTATAAAGCACGAAACTGTAGCATATGCCAGAATAATACTGTAATGGATATGATCTATCGGAGTAGGAATCGACTTCCCTTTGTTTATCCCACTGCTTATTGCTTCAAAATCGAAAATACAATTTCCTATCACTTGAATAGAACTTAAGAGCAATACTCCTATGAGGCCAAAATGAATCCATCTGTGCGTTTTTTTATCTATAGGCTTCAGTATATAAAATGCAACGGGAAGTATCAGAAAGGGTAATTTTAGCTTCACTTGATGAATCCAAGCACCGCTATCTTCACTATTAATTCCAGACAAAGCAATCACGCCAAAAACCAAAAGTAACCCAGAATATGGAAGACATCTTAGAAAGGAAGAGAAACTAAAATCAGAATCTTCTCTAGCCTTAGCAATAGCCAATATAATCATCAAGATCATAGAAACTGATACCATAAACCGAGAAAAGATCAAAGAGATCACGAAGATCAAAGAGACCAATAAAAAATATTTTTTTATCACAAATCGTAAAGTAAGATAGTTTGATATTATAACTGATTTACTATCAATTTCATTTTGTAGCGATGTAAAAAAGATCAAAACAGCCTTCTTTTGCCTCGCTTATCGAGTAATCCTCGTAGTGAATATCCGAGACTAAGTTATTGTTCTGGTTTAGCAATTTCTTACGATTCATTCTATTGAGTATATCGTAAGGGATTTGTAAAATCTGACGTGGAAGCTTATGTTGTAAGTCAAATATATCAAACCTCGTAATCTTTCGAACCGATGCTTTATTTTTGTTGTAGTAGTCCATGATTTTATCATTTCCAAAAACACCTTTTGCATCTACTTTAGAAAAACTCTGTCCTAGAAGTGTAACTAATTCCTCGATAGTGTATTCTCTTACGTGCCATGGATTTCGTGTAATACTCATCTTTTTATTTGGAGTCGTCACTATGAATTTACCTCCTGGTCTTAGCACTCGATGAATTTCCGAAACATATTTATCATCTGCCTCAATGTGTTCAATCACCTGAAAACTAACCACAAAATCAAAACTATTATCCTCGATACCAGCCAAAGGAGGTATGTTCATTTGTTTGAAAGACACATTGGTATATTCAGGATCGATATGTACCGGATGTTTATCCAAAGTGAGATATTTGTCAGCTTTCGGAGCAATATGCTTTATACCATATCCTTCTCCAGCTCCAATTTCTAGAACGTCACCAGAGACAATTTTAGCAGCTTCCAGATAAGCTAATAGTGATCTCTGAAAAACATAATTGTCAGACATATCTTCATGTGATACTCTCTCAGCCGTTTGAAGAATTTTCATAAGGTTAAAATTTTATTTCTGCTGAAAATTAATGATAATATTTAATCCTTTCTTTGAATGTCTACAGCTTGTTACCCAGAATCTTTAAATAAAAATTTAAGGACAATAAGAACCAATAAATAATCTTACTTATTTCCTTTGGTCTCTAAAGCGCAGTCATTGGCATTCATATTAGGAATTTTTCATATTTGTGCAAATGTAAAGGTTTTATTTTGTAATGGGTCTTGTTACAAAAAGTTTGTAATGGGTCTTGTTACAAAAAGTTTGTAATGCACTAGATGTCATTGATGGAACACGTATAAAACGGATTTAGCGGATTGACAC
>Ga0209187_1003602_pt1 | contig 12711 bp, 11 predicted proteins | sample BantaG_FD_187430 | JGI IMG/M metagenome (GOLD analysis project Ga0209187, IMG submission 187430) | Marine algal microbial communities from Bantry Bay, Ireland - BantryBay_4 metaG (SPAdes) (version 2) | ecosystem: Host-associated > Algae > Red algae > Unclassified | place: Bantry Bay, Ireland... | reverse complement strand
ATCGCTTGGCGGCGAGGGCGCGGAGTCCGCGTGGCTTGATAAGAAAAACGGCAGCCCCTCGAGACCACCGTTTGCACAAATTCTTTCTCCGAGTCGAACTGACTCAGAAAGCTACACCCCTCAGCAGCCTGAATCAGCAGCCGGCCCTCGCCCCTTGAAGGTAAGCTCCGCGATTCCGGACTTATCAAGATCACCCAAGCCGCTCGAGACCATCTCGTCATATTGGCTCTTGGTAGCCTCATTCACCGGAAGCTCGAGACCGAGTTCCTTGGCGAGATCGCCCGCTATCCCAGAATCCTTCGCCGCATGCTCAGCCGAGAACCAACATTCGTGGTCTCGATCAATCATATCCTCGGCATCGGTCTCGAGGACACGGCTGTTCGCTCCGGTTTGAGAGAAAATATCACAGACCATCTTCAGATCGAGACCGAGCGCATCCGCCAATCCAAGTCCTTCCGCTAAGCCCGCGGTGTTGATATTCATCACCATATTCACCAGCGCTTTCACCTCCGCCGCTTTTCCAATCGGACCACAGAGGCTGAGATTGACCGACAGTTCTTCGAGAATTTTTTTGTGCGCATCAAATACCGATTCATCGCCACCGATCATTAGAAAAAGTTTCCCCTCGCGTGCCTGCGAGATCGAGGAAGCCATCGCGCCCTCCAGCACCTCAGCTCCGGTTTTCTTGCCCGCGGCATAGACTTCCTTGTGAATCCCAGGCGAGAGAGTCGCGCAATTCACAAAGGTCTTACCCTCCGAACCCGTAAGGAGATTGTCACCTTCCCCAAGAAAAATTGCCCGCATCGCGTCGTCATTCGTGACAACGGTGAAGATGATTTCAGCGGCGGCAGTGACCTCGGCAAGCGTCCCGCAATCCTTCGCGCCCAGTTCTCCAGCAATCTCTGCGGAGGCCTCTTTATTGACGTCAAAGACGGCGGTGACATCATGCCCGCAGTCCAGCTGGAGGTGACGAGCCATGTTGGCTCCCATGCGGCCTACGCCGACAAATGCTACTTTACTCATAAATATCGTTATTTGAATTCTGGATAGAAAGGATTGTGCGCTTTTTCTTCGCGGACTGAAGTCATCGGACCGTGCCCGGGACCGAGGATGGTCTGATCCTCCAAGGTGAAAATCTCAGCGCGATTGGTCGCGAGCGCATCGTGAAAAGACGTCATCCCGCCTCCCATCGACTGCGCGAAAATGGCGTCGCCCACGATCGCCACCGGTCGGCCCAGCCCGTGAATAACATAGGTCGTTCCCGCTGGCGAATGGCCCCAGGTCAGCCGGGTCGAGACCCGCAGCGTCCCCACCGAAAAGGAATCACCGGCGGCGAAGCGGGTCGCTCCATCGACCGCTTCCATCCCATTGATGTAGACTTGGATCCCCGGCGTCGCGGCAACCACTTTCTCCCGATCAATAATGTGATCGAGATGGGAGTGTGTCAGAAAGAGGGTCTTGATTTTGACCCCCTTCTCCTTTGCAAAGGCAAGGGCCTCATCCGCATTCGCACCCGTATCAAAGAGCGCCGCCTCCTTGGTCTGGAGATCCCAGACAAGGTAGGAATTCACCGTCATAGGATCGTCCGGATCATCATCGAAAAGGGTGTTAAATTGTTTTAAGCCCTCAAGCTCCACCGGTTCGGGACGCCAAGAGCGCTCCGCCAGTTCCACGAGACAGTCTCCATCAAGCCCGAGCGCAGGAGCGATCGCGCGCACCGCCGCTGCATCAAAACCCCCCCCCTTTAACTTCGCAATCTGCTCCGTCTCAACTCCGGTGAGAAAGGACAGCACCCCATCCGCCATTCCGGTGCCCCGGAGGGTCTTCCCGATCACATCTTCAAAATAATCTTCGAGTTCAATCATGAGTTCTTAGTTTAAAAGTTACCTCTTGGGATACAGCGCCATCACGCGGCCTGCTTTGCTATATTCCGTGACATAAATCTGCCCCTGAGGCCCCCACTTGATGCCATGCGGCGCGCAGAGAGCAGCGTCATGGAGATCCATCGCAAAGACCTCATTGCTCCCCCACTGCTCTTTGTTTGGATTAGCAAGAAGGGTCGAAACGATCTTTCCTTCTTTATCTAACAGCACGATCTGCCCCTCGAAATTAGCCACCACCGCAAGCGCACCCCGCACATCTACATCCGCCGGCCGCAGCTGGGATTCCGGCCCGTAATTCCCCACCCATTCCAGATCTAAGCTCAGGTGAACCATCCGCCTCCCATCACGATCGCACACCAGAATTCGTGGTGGGTCAAAGCGGGTATCGAGGGCCGCCCCGTGGCATGTCTTGAACTTCAGCTCTCCACTACCACCGACCGTTCTCACGAGAGTGCCATCAGGCTTCAAGCGATGAATCTTTTTTGAACCGTAGCCCATGAAGAAGTAGAGATCACCATCAGGACCCACCAGAACCTCGGTTAGTCCTCCGACCCCTCCTTCAAGCTCGCCCGTTTTTTCATTGGGCAAGGTCGCCACGATCTTCCCGTTGAGGTCAAATTTAACCGCGCGATTTGCCTTAAATTGTGAACCCCAGATGAATTCCGAACCCATCTCGTTCACAGTCGTGAGCGAGTGCATTCCTTGCAGTCCAAGCCGGAGAGGTCCCACAAAATGACCGAAGCGATTAAACTTAAGAACCCCGGGTTCCCCCAGCGTCGATAGGTAAACGTTACCCGCCTTATCGAGAGTAAGATCTCCGTGGAGATTTCCCATCTCCTTCGCTTCAGGGAGAGCACCCCAGCCCGGAATCGTGACATAGCGATGCCCCTCCGAGCCGGTCTCGGTCGCCGTCGTCACCACCGCACCAGACCCATCTGCATGAGGGTGGCCTTCGTGTGAAATTGCCGGAAATGACACAAGCAGAGCGCCAGATAAAATAGCAACCTTCATCACTCGCCTATGCTGGCTCACCCTGCGGACTGGGAAAGAATAAAACACCTAAACCCCAATGGGATGCCATGTCGTTTTGATCTCCTGAAAGTCGAGCACGTGGTAAGGGCTACCCGCGAGCGGCTTATCATTCTGATGGAGAACGCGCTTAAGATTCTCGGCCGATTCAAGATCTGCCTTCTTTTTTTCCTCTGAATCATCTGAGCAAAGGAGAAACGAATTCACATCCATATGCTTAGCAAACTCGGGGATAAGTTCGTCACGATGACCGGTGAGGATATTGACAACTCCGCCGGGCACGTCCGAGGTCGCGAGAACTTCAGCAAAGGTGATCGCCGAAATGGCATTCTCACCAGCCAGAACGATCGCGCTGTTCCCCCCCACGATGACCGGCGCAAGAGCGGAGACGAGCTCAGTAAGACCTCCCCGGGTCGGAGCAACGATCGCGACCACCCCAGACGGTTCAGGAACCGAAAAATTGAAGTGCGAGGAGGCGACTGGATTAACAGTCGAGAAGAGCGCCTGAAACTTGTCACTCCAGCCCGCATAATGAACAAGCAGGTCGATCGCACCACTGAGATCCTCTTGGGCCCTCGCATCGCTCAAGCCTTGCGCGCACAGCTCTGCGATGAACTGAGCACGGCGGCCATCGAGCACTTCCGCGATGCGGTAAAGGATCTGTCCTTTGAGATAAGCGGACGACTGAGCCCAGCTCCCCTGCGCCTTACGCGCGGCCACCACGCATTCCCGGAAATCTTTCCGGCTAGCCCGCGAAGCATTAGCGATAAGCTCGCCCTTCCTCCCGCGCACTTCCAGAACGCGACCGGATTCGGTGCGGGGGAACTTTCCTCCGATAAAGAGCTTATAGGTTTTCTTAATGGTCATATCGGCAAGTTCTTAGAGATTGAGATAAGCAGCGAGCCCGTGGACCCCGCCTTCGCGCCCGATGCCACTCTCCTTGTAGCCGCCGAAGGGCGAGGTGGGGTCGAATTTATTAAAAGTGTTGGCCCAGATGATTCCGGCCTTGAGACCAGTTGTCATCTTGAAAATCTTAGAGCCCTTATCGGTCCACACTCCCCCGCTCAGGCCGTAAGGAGTATTATTAGCTTTCACAAGCGCCTCATCCGGGGTGCGGAAGGTCTGGATCGCGAGCACAGGCCCGAAGATTTCCTCCTGCACAATGCGGTGGCTCTGCGCGCACTCCGTGAAAAGGGTCGGCTTAAACCAATTCCCCTTACGAGGAACTCCTCCGCTAGGCTGCCAGATTTCAGCTCCTTCTTTCTCTCCGCCTTTCACCAATTCCTTAATGCGCTCGAGTTGCTCCGGAGAATTGATCGCCCCGATGTCAGTATTCTTGTCGAGCGGATCACCCACAATAAGGGTCTCCATACGCTTCCTCAGCTTCCTGATTACGGAACCGGCTATACTTTCCTGCACAAAAAGGCGCGAGCCCGCACAGCAAACGTGGCCTTGATTGAAAAAGATCCCGTTCACAATACCCTCGACCGCTTCATTGATTGCCGCGTCCTCAAACACGATATTGGCAGCCTTCCCGCCGAGTTCCAAAGTATAGCGCTTGTCCGTCCCCGCGATGGCCCGGCGGATCGATTTTCCGACCGCCGTCGAACCAGTGAAAGCCACCTTATCGACATCAGGGTGCTCTATCACGGCCTGCCCGGTCGGACCAGCTCCGGTGACGATATTGACGACCCCGGGTGGGAGTTCGGCATCCTCAAAAATTTCCGCGAGCTTCAGCGCGGTGAGCGGCGTGGTCTCAGCTGGCTTGAGAACAACGGTATTTCCGCAGGCCAAAGCGGGCGCAATTTTCCACGCCGCCATGAGAAGCGGAAAGTTCCACGGAATCACCTGGCCCACCACTCCGATGGGCGTGGGCTTGAGACCCGGAAACGCATAATCGAGCTTATCGGCCCACCCGGCGTGATAAAAAAAGTGAGCCGCTACGAGCGGGATATCCACATCTCGGCTTTCCCGAATCGGCTTCCCGCCATCCATCGACTCCGTCACCGCCAACTCCCGTGAGCGCTCCTGAATCAAGCGGGCGATGCGGAAGAGATACTTCCCGCGCTCCGCTCCCGAGAGCTGGCCCCACTCGCCCTCGTAAGCCTTACGAGCAGCCTTGACCGCAAGATCGACCTCTTTTTGCGAAGCTTCCCCAACCTCCGCGATGACCTCATCGGTCGCCGGGTTGATCGTCTTAAAGCGCCTCTTCGGCTTGACCCATTTTCCATCGATAAAAAGGTCATACTGACTCTTGATCTCGAAGTGATCGGTCGACTCCGGCGCAGGAGCATAGCTCCCCGAAATAAAATGATGTGGTCCTGATTCGTTCTTTCCCATCGTTCTTAGTTCTATTCAATCCTTGGTAAAATAATCCCCGCTCTGGTAGCGCCCGGTCTCCTGCTTGCGGATCTGCATGAGGAGGTCATTAGTGAGGGAACTCGCCCCAAAGCGGAACCACTCGTTCGTAAGCCATTTCGGCCCAAGAGTCTCGCGCACCATGACGAGATACTGCAGCGCGAGCTTCGCATTGCTAATGCCACCCGCCGGCTTCATTCCGACCATCTTTCCGCTGCGCTCATAATGATCCTCGATCGCCTGAAGCATCACAAAAGTCACCGGGAGAGTCGCCGCAACAGGCACCTTGCCAGTCGAAGTCTTAATAAAGTCAGCCCCGGCGGCGATCGCGATATCACTCGCCCAACGCACGGCATCATAAGTCACAAGCTCCCCGGTTTCCAAGATCACCTTAAGATGCGCATCGCCGCAGGCTTCCTTACAAGACGCGATTTCATCGAAAATAGCGCGGTATTCTCCCTGAAGAAACTGGCCCCGGGATATCACCATATCGATCTCATGCGCGCCCTCGCTCACCGCGTAGCGAACCTCCGCAACACGCTCCTTTAAGCGCATCTGTCCACTGGGAAACTGGGTCGCAACGGCAGCCACTTTCACCGAAGATCCAGCCACCGCTTTTGCCGCCACCTTCACCATGCGAGGATAGACACAAACCGCAGCCGCAGGTCCGATCGAGGGATCCTCAGGAAGTGGATGAAGCGCCTTCTGGCACATCTGCCGCACCTTGCCGACCGAGTCCGCACCCTCGAGAGTCGTAATATCGAGCATCGTGACCGCTAGCTTCAACGCGGACATCTTCGTCTCCTTCTTCATCGAGCGCGCACAAAACCGCTTCGCCCGCTCTTCCACGCCCACTTGATCGATCGACGGACTATCGCGCCGATCCGGGAAGGTTACTACACCTGCTTTCACGAAATAGACTCTAACGGCTACTGAGCCGCTTTCGCAATGTCCGAAATGAGACCATTCTATTTCATCGTAAAATTCCGAGGCATGACTGGACGCAAATTCCCTAAGTCGACACCCCTGTTGTTCTCCGGGGCGTCAAATAAAAAAGCGACTCTCGGATGAGAGCCGCTTTAAAAATCTCCGAAAGATTAGCGTTTACGACGCAGCAAGGTCAACGCACCTAGAATTGAAAGAAGCGCGCTCGATGGCTCAGGAAGGCTGCTGACCGTCCCGGGCTCAATGGTGACTCCGTCCAGAGCCATGTTACTCCGTCCTCCATTCGGGCTGATCGGCATGAGACGGACATTAGTCGAGGTTGCGTTTGCCGTGAAGGTCACTTGCCCGACATCCCATGTCTGATTCCCGACCCCTTCCCAATTCCTAGACGCAGTATCCTGACTCGCGCCGAACATGGTAACCTTCCAAGCACCCACATTATTGTAGCTACCGGCACCACCACCTGCTGTTCCGGTGCCGTTTCCAGCATTAGTTTGGTAAAAGGATAGTGTGTAAACCTGGCCCACCGTAAAACCGGTGACGTTGGCTTGCTGGAAGGTTTCGCCACTTGTGCTGGAAAAGGCTCTGGCAGATTGAAAGGGCCCTGCGTCAGGAGAGGCGCCTACCCCGCGAGACAAATCCCATGTCCCTCCAGGATTTCCCGCTGGGTTGGGATTGAACCAGTCTGCACTACCCGAGACATTAGTCCAAGGACTTGGCGATATTGAGTTAAAGCTCCCGCTCGACGGATTGGGTGCAGCTGCGCCATTGAGATCGTCAAAGCTACCGTTTCCGATCTGCTGCGCACTTGCGTTAATTGTGAGTCCACCCCCTATGAGTAGGGATGCTGTGATAATTGAATTTCTCTTCATTTTTTCTAATCGGTCTTCGATCGGGATGAGTTTAGGATAACTTTATAATTAATCAATAAAAAATAAAAGATGTTCGCTAATAGGCACCCCAGATGGGAAATCGATCTATTTGGAAGTCATTGTCAATACCCTGAGAACTGCTCTGAATGACAGCTTGTGATCGTTAGACATGCCCATTAGGAGAGCGAACCGGATTCGAGGGCTCAAATCCAGTCTTTCAAAGCGCGAGGGCTGATCGGATAACCTCTGGCGGGTGGCTCCCACCCGGCGTTCTTTAGGAAGAATTAGAAGAAAGATCAGCCAAGCTAGGATACCTCTCCCTCAAAGAAGTTAGCTCGACGCGCTTCTCAATACTTAACTCTCTTCTGTTTCTTCTCAGGCTGCTCAATTCCAGCGCGCTTCTTCAGCTCCTTAATTTGGTCGCGGAGGTGGGCGGCTTTTTCGAACTCGAGTCTTGAGGAGGCCTTTTGCATCTCGTCTTCCATCTCGCGGATGACTTCCACGGCGTTGTAGACCATCTCGTCCTCGGCGACCATGGATTGGTTGAGCTTGTCGCCCTCCGAGGTTCCTTTTCCTCGTTCGTGGAGACTTTTCTGGACGGCACGGACGACGCTCTTCGGCGTGATGCCGTGCTTTTCATTATGCTCCTGCTGGACCCGGCGGCGATGCTCGGTGACATTGATGAGCATCTGGATGGATTCGGTGACGGTGTCGCAGAAGAGGACGCACTCGCCATTGACGTGGCGGGCAGCGCGGCCTGCGGTCTGGATGAGGCTAGTTTCATTGCGCAAGAAGCCCTCTTTATCGGCATCAAGAATGCAGACGAGGGAGACCTCGGGGAGGTCGAGGCCTTCGCGGAGGAGATTGATCCCGATGAGAATATCGAACTCAGCAGCGCGGAGGGCGCGCAGGATCTCGACGCGCTCGATGGCATCGACATCGGAGTGGATGTAGCGGCATTTTAAATCGACCCCGGTAAGATATTCCGCGAGGTCCTCGGCGGTCCGCTTGGTAAGGGTGGTGACGAGGACGCGCTCCCCTTTTTCTACGCGATCCCGGCAGAGCTCGATCGTCTCATCGATCTGCGCCTTGAGAGGTCGCATCGTGAGGATGGGATCGAGGAGTCCAGTCGGGCGAATGATTTGCTCGACGATGAGCTGTCTCCCACTTCCAACGTCGAAATCTTCCGTCGCTTCGGCTGAGCCGCTGGGGTCGATGTTGAGCCGCTTGTAAAGGCCGGGATCGAAGTCGTGATCGTTGCGCGATTTAATAGGGATGTATTTCGGATTATCAGGTCGGGAGTTGATGATCTCGAAGGGCCCCGGAGTGGCACTGACATAGAGGCGCTGCTTCGTCATCTGCATGTATTCGTCGAAGCGGAGGGGGCGATTATCCATCGCGCTGGGGAGGCGGAAGCCGTGATCTACGAGGACGGACTTGCGGCTTTTATCGCCCTCGAACATGCCGCGGACCTGCGGGAGCGATGCGTGGCTTTCATCGACAAGAAGGAGGTAGTCGTCCGGGAAAAAATCGAGGAGGGTGTAAGGCCGATCGCCGGGCCTCCGACCGGTGATGTGGCGCGAGTAGTTCTCGATCCCTTGGCAAAAGCCCATCTCTTGCATCATCTCGAGATCATACTCGGTGCGCATGCGGAGACGCTGGGCTTCGACCAATTTGTTGTTCTTCTCAAACCACGAGATGCGATCGTCAAGCTCCTGCCTGATCGCGGTCATCGCGGTCTTAAGCTTCGTCTTTGAACTGACGAACTGCTTGGCGGGATAAAAGACGTATTCTTTCACCTCATCAATGACGTGGCCGCTTCGCACATCGATTGAAGTGATCCGATCAATTTCATCGCCAAAGAACTCGAGCCGGATCGCGGTGTCCTCTAAGTAAGCGGGACGCACCTCAACAACATCTCCCCTCACCCGGAAGTTGCCACGCTCAAAGGCGATATCATTTCTCTCGAAAAGAAGACTCACTAGCTCGCCCAAGAACTCGTCACGCCCGATCTCCAAACCCATTTTCACGCCATACATCATGTCCTTGTAATCCTGAGGATTTCCCAAACCATAGATGCAGCTCACTGACGCCACCACGATGGTGTCGCTCCGGGTGATCAGCGAGCCCATAGTGGACAGGCGGAGGCGCTCGATCTCCTCATTAACGGAGGAATCTTTTTCAATGTAGGTATCGGACCGCGGGATGTAGGCTTCAGGTTGGTAGTAGTCGAAGTAGGAAACGAAATACTCCACCGCATTTTCCGGGAAGAAGGCTTTAAACTCGGAGTAGAGCTGGGCCGCGAGAGTCTTGTTATGACTCATGATCAGAGTGGGCCGTTGAATCTCTCGGATCACGTTCGCCATCGTGAAGGTCTTCCCTGACCCCGTGACTCCCAGAAGGGTCTGGTGCCGGTTCCCAGCGCGGATCGATTTGACCAATTTTTCAATGGCTTGCTCTTGGTCGCCTTTCGGGGAGTAGTCGCTTGCGAGTCGGAAGTCCACCCGGGAAGGTTAGGAGAAGGACGAGACTTGTCCACCGGAACGATGAGGGGAATCGGTGGACCGAGGCGACCCTGTTTTCCGAGCGCTTCCTCCCGGCACTCGACAATTTCCTCGCCTTGTCGAATGCTCTTTCCAATGGCCGATCAATAATCCCCTGCGAGTTAATCAACCCAAACCTTTTCCAATTCAATATGCGCAAACATCTCTTCACCATCTTAGGCCTCGGCCTGATCATCGGGGTCGTCCTCATCCTTTTTTACAAAGGACCCCAGCCGGTCAAAACGGAAGTTGCCGAAGTCACTTCAACTCCTCCAGCCGAAGTAAAACCGCCCGCAAAGATCTCTAGCGAGCAGCAGATGGGCGATCAAATTCTTGCGGATTATGCCAGCCCCGAGTCCGACGGTCAGGAGGACGTCAAGCTCTTCTATCACTATCTCACCAACATTTTCATGCTAATTAAGAGTCGTGATTCAAAGCAGTATGCCATCAACGAAGACCTCGCGTCGTTCCTGCTCGGTAAAAATAATTACAAAACTCCCTGCGTCTCAGCCGACTCTCATATTTTCAATGAGAAGGGTCTGATCGTCGACCGCTGGCAGACGCCCATTCATATCCACACCATCAGCAATGATCGCTTCGAAATCCGCTCCGCTGGCCCGGACCGGAAAATCTTCAGCGAGGATGACTTCATCTGGCCTCCCCCAGAGCCCAAATCAGGCATGGACCAGTAGAATTGAGTCCACCGCATGATCTTGGTGAAGGATATCGGAAATCACCACCAGTGGAGTTCCCGGCGTAATGTCGCGCTGATTCTTGAGAAGATCGACAGCTGCGGAAATCGTTTCCCTCGGCTTCTCGCAAAAGGTGACCTCAAACGAACGAACTCCTCGCGAGAGAGTGAGCGCCCGGCAAACTGCCGCGTCCGGCGCGAAGGCGAAAATGGCCGACTTCGGGCGCAGGAGCCCGCATTGATGGGCCGTTCTTCCCGAACGCGTGAAAACCACGATAAGCGCGTCGGGGATGGAGTCCGCCATTGTCAGCGCGGCCTTCACCATCCGCTGTTTTTCAGATCTCAGATTTGCTTCTAGCCCAAATCCAAGCGCCCCGGAACGCTCAATACGACGCGCCACGCGGTCCATGAGCTCGACACAGCGGATGGGATATTTCCCCACCGTGGTTTCTCCAGAGAGCATGATAGCATCCGCCTCTTCGAACACCGCATTTGAAACATCAGTCACCTCCGCACGGGTCGGGGTCGGGTTGTGGATCATCGATTCGAGCATGTGGGTCGCTACGATAACCCGGCGCCCCAGCTGATGACAACGCTTCACGATTCGACGCTGGATGATCGGAAGCTCCTCGACGTAGACCTCGATTCCGAGATCACCACGCGCCACCATGATGACGTCCGATTCAGTGATGATATCGTCGAGATGTTTCATCGCCTCCTGATCCTCAAGCTTAGAGACAATCTGGGAAGAACCCCCAAGTTTCTCCATCTCAGAGCGTAATTCGCGCACGTGGCCAGCATCGCGCACGAACGATCCCGCTACGAAATCGGCATCGCATTCGACCGCCACCTTAAGATCCGCGTGATCCTTCTCCGTCAGCGCAGGAAGATTAAGCCGGACCCCGGGGAGATTGATGTGACGCCGCGAGCCCATCGACCCCGTGGTGAGGACTTCGCAGATGATGCGATCTTGCTGAACCGAATCGATGCGCATGAGCATCTCGCCATTATCGACCGTGAGCTCATTCCCCTCAGAAACATCGGCCATTAACCCAGCATAGTTCACCGTCGTCGTCTTCGGGAGGGTCGGGTTTGTTCCCTCCTGCCGAATTTCAATTTTCTCACCCTTCTCAAGAGGGATCTTCCCCTCAACATCGCCAGTGCGGATCGAGGGTCCCTGAAGGTCGAAAAGGACGCCGACCCAGCGCCCACATGAAGCGGAAATGGTGCGGATGCGACTCACGACATCGTGGCACCAGTCGTGCCGTGCGTGGCTCATATTGAGGCGGAAAACATCAGCCCCAGCTTCGATAAGTTCTGCAAGTTTTTCATTTGATTCGGTCGCCGGTCCGAGAGTGCAGATAATACGGGTTTTTCTAACAGTAGCCACGCACGGAGGTTGTCATGCAAATCGCTCTGGGACAAGCTTCCTAGCGCGAACCTTTTCTCCAGAACCGAGCTCCCCATCACGTTCTCGAAAACCCGGTGAAACTGGCTCACTAAAAGGTGCGGCGCCTTCGCGAGTTCTTCGCCAAGTGGCTCGTCGCTCGCGATTCGCCCAACCAGAGCCCGGACTCTCGTCAACCGAATCTGGCAATCCTACGTCGGGATCGGTCTCGTCGGGATCACCGCCGCTATCGGAAGTATGATTTTAAAAGGAGAGAACTCGCACGAGAGTTTGTCTTCTTAAAACGAATTCGCTATCTCCGTGCCATCAGCATCTCAGAGACAACTTTCACCGCCATCGACTTCGAATCGGCAGGCACCGCGAGGGGGCGGACAGATGCTCCCGTCCAAATCGGCCTAGGGACTTGGAAGGTCGCCGGAGGCATCTCGGACCCCTACGTTTCTTTCCTCCATTGCGATCAAGAAATCACGTGGGCTGCGCAAAAAGTTCACGGTATCACCACCGATGATCTCACCGATGCACCCTCCCTCCTCTCGCTCTGGCCCGTCCTAAAGAAGCGCCTCGGCGCGGGCCCCGTAGTGGCGCACGGACACGGGACCGAGAAGCGCTTTCTCAGAACTTTCCCCGGTCATCGCTTCGGTCCCTGGATCGATACCCTGCAACTCGCAAGAGCCGCTTGGCCAGAAGAGCCCTCGCATTCGCTGGGTGATCTCTGCAGCGCCAGAGGGATAAGCGATTTTTCCGACCACGCACCGGGCCGCGCTTGGCACGATGCCCTCTATGATGCGCTTGCCTCGCTCGCACTTCTCAAGCAGCTTGTGCAGGAATTCGAACTCGCGGATCGCCCGCTTGATCTTCTTTTAAAACCTGACACCTCCACCTGGCACCGCCTCCGTCATTCATGAACTCTGTCCACGTCGATCTCGGCGACCGCTCTTACGAAATCCTCGTAGAACCAGCTCTTCTTTCGCAAGAGCGGTCG
>Ga0209187_1003601_pt1 | contig 12717 bp, 17 predicted proteins | sample BantaG_FD_187430 | JGI IMG/M metagenome (GOLD analysis project Ga0209187, IMG submission 187430) | Marine algal microbial communities from Bantry Bay, Ireland - BantryBay_4 metaG (SPAdes) (version 2) | ecosystem: Host-associated > Algae > Red algae > Unclassified | place: Bantry Bay, Ireland... | reverse complement strand
CTCTGTCGCCGGGACTGCAGCAGGCCTACTATGCACACGCTACATCGGCTTGGCGACTCAAGCTCGATGGAGCTCGAGTCAGACAACCCGAATTTCCCAAGCACAATCTCAACTACATTAAACGTGGCTTTGACATGTTGCGTTCAACCTAAACGCTCAAGCGTTCAAGTGAATCAGGTTGAATTCCGTTCATGTTTGGCAAACCAAACCAAACGCTGACAACCATGACTGCCGGCAACAGCGCTCCGAAAGAAAAAACAAAACAAATCAGTCAAAAAGCATTGAGCACGCGCAGCGCCATCGGCAGTGATGTCGTACCGCACGGTGTACCGCTGCTTAACAACATCAAGCACCTCACGCACACAGCGACCTGCCCCTCACCAGCGCCGCTCACGCCTGCGCCGGCACCCCCGCTTCCCACCACGGCCCCCCACCAAATCTGCCGCACCACCGCCTCTCCTCACTCGCCTCGGCATTCCCCCCATCCGCACCTTGGCTTGTGTCATGGCCTGCATCTCAGAACCCCGCCGTCCCCGCCCCTGTCCAAGGCGGCCGAAAATCACAGGTGCCGTCGACGCGCACAGGAGTAAAGAAAAGTATGGACGGCCGTGCGTCAGTCGCCGCAATGATCCACACACCGGTGGGCGGCGCCCCGGCGCGTCGGCGCGCATCGCACGACCGTAAAAGGGGGAGTGAAGCAGCCGACGGTGACACCGCGCACCCTTCCACGAGTGCCAAATCAGGGGGTGGTGGAGCCCGCCGCGGGTGCATATCAAATATTCCCGCCGACGTCCCCTCAGCAGATACCCTCTCCTCCCGACTCCTCCACCATCCCCCGTTGCCCACAGCCATCCGGGGTGGGCTGGCGCCTGCCTCGCGCCGGCGCACGCGCCCCCTGCAGCACCCCGACACAACAGGTGATACAGCTTTGCCTCTCCTCCCTATGCGATAGAGTTCCCCCATCCCTAGCGCGGATTGCGTCGTGGCCTGCATCTCGCTGCCCCGCCGCCCCCTCTCCTCCACCCGACAAGCACCGCAGCGCTCCTCACGCACCTGTGTACGATTGAATAAACACCCGTGCGTCGGTTGCCCGCTTCCCTCGCGCAGCGCGGGGCGCCTAGGCGCTACGTAGGGCGTCGCATAACGTTGCGCGCGGCGGGGTTCTGCGGCCGCGGCTCACACCCGGTGCTCGCCCATGCGTCACGTACGCAGGAATGGCTGCGTCTGATGCAGCGGCAAGTCAAAGTCGTCCTCTTGCGCGCTCTGCTTGATCTACTCAACAAATAAGCCCCCTTCCCCCACAATGTCCTCGCGGCAACGGTGCGAAGGCGCAGCCAACTATCGATGCGGGCGTCCCCTGGGTGGTCTGTCAGACAGTGGAGCGTCTACCTTAGGGTGGACCGACTGACAGAGTGCAAGGAAGAAGCCTTGCCGCGGCCGAGGACGCACTTGTAAAATGATGGCGGCAAGTTGAGCTGCGAGGGACCAGGTTGGTCCTGCCTGGTGGTACTTGGTGCCTGCTGCGCAAGCGCCTCTGCGTTGGCCTCTGCGTCGGCAAGTGCATTCTGCTGGTACATAGACCACGACTCGGCAAAGGAGTTGCGGACGCTCGTATGGTAGCAGAGCAACGCCATGTAGCCGTAGTGCCCGGCGCCCGTCAAAATCTGCTCCATCTTGCGAATCGCCGCGTTCCGCTGCTCATGGGTGAGCGTGTTCTTGTAGTCAAGCTCTCCATAAGAGTTGGCGATGTAGAAAAGAGAACACGTGAGGTTACACACATGGAAGCGGTCCGAAACCACCGAGAGGTCACGCAGCATCCAGGGGAGCTTGACCAATGCGCAGCGCACCACCCCGCACGAAAAGTCATAGACCAAGTACCGAGGCAGAGAGGGAAAACCAGTAAAAAGAACGTTGATCAATACCTGGGGACTCTCCTTCCGGTCCAACACCACAAAGCCGAGGATCTTGGGATGACCACAGGCACAGCACAACGTCAATACCCCGTCAGAAAACTTGTCAGATGATGAGAACCCCTTCTCGCACGTGCCGCAGGGCGTCTTGTTCGTCTTGTCATACGCCTTTGCGCGGCACTGCATGCGGCAAGGCGTGTAGACGCCCGTGGCAGACGTCTTCGTCGACGCGGACGGGTACCACATCTCAAAGGCAGCGATCATCTCGTCGTCAGATATGCCCGGCTTGAGGTAGCGCTCCAAGTACTCGTGCCGTGCCTGCAGGTTCACCGAGAAGTCCTCATAGAAGCGTGTGGCACACTGAACAGCACTCTGTAACACATCGGCGATTGCCTCCGCAAAGTCGGGTTTTCGATGGAACACCGGCACCGCCGCTTGCAATGCAACCTTGCCGTGTCGTAGCTCGACGAGGTACTGGCCCGACCGCATCATAGGGAAGCGCTCCCGATCCTTTTCCGTGGCCTCTGCCACCATGCACTCAATGTGCGCCCGCGGCTCGCTCCCGCGGAGCGTCTCAAAGATGGCCGTGAGGCCAGCAAATTGTCGCTGCTTGAGGCCAGCAATCACAGAGTTGAGGGCAAACGCGAGCGCCATGCGGCAGATGTGATCCACGTCGTTGCTGTCGCGCGTGCGCATGATCGGCTGCAAAAGCGGCTTCGGGATGAGCAGGGCCGGCTCCTCGCCCGGTTTGACCTTTTCCTTGGGCTTGGGTCTTTTGCGTCTGGGCTTCACCGTCGAGGTCGGCCCGCGGCCGCCGTCGCCACGACCTCCATTTGCACTTGGCCCTTGCGCCCCGCCGGTAGCCTCAGCGCCAGCATCGGCTCCCCTGCCTTACCCGTCCTCTTCAGCAGGAGCAGCAGTCCAGGCACGCGTGGCCACAGCATCCGGGTTGTCCACCCGCCAGCGAACCAAAGACGCCTCCAGATCTTTTGCCATTGCCACCGAGCGCTCCATCTCTTTCGAACGCTTGACCTTGGTGCCTTTGTACGCCGAGCAGCGACTCGGCGAGGGGGATGGCGACGGCCTGAATCTTGCAAACAAGGCCGATGAGCCGGCGGATGCTCTTGGCGGCCGGGGGCGTGTTCATGGTCTGCGCGGCCGACCCAAACGTGGATGGAAAGATGCAGGACAGCGCCATCTCAGACGATGGGAGTGTACGGTTTGTCACTGCGGCAGGATCGTCGGGTACCAGGACGTGCCGCAAAAATGCAACGAGCCTGCTCTGCTAGCACGATGCAGCCTTCACACGGCTTCACGTTGACAAAGGGCGCGCTCTCGCACACGTGTTCAAATGAGAATAGCGTCGAGCCCGCGTCGTATGCGAGGCAGATATCATCGGCCGTGATGACGAGGTACCGCCCAGACGGCAAACGACGAACGGTTCAGTCGTAGAGCCCGAAGTCCGGGTCGACGACGCACAACCTCATGGTCGGCAGGATCAGCGACCGTAACTTATCAGCAGCGCGAGACTTATGCTCCTTTGGTAGCAGCCCAGCCGACCGCAGCCCCTTCCATTCGCCCAGGTAGAAGTTGATGACGTCCGAGATGTTGGTTACCGAGCGTACCAGCTCCGCGCACCGCCTCCCCCACAGAGCTGTGCAGCCCGTCGTCGACGAAACGAGATTGAGCTTGTTCCCTCTGCCATCGCGGCTTCACACCTGGTTGCAAGCGTCGCAGGTGCGACACACGCCCTCTATCCTGCAAGGCCCGAGCGACGAGTGCAAAATGCCCGCCAGGGCCTGGTCCGGCATCCGGGTGCGCTCGCCATCAGCGCCCCACACAGTGCAGACGTTGGGCGCCTCTAGCACGTAGACGCAGCCGCGGCGCGCCAACGCCCCTACGCGCCGGTCAAAGGTGATGGATTCCCGGCAGTTGAGCAATGAGATGGGCTTGGTAGAAACGGCGGAGCGTACGTAGCTTAATGCCGACATGGGCACCGCAGGGTTGCACGCAGATGACCGATACTGCTCCGCCTACCGAGTGTGCGAGCAACCGCCAAGGTTGGCCAGCGGGCAAAATTCGCAAGAGACACCCTTTCTTGGAAGATACACATGGACAGGGATCAACGAGCCACGCTGCGAGCTGACCACCACGACAATGTCTTTGTTGAACCGCCAAACAGCCGCCTCGTCGTCGGCCTGCCCGTCGGCTGCGCTGCCGGGCGGCAACGAGCTCCCCATGGCTTTATGGAGGCACTGCTTGACCATCCCGATCGGCCGCGCCAGCGCCTCGCTCATTTTCTGGACGGCCTCGGCAATCACGTCGATGTGCTCGCACGTGCTGTCGCGGTTGACACTCGCGTCACTGTTGTACATGTCGCTCCCGACGCATGTGCAGCACATGAAGCCATTGTCCGAGATGCACGTCGAGCAACTGCTCCGCTTTCCATGGTCCTTTTTGCCCAAGACCGAGAAGCGTGCCGTCACGCCGCAAAGGTAGAAGATCGTCTATACCTCATTCTTGCCCGGGACATTACGCCATAACCGCAGGCGAAAGCCAAACTTATCGCGCGCTGCGACCGGAACATCTTCGAGCAACGCATCGTCGAGCATGATGGCGGTGCCCAGCTGTTGAATCGCTTTGAACAGGACGCGCAGCGCGCCACGAGGGAAGTTCTGGCGATTCCTCAATCCCGTGCGCAATGGCCGCCCCCCCATCCACGCGACGCAACCAGATCACCTCTGGTTGGCGTCCGGTGGCAACTCGGCAGGCTCTGGATCATCTTCTACGCAGTGGAAGTCGAGGCCCGGGCCCAGGAGGGCGGTCCTGCTACCTGCCACAGAGTCAGGCACGGTGTCGACCGCAGCCGCTTTATCAAACTCCAAGAGGCTGGAGCCCGGGGAGCCCAAGGACATGGGCGGCGCTGTATACTCGTCAGACGGCCCGTACAGGAGCATCTCATCCCCGTTTGGCAATGTCGCGCACGAAGAAACGAAGCATGATGACGGCGGGAAAGTGTAGTGCTCCATGGCGCTTCCCAGCAAAACTTCCTTGCCGTCAGAATGTCCTTGCACTTAAAACGTGCATGCCGTGACTAAAGAAGTATAAGAAGGGAAAAAGAGACCACATTGCAAAATGAGCATTGCCTCACCGTAGAGGAGAGCAGGCATGTCAGTACCCAGTTCCATCAGCACCTTCAGTGGAATACATGAAGCGGGATCGCGTGCAAAAGTTTTAAGCAGAGTCTGCCACGACATCCCAATGCAGCACACGTCAACAGCATAGCGGGGAGCACAGTAAACGTACCTTCCACGACGCGATGGTAACCATAGAGTGTGGACCAGTAGAAAAACGACCGAGGCGGGGCTAGCCCGCCTCGCTGTGGGCGAGACGACGGCATGTGGGCCTCAAAACCATGGGGGAGGCAATCACCGAACAGGATTGCGGAAGCCAAGGGGACTGCACCTGTGACGTTGCTCAGGTTCAGGGCGACGGTGAGGGACGGCAGTGAGGCCGCGCGCCGCGGGGAGCCGCGTCGCGGCGGGGCGACGGTCGCCGACGATAGTGACACCGCCGCTGTCAGTGCGGGTCGCAGAGCGCGTGCATTCGCGCGCTCGGAGCACAGTGAATATCCCCCCAATACGTGACCTAAATGCGAATATAATAACAGTGCCCAAGTGCTCATCACCCGTTCGAGATCAACTCGTTCGGCCGCGAGGAAAATTCTCTGAGACGAGAGAAGTCCATGTTGTAGCCTGCCTTGGTTGGCAACATGGCCCTCCATATTAATTATCAACTTCCACTGACTGCTGTGCGCCATCTTTAGACGCACTGTCAATGCATCTGCCCCGACTGGTCGCCTCGCGAAACAGGGGCGCGCACCGTCCGTGGATGACTGTTCACGGGGCCGTGTACCAGGAACACGTTTAAGCACCTAAGGCGTGGATACAGGTGGAAGGAGAAAGCTCTGTGCGAGCCAGAGGAAGGCACAATGTAGAACAGCAACCTAGCAAGGGAAAAGAAAGCCCACAGAGGGACACACGCGATATCCATAAGCAAGGAGAGTGTATCACGTCCGTACTACAAGCTCGGGTACGAACGCCGCCCGGAATTGTGCATTGGAGCGCGGCAGCTGACAGTCTCCCAAGCCACGCCCTCAAGAATACGAGCAGTACAGGGGGTTCGACTGGACGTAAAAGAAGCGTTCCCATCTACATCATGCTCTCTTGGCCGGCAAAAAGCTCGCTGGCTTTGTGGCTGTCCCAGAAGTTTGCGACCATGCGAGCCGATTGCACTCGGTACGGCTTCATCGGACTGACGGGCGGCAACTTGTCCGACAACTCGCCGACTAACGTGTCGATGAGCCCGTCGTGGGTCCAATACGCCCCATCCCGAAAACTCCAAAACCTGGGAGAGGTTGAAGCGCGAATCATCCAGCTCACACCATAAGAAGTTTGTAAAGAGGATTTTCTCCAGGTACGTGAGGGAGTCCTTGGGGATGAACACCGACCGCTTGTCGACAAACATGCCCTCGACACCCTGTCCGGGAAAAGCATGCGTCTCGCCGCCAAGCGTTCCGTCAACCGCAGCAACTGTGGGCGGGCCGGTAGGTGCTCCCTGACGAGCGGCGGGCGCCGCCGCCGGGAGGCACTGGCAGAGAAAGGGCAGCCCCGCAGGAGCACGGCCGCACCAGCCGAGCCCGCCGCAGCAGACGGCCAGCAAACAACGCGACGGGCAGGCCACAGGGGTCTCGGCGCCAGAGGACGACATGGGGGCGGTAGGCTGCAGAGAGGAAAGCTCCCCAAGCGGCACCACGAGTCCCGCCCACGGGCCCGTGCGCACCGAGGTGTGCGTGTGCAAAAAAACCACGGGAACAAAACACCGCGGGCGGGGGTTTGGGGGTGGAAGAAGGGGGTCCCGTGTCGTGTCGGCCGGCAGCCGCTCTTCGCCGTCACTGACATCCGACTTGTCGGCTTCACCGCCAGCCGAATCGTTGTCATATCCGCCGGCCGCTTCGAAGTCGCCGCCAGCCGCCTCGTGACCGTCACCGCCGGCCGACTCGTCGCCATTACCGCCGGCCGACTCGTCGTCCGTGCCGCCGGCCGACTCGTCGTCCGTGCCGCCGGCCGACTCGTCGCCGGTGCCGCCGGCCGACTCGTCGCCGGTGCCGCCGGCCGACTCGTCATCCGTGCCGCCGGCCGACTCATCGCCATTACCGCCGGTCGAACCTTCGCCGGTGCCTTCGGCCGACTCGTCGCCGTCGCCGAGGTCGGCGTCTGCAGAGTCGCCATTACCGCCAGCCAACTCGTCGCTATCACTGCCGGCTGGCTCTTCGTCACCGCCGGCCGACGCGCCGCCGCTCTCCATCAGTGCGGGATAGCATTCAACAATGAAAGCAACGATCTTTTCGCCCGCATAGCTGAACGTACCCAACCGCCGCCGCTTGGACCGTCGCGCCTCCACCAAAATCCCCGCAGCTGCTGATAGAGAAGAGGGCGCGGCACTAACCAAGGCGTTGTCAGGTACGGAAACGGTGGCGGGGGGTGCGGTCGGCGCTGTCCGGGCCATCACAGTCGTGGGAGCCCCCCCTGCAGCCGACGCGGACGCCGACGCCGCCGCCGATGCGGCCATCGCACAGTCGGAACTCGCGATGTCGACAGCTTCACTCCTGTCCGCGCCACTTCCGCCGCTGTGTCCGAGTGGGGTATCTTTGGCTGACGACGAGGCCGTGCCTCACGCCCCTTTTTGGGTGGCGGGGTGGGCGACGCACGCCTAACCACGCCCTTCTGCACGCCCCCAACATTGGCACGCCCCTTTTCACGCCCCTTATGTAGCCTTCATGTTTTGGCACTTACTTGATAAGCGATTCAAAGTATCAAATATTCTTGCAATTTGGATTGTTCAAAGGACCACAAACATGCCAGAAAACATGAAGGAAACAGCTGCATGCGATACACTCTCTTGGCTTCTGCCACTCTGCGTCAAAGATACTTTGCAGCATCACGGGACGTCGGCTCGCCTGGCCTCCACCGCCCGCCCCACCGCCCGCTGTCCCACCCATCTCACCGCGCACAAAGACAAAGCAGATGGTCATCGAATCACTCTCGGTGGTGGCCGCGGGAGCGTCCTCGACGCCGGGACGACCAAAGTCCTGTCCAGGGACGCCGGCGCAAACCATGGCGCTTCAGGCGACCTCCTCGTTCAGGAGGCTCATAGCTTGCCTCCGGCACCCCTCCACCACTGCCGTCGGCCTGGTCGTTGCCGGCGCCCGATGCGTCGCATTGAACGTCCTCATCGGCGCCCATGTCAAGGAGCCCCTCTGCGTCCTCCCCGGCTGATGAAAGCAGGTGGCCGTTGCTGTGCCGTCCCGCTCAGATGGCGCCCGCGCATCATGGCGTTGAGCACCTTCTTTGTGGGCGCACGACGGAAAAAGGGTACCCACTCCTCATGGCCTCAAGCACCTTGTTTGTGGACGCTCGACGGACCAGTAAGACACCGCGCCCTGAAAAAGGTTACAAAGGTGGCACAAAACTGCACCGAAAAAATTCGGTGGACGAACGCCCCGAGAGCGCAGTTGAAATCATGTACTTTTTTTATCAAGCACGCCCCAATCACGCCCTTAAAATTCTTGGCGTGCAGGGCGTGACACGCCCAAAATGCGTGAAATTGCACGCCCCAGGCGTGCAATTTCGCACGCCCCGGGCGTGTTGCACAACCCTACCGCTGGGCGTGGCGGTTATGTGGCGCGCGCGCGCCACCGCGAGGCCACGTCAGGGGCCGCCACGTCAGGCGCAGCCCGGCAGCCGCGATCCCCCTCGTCTTTAATTTTCGCGTTGGGGGATTTGTCTCGTGTTGTACTTATTTGTATTGGTTGGTCCCTCGCCAGGGGCGCTCCCCGTGCGGTCGTGAGCGATGGTGACGTCGCCGCGGTTGCCAGGGCCCGGCCGGACGGACGGGGCGGGCTGCCGTCCTTGCTTTACCTCATCGCCCTGGGGCGAGGGGGCCCGACGGCGTCGACAGCGGGCGGTGGTTCGGTGGCGACGGTGCACGGCACGTCGCCCTTTGACCCCGACCACGCAAATCCCGCGGCCACCGACCGAGCCGTCGCCTCAGACCAGGGGCTGACGGGAACGACCTACCAACAGGGTCCGGGGGGGCCTGCGAACACCCCCCGGGACATGTTGCGTCGGCGTGGCGTTTTCTCCCCGCCGAGGCGCCGGGACACAGGTGCGAACCGTCCGCCCTAGTCGTCCGCCGCGCGCCAACGGGCGGACGCGGAGACGACGGAGATGGACACGACGGATACGGAGGAGACGTTCTGCGCATGGGCGGCGGCGCCCACCGAGCGCCGCCACGGGGCCTCGCCGCCAACGGACGGCAGCGTGGCCCAGATGCGGACCCGCTCGGGGCGCCGTGGGCACTCCGTGCGCGGGTCTCGGCGGTCGGGCGGGCGCCGCCCCGAGACGGCTGCCGACACGACTGAGTCGCAGCTGCTTATGACCGAGATGCGACAGGAGCTGGGCGAGCTTCGCCGCCTGCGGGACCAGATCGCCGAGACGGCCTCATCGGCAGCCATGCCCGGAGCTGCGCCCGCGCCGCCTTGCGTGGCCCCGCGGGCGGGGCCAAGTGCGTCCACCCGGTTGGCAGCGCCCACGCCAGGTTGGGCCACCTCCCCGGCGGGCGGCGTCCATGCCGGGGCCCATTCCTCCGACAGCGCAGCGGGCCCAAAACCGTCGTCAAGAGCACGTCTGCTTTTGGGTGTTTTGGGACGAACAGATAATCTGCAAACCGCCCTGGGGCTCTGTCAGGGCTGCTTTTTTCACCAGAAAGGGCGCAAAAAGCATCTGTTCGCAGAGATAGATGCATCTCCACTCGTGAAAAGAGAGACACAGCATAAGACGTATACACTTGACCCTTCCAGAAAGAGAGAGAGAAGGAGAAGCATCTATGGCCCTGATAGCAGGCGTAATGTGTGGAGTGAGGAACGATTCCTGTTCTCGCATACAAAAATATGCGAGGACCTCGCATGGGATAGCCTCTGGAAGCCTGTCAAGGGGGGTCGATCTATTTTTTGCATAGGAATTCTGTTTCTTGAAACAGGAACACGGGCCTCCAATAGGCGCAAAACAGGCAAAAACAGACGTGATGGCGGAATTCCGCGAGTCGATCGTGGGCGAGGCGGTCCGGCGTCTGCGACGCGACCAACGGTTGGAACGGGTCACGGACCCCCGGTTTGTACCCGAGTTCAGGACGGACTCATATCGCATGGACGACCGCACGCCCGGGTTCTCGCGCACGCAGCGGGCGCAGCAGCGGTATAACCGGCGTGACCTAAAGGACGTGATGCTCGCGGAGGATCGGCGTTGGGACGCCAAGGACCGGGTGAGCGTCATCAACTTCCTGCGGAAGCTCAAGAACTCCTGCGACGCCCTCGGCGTGGCCGAAGGGGCCGCGGTGTACCTGCTTCAGTGGCTGGTCTCCGAGACAGTCATGGTTGCCATCCGCCGCGTGATGCCGATGGGCAGCGACACAGCGGCAGTGTCCGCCCAGCCCAAGTTCAAGCACATCATCCGAGAACTGCTGGAGGATTACCTGGACGAGGACCTCCTTTCCTCCCGCCTCCGCGAGCTGCAGTATGCCGACCAACACGCGTGGGAAACCGAGGGGCAGTTCGGGGACCGCATCGAGGCGTTGAACGCCGCCCTCGGGGCCCTCTTGGACGGCAAGGAGCTCAAGGCGGTGCTGGTGCAAGGGGTCTCCGAGTCCCTCCGGGCCGCTGCCCGGCAGTACAACACGGCCGGGCGGTCGTTCACGAAGCTGAAGGCCCACCTCGATCGGGGAGGGAAGTCTTCCCGGGCCCTGCACAAGGTGAAGTGGGCACCGAGGCCACCGGCCCGGAACCGGCTGTCGCTGACCCCGCGGAGCAAGGCCCCCGCGTCCAAGGCCCACGGGGGCACCCCGCAGGTGGATGGCAACGTGCCCACGGTCGATGCGATCGCCGCGCCTTGAGATTGGCATGCGGCACAGGCCGCCCTGTCTGCGGCCGAAAGAGAGGGCTCCGCGGCCCTCGTCGCCGGTACCGGCGGCCCAGCCCAGTAGGGTTAGGGCCCGAGCCCGGCTCCCTGAACGTGGTACCGCCGCACGACGGAGTTCGCGTCACCGCTGACGCGGGGCCCAGGTCCCGCCGCGTCCAAAGCCGCCAGGCCCCAGCTGGGGGCAGCGGTTCCCTTCCCGGGACGCCCCAACGCGGCGTATAGCCATGCCGGGCGGGACCCCGCTCACCCGCGCGGGTACCCTGCTGGCGGCCCCATGAGCCGTCGGGGGACCTGTTTTGTGTGCTATGACCCGGGGCACTGGGTGGAGCCGTGCCCCATAATGACCCCAGAGCAGCAGGAGCGGGCGCGCACCGCGCGCGAGGCGGTCCGGTGGGCACGGTCGTCGGGGGGTGCCGGCGCAGCCGCCGTGACCGCGCAGGCGGCCGCCACGGACGTGCACGTCATCCACGAGGTGGAACGCAACCCTGAGGCCTACGAGACCGACGACGAGACGACGACGGAGGAGGAAAGGCGCCAGTTGACCCACGACGGGTCGGAAATGGAAGACGATGGTCTCGTCGGCTTCCCTTTCCGAGACGGCGAGCGACGCCGATGGCGAGGCACAGGGAAACGCCAAAGGGGCAGCCTCATACGTGGGCTACCCACTGATGCCATTCGCCTCAAACCCGCGCGCCGGCCGGCCTACATCACGGCAGCCAGGCAACGGGCCCTGCGGCGCTATGGACAGGGCTTCCGGCCGTTGCCGGCCTTTCGGTTCCGCATCCTGCCCCTCCCGAGCGGTCCCGTGGCGGACACGGACGCGGCGGCGCGCGGCGCCAGGGGGCCAACCCCGGTCACCGCGCCACCCGCCAAGCCGGTATCCTGTAAAGGTCGAAAAACCAACTACGCCACAAGACCGGTGTGACTGGTCCTGGGGAGTTGCTGAATCCAATTCAACACTCCCCCCAACTCCACAGAGACCAGGAACCATTTCTCGTTCGACTCGAAATTGCCAAACACCAATTTCCAACCCGGCCCCGAAACCCCGGGGCAAGCCGCAGGATTCGAACCTGCGACATGTGTGAAGCCAACCGCGCATGCTGGGCCCATAGCCTGTGAACTGCGCCGTAGTTGGGTGGATGCGTTGCTATACTCGAGAGCCGTCTGATGCGCGAGGCCAGCAGGCTCTTAAACCCTCCTTGTGCCTCTCTCGCCACGTTCTGGCGGCGCACCCCCCGCCAGCGCAGTGCTCCCTCCCTTGGAGGGTACATGCTCTCACCACCCCAAAAATCGCGACGCCCCTCGATGACCCCACAAGAATCTCCCCGAGCTCAGCTCCAAAAGGAGCTGCCCTCAATATACAGTTACCAGTAATTACATCACACACATACAGCAATGCATGACAATGGCACAGCCAAACAAGCCGATGACTGCATAAATACTCCCGGAATTAGCCAGGCAGTCCGCGGTAACTCAGACTTACCTTCGTGGGCTTGGGGGGCTGTATCAACGCATCCGCGACCGAGGACGCCGAGATCCTGCTCGAGACGCTGCATAACTATCGGATCACGTCATCCCCGGGGCGCCAAGCGTCCAATATGAACGCGACCTCCGTGGTCGTCGAGACCGGAGCAGGCGCCAGCGTCATCCGGTCGGAGGCCCTTCTCGACGGATGGGACGCGGCGATCACGCCGCACGCGCCCGGTGCCGGGCTCCGCCTGCGCGACGCGAACGGGAATCAGCCGGTGACCTCGGGGACGATCTCCCTGCTC
>Ga0209187_1003599_pt1 | contig 12725 bp, 8 predicted proteins | sample BantaG_FD_187430 | JGI IMG/M metagenome (GOLD analysis project Ga0209187, IMG submission 187430) | Marine algal microbial communities from Bantry Bay, Ireland - BantryBay_4 metaG (SPAdes) (version 2) | ecosystem: Host-associated > Algae > Red algae > Unclassified | place: Bantry Bay, Ireland... | reverse complement strand
TCAGAGTCCTCAGCGGTAGCAAATTGATTGTTCTGGGCGATAGCGGCAACGCTAAAGATCATGGCAAATATAAATAGGAGCTTTTTCATCTTCTTTTCAGTTTAGTTCTGTTGACTTAATCCAGTCTGGTATTTAGACGCAAATATAACGCGGGAGATTAACAGCGGATTGCCGGGAAGTGTTAAGGAATTATTAAATAAAGAAAGGTGTTTCTGATATATATATTGTTATTTTTACGTCAATTACTGATCTTTATTATTGGTTTGGGACTAATAATTAGATTCTTACCTTAAATAATAGCATCCTTTGCCCATGTCTATCCTTTTGAAAAAGTCAAAACAAAATAAGCTTGCGTTTAGTTATTTAAAGGACAAAGAGGTTTTTGCAGCTTGTTGATTTTCACGTTTGGTATAAGAATACGCAAAAAAAAGAAAGTTAATTTTTAATTTAAAATTCTATTTTTGCCTAAAAAAATAGATACGACCATGAACATCGACCCTGACGATTTCTACGACCAAACCTTTGCTCCTTCTCCCAAAGCCACACAAGAAGCTTTTCTCCGCCAATTATTTGCCCGCGATGAATTGTTCTGTAGTGCTTATACAAACTATCTTGATCCAACCCCCGTCAACTATGATTTAACGATCCTCGTCGAAAAGCTCAACGAAATTTCCCAACGGATCAAAACAGCCATTGAAAATCATAACTGGGTAATCGCCGAAGAAAATCCTGAAGAAGATTATCTGGAAGAGATGGTCGAAATGCTCAACGAAAGTTTCTTCCTCAACATCACCCCGATGATTGAAAATTATTTTCAAAGCGGGAATTTACTATTGGCCCTCAGAAATCTCCGAGTCCTGGAACTCAGTCTGGATGTCAATTGGGATAAAATTGCTCCTCCACCACTCGCCGTGCTCGGCCCCGAACTCAACGAGGATATGGTAACCCACGAATTTAATTATTTACTGGTTTATTTTCATACGGGCATTTTTTCTGAGGTCTTGTTGCGCAGTGCCAAAAAACTGGTAGAGCAATCTCTCGCGAATCCTGCGGCGTATTATCCGCAGACGGCCGGATGGGAAGAGATTGGAGCAATGATTGAGGAGCGATTTAAGGAGTAGATTAGGGATCAATTTAAAAATACATCTCCACTACCGCCCGCACCCGACCCAAATACCCTGTCCCAAATAAATTCAAATGTACCAATAGATAATACAATTGATAAAGCGGTATTCGCCCTTCGAGTTCCGCTTCCCAGGGATACGTCGCATTATAAGCTTCATAAAATATCGGATCAAAACCACCAAATAACTGACTCATGGCCAAATCCATTTCCCGGTGTGCGTAACTGACGGCCGGATCAATCAATACGGGTTTTTGATTTTTGGTAATTAAAAAATTACCACTCCATAAATCTCCGTGGGTTAATGCGGGCGGTTCTTTTGGGCAGATAGACCCGATTCGCAAAAATAGCTTTTCAAAGTTTTTTAAATCGGTTGCTTCTAAAAATTGTTGATCCATCGCCATTTTTACTTGTGGCTGTAATCTTTCTGTTACATAAAATTCTGACCAGACTGTTTGGGGGTGATTGAATTGCGGAAGGCTGCCGATAAAATTTGCGTGGTCTAAGCCGAAATTTTCCTGCGTTGTTTTATGTAAGGTAGCGAGTTGTATACCCAGATTTTCCCATCCCGATTTATTTGGAGTTTCTGATGGTAGATATTCCATTAAAAGATAGGCCTTTCCGTTTAGGTTGCCCGCAGCAAAAACGGTGGGTGTTTTTATCGTTTTCGCAGCTTTCAATATCGCCAATCCTTTTGCCTCTATTTCCAAAAAGTCTAGAGTGGGCGGTCTTTGGTGTTGTTTTAAAAAATAATCACCGTCGGTAGTGTTGATCTGAAAAGCTTCGTTGATGTCTCCGCCGGAGATGGGCTGATGAGACAGGATGGTCTTCTGTTTGAGGAAGTCAGGTAGGAACTGCAATGTTTTTTTTGGTAAAGATAAAAATTTTGGGAGAGGGGCAAAAGTAAAATTGGAGCCTATCCCAGATAAGTGAAAAATTAAAAATAAGTTGAGCCATCCTGCTCGTCCTTTTGCCTTCTAACTTCCTTGAAAAATACTTACCATAGCTCGCTATGTTTGCGTTTTTCAACTTATTAGAAAGCAAAATTACTTCGCATTATGGCTCACTTTATTAATACCTCATTCCTAAGCAATTTTATTGATCAGATGTTTTGGAAATGAGCTGGTCAGCGGGTGAATAATTTGTGGAGGAAGTGACACCATCTTTACAGAATGCTTTGTTAATCCAAAATTCAAAGGTGGTTCCTTCGTTATCGCTTTTTCTAATTAGAATATCTCCACCTAATTGTTGTAAGATTTTTTTAGAAATAGATAATCCTATTCCTGAGCCAATAAATTTATCCCGCGAATGTAGCCGTTTAAACATTTCAAATGTTTTATGATGGTATTCTTCGGAGATACCAATGCCATTATCTTCGATTGAAAAATAGAAATGGGTTTCATTATCCCAGTCGTTTATTTTGATAACTGGAACTTCATTTTTATTAAATTTTATACCGTTTTCTATTAGGTTTTTAAAAACTACCGCTAGTGGTCGTGGTAAAAGAACGCCATTTATTTTTGTGTCAGATGGAGCATGAAGTTGAGCCATACTGATTTCCAAATTCTCATCTAACCCTTCTTTCGCATTTTGTAGAATTACCGCTAATGGTTCCTGTTGGTTAAAGTTCTTTTTTCCAATACTCAAATATTCAATGATGCCTTTCAACAAGGTACTCATCTGGCTGGTACCACTTTCAACGTAGCTAAGATATTCGATCGCTTCGTCCGTTCTTTTTTCCTTTAATCGCCTTTTGGCTAACGTAGAAAAACTTATAATTGAGCGGAGTGGTTCTTTTAAATCGTGGGAAGTAATGTAAAAAAAGCGTTCTAATTCTGTATTGGCGCGTTCCAGTTTTTGGTTGCTATTTTCTAGGTGCTGAGTTCGTTCTTGCACTTTTTTCTCTAGTTCTATATTAAGTTGATGCTTCGTTTCTTTTACTCGATAGAGCCAATATACCAATACTCCGAGTAGAAAAACACCGACCAGGCAGATTAGCGCAACGATGGTACGTTGTGAAATTATTTTAGCATTTAGAATCTGTTCTTGTTTTAAAAAATGATTTTCTTTTTCTTTTAAATCCAGTTGGTACTTTGCCTCCATCTCCGCAAAAGCTCCCATATTTTCTTTTTGTAGCGCACTGTCTTGTTCCAAAAGATGAATCTTAAGGTGATGTAAAGCCATCATATTGTTGTTATCTAATTCATAAATTTCTGAAAACGTCCGGTGAATGGTCGCCAGTTTTTCTTTAGATGAGGAATTGGGAAAATATTCCAGCGCTTTATTGGCGTAGATAAGCGCCGAATCAGGATCGCCTAATTGTTTTTTTAAGACAGCATATTTGAGGCAAATATTCGTTAATTCCCAAGTATAGTTAAAGGTGATCGCCATCTTATAGGCTTTCTCTAAATGCAAAGCTGCTTTGTCCAGATTATTTAGTTTTAAATGAATTTCACCAATTTTTTTATGACCATATAGGATACTGTGATTATAATTCATCTCCGTAACCAGCGCCAAATATTTTTGATAATAAGCTAATGCTTCGATATGTTTTCCTTCCACAAAAAGAACATCTGCCAAATTTGTATAACCAAAAGCGATCCCTTCTGTATCATCGATCATCTTACTGATGGTAAAACTTTTTTCAAAAGACTCCTTCGCTTTATCATAGTCTTTCACCGCATAGTAAACCGCACCTATATTGGTATAAGAAATAGAAACGCCCAAAGAATCATCTCTTTGGGTTCTTATTCCCAAAGATTTTAAATGAAATTCAATTGCTTTGTCATACTCCTGAACGTTCCCGTAGGTAAGGCCAATATTATTATACAAATTACTCAGGTAACGTTGATCATCGATCTTAATGGCCAAGGCGGCGGCATCGAAAAAATGTTGATTTGCTTTTCCAGCATCATTAATTTCAGAATAGGCACAACCTACATTATTAATGATTTTCATCTTTAGCGTATCATCATTAAATTGTGGATGCGCTGTTTCCTTTAGTGCTTTTTGACTATAACTCAGATAATCATCGTGACTCTGTTCGTAAGTACTTTTAGCAATCTGGAGTAAATAATCTGCTCTGATAGTTGGATCAGATGCTTTATTTAAAATAGTTAACAAGCTATCCACCTGACTGGCAAAAATAAAGGAGAAACTACAAAGAAAGCATAGGCCAAGAAGCGCTATCCGAAAAGATATTCTGTTAGAGATTCGTAATTTCAAGACTAATCAGGTTTAAGAACTATGCAATAAGAGTAAACCAAGAGAGAGAAAAAGGCCTATTTTACGACTATGAATAATACATATGTTATATTTTACAAATATCAAGCCATTGGAGGTTCTGCTTCCGGATTTGCGCAGGAGAAAAGCGACCGCAGGAAGCGTTCGACTAAGTAAATACGGAATCAAGGTAAATCCAAAAACGCCTCGAAACCATATATATATTACAACAAAAAAACCCAGTAGAAGTAAATTCTACCGGGTGTGGTTCCTCGTGATTAGCTCACAAGGTTGCCTCCTATTTCCTAATCACATACTCTCCAAGAACCGTTCCAATTCTACCTCATCGTACATTAAAACTTCTCTAGGCTTGCTGCCATCCGCTGGTCCGACGATCCCAAAAGACTCCAATTGGTCCATAATTCGGCCTGCGCGGTTGTATCCCAGTTTTAATCTTCGTTGAATCATGGAGGTGCTACCGTGTTGATTCTGAACGACTAAGCGGGCGGCATCTGTGAATTTTGCATCTATATCGTTGACACTGACCGATCCTTTTCCGCCCTTTCCGTCGTCGTCTCCGTGAAACTCCGGTAAAAAGAAAGGTGCTGGATATCCAGGTTGGTCGGCGATAAAATCAATTACTTTTTCAACTTCCGGGGTATCTACAAAGGCACACTGTAGTCGAATCAGGTCGCTACCGAAGGATAAAAGCATATCTCCCCGACCAATCAACTGGTCTGCACCCCCCGCATCGAGGATGGTCCGCGAATCCACCTTCGAAGTTACCCGGTAGGCAATTCTAGCGGGGAAGTTGGCTTTGATCGTACCCGTAATAATATTCACCGAAGGACGCTGGGTCGCAATCACCAGGTGAATTCCGACCGCTCGGGATAGTTGCGCCAGTCTACTGATCGGCATCTCAATTTCTTTACCTGCCGTCATAATCAAATCCGCAAATTCATCAATCACCAGAACGATAAATGGCATAAACTTATGTCCATTGTTGGGATTGAGACGACGGCTGACAAACTTCTCGTTGTATTCCGTGATATTTCTCGACTTGGCTTTTTTCAGTTGTGAATACCGCTGGTCCATTTCGATGAGCAACGAATTCAGGGTATGCACTACCTTGGTGGTATCCGTGACGATGGGTTCGTCAAGTCCCGGCAAATACGCAAGGAAGTGGGTTGCGATTTTACTGTACGGGAATAATTCCACCTTCTTGGGATCAATCATCACAAACTTAATCTGTGATGGATGTTTTTTATAAAGTAAAGAAATCAGGATCACGTTGATCCCTACCGACTTACCCTGACCGGTCGCACCCGCAATAAGCAGGTGAGGCATTTTTGCCAAATCCGCAACGAATACCTCGTTAGAAATCGTTTTTCCGAAAGCAATTGGCAGATCCATTTTGGCCCGCTTGAATTTATCGGAAATCAGGGTTTCTTTTAAGGAAACTACTTGTTTTGCTTTGTTTGGAACCTCAATACCAATCGTACCTTTACCGGGAATTGGGGCGATGATTCGAATACCGAGAGCGGCGAGGCTCAAGGCGATATCATCTTCCAGGTTTTTAATTTTAGAAATACGAACACCGGGTGCAGGAACAATTTCGTAAAGTGTAACGGTCGGTCCGATGGTGGCTTTAATTTTTATAATCTCAATTTTATAATTGAGTAAAGTCTCAATAATTTGATCCTTATTTTGTTCCAATTCGGCCCGATCAATTTCTACCTTTTGATCTGCGTAGTCGTAGAGTAATGCCAGAACGGGGTGTTCGTATGAGGACAATTCGAGCGTTGGATCGTACGGCTCGCTGTGGTCATTTTCGTGTTGAATCACCATGTCGGGTTTATCGAATGGATTTTTGATATCTATCGGAACGGGTACCGGATTTTCGGATTCCAGGCTGGTGTTTTCATCGGGAGTGGGCTCCGTGATTTCCAATTCTGAATCTCCCGGCGTGAGCGAATTGGCTCTTTTATTTTTGATCCGTTCGCGTAGTTCCAGTGCGAGTTGTTGTGGTGTTTTTTCGACTGGTTTTTCTATTTCTGTGGCCGGTGTATCTTGTTCTAATTCTAAAGAAAGGCCATCTGATTTAGGTTCTCCGGCAGCGGCTCCCGTACTAAAGCTACGGTTGGTAACGTCCGACTTAGGGCGTAGGCCAACGGTGGAAGTAGGATCGGGTAATGCTGCAACGGGCGGTCGCGCTTTGGCTCGCTTAAGTGCTTTGGGGTTGGTGATATTTGCTAAAAAATATTTTAAATCAGACCAAAAACCACCGGGAGTTAATTCTGAAAAATTTGGATTAAAAGACCAGACGACGCTAATCAGTACAAAGAATAAGAGTAGCGTAATTGTTCCAATTGTTCCAATAAATGAAATCAGCCAGCTGCTAACGCCTTCTCCAAAAGCTCCCCCCCAAGGAAAGGAAGAATTCTGAAAAGTAAATTCAAATAAAATAGAAAGGAAGATTAAAATCAGAAAACTATACCAGAGGGTTAGCCGCTGATTGGACAATGGTTCTTCTTTTACTAAAGATAACCCAATGACACTCATCATCAATACGAGAATATACGAGGGCAATCCAAATCCCCAAAAGAAAAAGATATTGGAAAAAATTGCTCCGAGTCGCCCCAGCCAGTTAGACATCTCCACTTCGCTTTGTAGTAATAATCCCCACGAAAACTGGAGCACCCGATCCTGATCCGCTTCCCAGGTAAAGAGGTAAGAACTAAAAGCGATGAAGAGGTAGAACGCAAAAAGCAAAAACAGAAAGCCCAGGAGTTTGGGCACTCGGGCATCTAATTTTGCTTTACCAAAGTTAAATGATAACTGGCTTAAAAAGCCTTTTGATTTTTTTTTCGCTGCCATGAGCAAGTATATTTTCGAATCATCCGTAAACTTATCCAGCGCACACGATGAACATCGGTACGCTAAACTAGGAATAGTCAAATTCAGTGTTTCATAAAAATATAACAGCGGAAATCTCTATTGGAGGAACAGAGGGGAAATCCAATGAAATAAGTTCTCAAATTGGTTTTCAAGCCTTTATACGCTCCTGATAGTCTAGACACTAAAAGATCTATGTAGTTTTCTCAACGGTTACCCTACAAATTTAGGGATATTTCGGGGCATTTACAATGATTTGGACAAAAGGCCACATTGCTTTTTTTTAATAGAAAAAGAGGAGCCATGATCATCATACCCGGAATTAGTACTTCGGCATTCTTATCTACTTTTAAATTCAATTAAATAAGGTTTCAAAGAATATCCTGTTTCAGATCTAAAATTGCCAATTGTATAAGGAATGAGTTACTAATAAATTTACGTTTTTTGCCTTACTAGCAACAAAAATCTCTAACCCAAAATTCTTAGTTTATTAATACCTCATTCCTTAAAGTCTTAAAATACCTGATTTTACGGGTGTAACAATGGGTACTTTTTTATTCACCCGGCAGGCTGGATTATTACGATAAACAATTTCGGACATGCCGGCGGCCATTGCTTGCATAGAAGCGATATATGGTAAATAGATTTGTGCTTTTCCGTCGGTGTGAATTTGAGCAGTTTCTGCGTGTAATTCGAGTGTGTTGAGGGAGCCACGGCCGGTAAAGTGAATGTCCTCGTGCTTAACTTTACCCGTTAAGGCTGCATTAATCTGTCCCGTAAATTTGGCGTTAAGATATTTTACTTCCATTGGTAAGCGCAGATCAATATTGCCAGTGGCAGTAATAGAAAAATTTTCGGAGGAAACGGGCTGGATGGCATCCAGGCGAATTTTACCGTTGAGTTCTAAATGCGTCAATTCCGGATAGTAAAGATAGACATCAATACGCTGGTGGTCAAAAGGACCATTATTGGCCTCTTTAAAATCATACCAGACATAAAGTGTCTCGTTCCGAACTTCTGTGCGAATGTGCTCTGAGGAGTAATTGGAAGACGACTGTACTTTGATGGCGGAATTATCCGAAGGTTCTAGAAAAATACTTCCATAACCCTCATAACTTATTTTGTTAAAAAAGGGGAGCGAGCGGGTTTGTACATCCTGAGCAGTAGATGTTAAAGTGAAAAGGATTGATAATAGGAAAAACAGGGCTGGAGTTTTCATAACTTTATTTTGAGAAGAGTGATAGATAGTTTTAGTTAGTACAAATATTTTATTTACGATGTAGAATAAAGACGCTTAAAAATAGAAGTTAGTTACGTAAGTAATTTGTTTTTCAGACAGATGCTGATTTTTTAACTTTTTCGTCGGATTTAATAAAGCCATCCAGAATACAAACAGTGCGTGAACCGTAGGCCGCATTTTTTTCAGAATGCGTTACCTGAATGATCGTAATCCCTTCCCGATTGAGCTGTTGAAACAGCTCCATGATTTGGGCAGCCTGTTCAGAATGCAAGTTTCCAGTAGGCTCGTCGGCTAAAATCAATCTTGGTTTGTGGATCATGGCTCTGGCGACTCCTACCAGTTGTTGCTGTCCACCGGAAAGCTGGGCTGGAAATAAATCTTTTTTAGCCACCATATTAAAGCGATCCAGTACGTCAGCCACCATACTTTTACGATCAGCCGATTTGATATCGCGGTAGAGTAGCGGGGTTTCAATATTTTCGTAAACTGTGAGTTCATCGATCAGGTGGTAGGCCTGAAAAATAAAACCCATATACTGTTTGTGTAATTCCTGGCGTCGTCGTTCCTTGAGTTTAAAGACAGATTCACCAAAAAAATCGTAGGTTCCATTTTCGGGTTTTTCCAGCATCCCGATTATGTTGAGCAGGGTAGATTTGCCCGCTCCACTGGGGCCCATGATGGTGACAAATTCTCCTTCTTGAATATCGAGGGAGATATCGCGCAGGATGTAAGTTTTTCGTAAGCCGGCGCGAAAATATTTTTCTAAATTTCTGAGTTGGATCATTGTATACGTTTTGCTCATACACCTTCAATGGGCGTGCCAGATGTAGTAATAAACTGTCTATCAGTTTTTTACGTATGTGAATCAACTATTTTAACATTTGCGATTCGTCCGATAGTGAACGGTGGGTGTTCGAAAATGGACACAATGGATTAGAATTAGAATTAGAATTAGAATAGGAATAGGAATTAGAATTAGAATAGGAATAGGAATAGGAATAGGAATAGGAATAGGAATAGGAATTAGAATAGGAATGATCAAGCTGGATATCTGGAATATTGATAAAGACAAATTTTAAAACAGGAGTGAGAAGAATATATTCCTATTCACATTCTAATTCTAGTTAGCATTCAAGGAATTTTTTCAAAGCAGTTTTAGCTCTTTTTTTATCGGTGTACCAGGCGGTGTATGGCAGAGTAAAAGTAGGAATACCGATCCGACTCATTAATTTTATTCGATTGACTGGCCAAATATCTTCAAAGTCACCGGGATATCCGACCAGATCAATGCAGAAAGATTTATCCTGATGGACGACCACTAGATCGACTTCAATACCAGCAATCGCATAATTTGGGAAAATCTCGGATACTTTCCATTTTTTTAGCGTAGTAGTGACATCTTTCATAAACTCATCTTCTTCAGATTCCTTTTCTTTCGGATGATTAGTAATGACCGCTTGTTGGGTTTGTTGTAAATATTGTGTTAATAAATAGTTCGGCGGAAGTTCACGCAAGGAGACGGAGAAGAAAATATGTTGGGCTAACCTGGCCCGGGTAACACTCACGTTAAAAACATCTGCTTTATTCAAATATAAATAAGTAGAAGGATGGGTTTTATCGTCTACCACAAAAGATAAAAACATTAGATCTCTTTCTTCTCCCTGAAAATGATGTGGTGTTCCGATTAGTAGCTGGTGTCGTCGAATATCCTGGGCGGTAATGAACTTGCTAACCATGCTTTTTAAGAAGGTAACCTGACTACGAAAAGGGGAGAGGATTCCAATGGACTGACACAGTTTTTTAGGTAAAGATTTTTCTTTTCGAATAATGGTTTTGAGGTAGGTTAACATGGCGGAAGCTTCGATTGGATTTTGTCCTTTCTCGTTACGGATGCCTGATACGGGGTGTTGAAAAACTGATTTTTCTTTTTTTGAAATTGGGTTAGCCGTCATGATTTTCAGCCTGTTTTCATAAAAATGTTGATTGCTAAAATTTATAATATCGGGCATGCTCCGATAATGTTCATCCAGGAAATGAACTTGCTTTTGGCTTTGTAAAGTACTGGAGATTAAATCGAGCAAACTGCCGTTTCGGTAATCAATTTTCTTTTGCGGAAGATGATCAATTTTATACTGTTTGGCAAATTTTTGCTGTTGAGTACCTGATAAAAAAGAGAGATGGCGAAGTTGTTTTGGGTCACCGACTACGATCACCTTTTTAGCACGTTGTAAAAGTGGAATGGAACTAGCGATATCACATTGTGTAGCCTCGTCGATGATAACTACGTCGAAAAGTTCATAGATCAACGGTAAAGATTTATGAACATCCACCGCATTAACCACCCAGGCTGGTAAAGCACGGAGTATAATCTGGAAATCAATTTCCATAAATTTCTCTTGCATCAGATTACCGCTCTCCATTTGAAGACCGCTGATCATTTTTTCCAGAGATCTTCTGTCCTTGGCGACGGCTTCGTAGAGATAATATTCGGCACTTTTTTTCAATAATATTCGGGTAGCTTTGATTTTTTTGGGAGTAATCTTCTTTAATTGATCCAGTAATTCCCATAATTGAAAACGCGTATTATTTAATTTATATTCAATAATTTTCTTTTTGACGTTTTGGAGTATACCTGGATGGAAATTGGCAAAAAAGGCCCCTCTTTTTATATCTGTGATGGCTTGTTTACCGATTTGCTCTTCCAGATGTTTCTCTTCCAGCGCTAGGTTAATTACTTTATCGGTCAGGGCATTCAGCTTAGTTTTGGATAGACGTTGCAGACTTAATCCATGAGAGATATTTTCCAGTCTGGTTTTTAGAGAATTTTTAAAATGACCGGAAGCAGTTTTGAGTACCATATTTTTCAAACCAAAATCTTCTTCAATTTTTTTTGCGATCACCTTCCCCGCCTGGTCATTTTTAGAAGCGATCAACACGGATTTTCCGTGACTGATAAGGTCGGCCGTCAGCGCAGCAATGGTAAAAGATTTACCAGTGCCCGGTGGACCGACCACCAATGTACTTTGGTATTGGTCAAAACTGTGAAAGATATCCAACTGGTTATCGCTGAGGGTAACCGGCGTAAAGATTCTACGGGGTACTACCTTTTTTGGTGGCGGTGATTGTTCTAAAAAAAGTTCCTTCAGCACGGAAGAAAAGTGAACGGTTTCACTGAGTTCCGTCAATTCATTTAAGATACCGCGAGAGCCGGAAGGTTTATTGAATAATCCAATACAGAGAGCAGAAATTAATCGCAGGGTGAGATTTTTTTTACGAATTACAGTTAAAGCTGCTAAATCAATTTCATCCGAAAATTCTGGGAAAGTAGCCAGTTCCTCTAGCTCCAGTTCCGGCACCAAATCACCGAGTACCGTTTCTAGCTGGTGAATTTGATCAAACCCTAAATAGCCTTTTGGTAATTTATCCGAAAACTCATTCTGAGAGATCGTAATGGCTGGATTGATAGATTTCAGGTAAATTAAGAATGCAGGATTTATAATCAAATTTTCTGTTTCAATGCTAAAATAATAAACATCGTTGGTTACGGACAACTGTACTGGATAAATATAAAGGGGGGCAAAAATTCTGCGACTTTTACCTAATTGTTTCATTCGACCTTTTATAAAAAAAGCACCTGCGTATAAGGCTTTTTCTTGCGAATGTACCGCCAGTTGCTGTTCCATGTGCTTTCCCCAGGCAGTGTCGACTGGAGCTTCGGTCCACTTTCCGGTAAGCACATTCCCTTGTCCAGGTGCAAGCTGGTCGGAAACCTGTTTACCAAAAAAATCGGGAATATTTATTGCCTTAAAATCTACCTGATAGCAAGCTCGGAAATATTGAGCAATGCGTTGTAGTTCATTCATTTTGTAAAAATAAAAGCTTAATTGAAATTTACTAGAAAACAATAGATTATCTTTACCGTATTTTATACTTATGCGAAACAGGAGTTGAAATTTATGTTAAAATCTATCTTTTGAGATTGAAATTTATGCTATTTGCCGTTTACTTTAGGCTTCTTGCTTCACTCCACGGCGTTTAAAGAGGGCAAGAATCAAAGAACAGTCGTAACATGCGTAGATGATTTTACCTTTGTTCGTAAATTTATTTTAAACCCTGATTCGCATTACTTAATAATCTAGGTTAGGCTATTAACCAAAACTACAAAAGCCCGCTGCAATGGATTGGAATATGACCATCAAGGAATTACTGGAATATGATTTTATCGGTATTGGAGATATCAGCCTG
>Ga0209187_1003598_pt1 | contig 12731 bp, 10 predicted proteins | sample BantaG_FD_187430 | JGI IMG/M metagenome (GOLD analysis project Ga0209187, IMG submission 187430) | Marine algal microbial communities from Bantry Bay, Ireland - BantryBay_4 metaG (SPAdes) (version 2) | ecosystem: Host-associated > Algae > Red algae > Unclassified | place: Bantry Bay, Ireland... | reverse complement strand
AAGCTAGAAAAATTTATCGACTGTGATATAGTCTTTCAGGACGAAAGCCTGACGACGGTTGAAGCCGAAAAAATGATCGATTCAGACAAGCGTTTTAAGGGCTTGGATAAAGACTCGATTGCTGCAGCATACATACTAAAAGATTATTTTAATTCAGAGAGGAAAGATGCATAAAAAAATTGTTTTGATACTAGGGCCTTTATTATTGTTAGCATTAGCAGCTGGTGGATTTTGGTTTATGAATTACAGATCTAACCTGTCCCCCTTAGATTCTTCAGCTGAAGTTCAAACTATAAGCATAGCTGGAGGTAGCAGCGCAGGCTCTATCGCTGACCAGCTAGAAGATGCCAGCATAATTAAGAGCAGTGGCGCTTTTACAAACTACTTATCTATCAACGGCTTAGGAGATGCTTTGAAGGCTGGTAGCTTTGAGTTATCAGGCAGTATGACAGTTCAAGAGATAGCTGAGATTATCAGCGAGGGCAGAGTCGCTTCCACTACTATCTTGATACCACCAGGACTGACAGTTAATAAAATAAAGCAGATATTCATAAATGCTGGATATGATCAGAGTGAGGTTTTGAGCGCCTTCAACACGGTGAAGCCCAAAGACCATATTAATGGTGTCAATGCCGAAGACTTAGAGGGATACATAAAGCCAGACACATACACAATCGGTAATGATCTGACTGCTGAAGACATGTTAATCTTAACTCTTGATGAATTCGAAAAACAGTTAACTCCAGAAATACTTGCCGGATTTGAACAGCAGGACCTGTCTATAAATGGAGCGACCATTCTAGCCTCTATTGTACAACTAGAGTCTTCTTTGGCTGAAAACCAAGAGAAGATTGCTCAAGTTTTTATTCGTAGAATAAATGAAGACATACCTCTGGGAGCCGACCCAACTTTCAGATATGCATCAGAGCAGTTAGGGATTGCCGACGACATAGACGTTGACTCTCCATATAATACTAGGATAAACGTAGGCTTCCCTCCAACACCAATAGCTAACTTTAATCTAAGTGCGTTAGAAGCAGTGGCTTATCCAGCGGATACTAACTTTCTGTTCTTTGTATCTGGAGATGACAGTGTTACGTATTTCTCTAATACATTAGAAGAACACAATCGGCTAACAGAGTTACACTGCGTAGAACTCTGCAAGCTATGAGAGAATATAATTTGGCACATTTTGAATTTTTTAAGTCCGTGGCTCACTGCATTTAGATTACTAAACTCCGTTACTGCTACTCCTTAAGAAAATTCAAACTGCACTCAAATTCTAGTCTCTCGGTGCAAGCCTTTTATACCAGGAGGCAACACTCAACTACCTATTCCTAATACTGGTTGCGAGTAGCCAACAGCTGCGTTCATCGGAACTAGGTCAGGCTGCTCGCTTAGTTGTCGCTCAGTGGTATATGAAAAGTTGAATGATATTCTGGTGCTTGGATCGCTCCAGAAGCTACCAAGCTCGATACTGGGTATGTTAAAATTTGCCTCTACGCCAGCAATGACAACTGTGTGTGGCAGGTCTCTACAGGCTACAATAGTTAATTTACCCGCCTCCGCATATATAGTGGCTAAGCGATTGTCTAGTATCTCTTGATGTGTTTTGGCTTCCGGTTGACCTATCACTGTGCCTCCTCGAAGATCGTTATCCAAGCTATCACTAGTCTTAAGAAATAGATTGGCGTTTAAAGCCCACACATCAACGTGCGCTTCTAATCTCATGTCTGGGCCAAAGGCTAGCCCCATAACTCCTTCGTTGATGCTGGCAAGTGGTATAGCTTCTTCGCCCATAACTTCTGAGGCTACCTGCTTCAACTCATTTTGATAATAGCCACTCAACCAGTCTAATCTACTAATAAGGTCTTCGCCGCTTGTTACGACTGACGCAATCTTTCGACCGACTAAGTCTAAGTCTCTGTTGTTTGGCCTGTAGCCAAGCTCAAGCATCACAACTTGTGCGTCAGCTTTTATAGCTTCGATAGAACTGCTGATAAAGTCATCAGGGAGAATACCTGGGTCTACGCCACCAGCTGCGATAATCTCTGAGTTGTGTGTTACTGAAATAATTTCACCCATATGTAAATGTATTATATCATATTTTAAAAAATATAGAGTTATGGAAGATTCCAGTGTCAAGATTCAATATGCCGAGTAGCTTGTGGGTTGCTGGTTACGGGATACTTTTAGCTATGCTAAACTAAGCATATGCAATTTCCAAAAAAGACCCTCAAAGATGTGCCGCTACAAGGCAAGGCGGTTTTGGTGCGTACTGGGTTTGATGTGCCGTTGAGGGAGAACGATGGTGAGATGGTTATTACTGATGATTATCGAATTGTTAAAGGTTTGCCAACTATTAAGTATTTGCTAGAGCAGGACTGTAAAATTGTGCTTGTTTCTAAGCTGGGGCGGCCAGACGGCGTGGATAAGGCTTTGAGCTTGGAGCCTGTGGCTAAGCACCTAGGTGAGTTGTTGGAGATGGACGTTAAGTTCTGTTCTGAGACGACTGGGCCTGTGGCTAGGCACGCAAAGAAATCTCTTAAAGCGGGTGAGGTTTTGCTACTTGAGAATCTATTTTTCGACCCACGAGAAAAAGCAAATGATTTAGAATTTGCAAAAGAAGTTGCCGAAATGTGTGATTATTTTGTTCAAGACTGTTTTAGTAGCGCTCACCGAGAACAGGCTTTAATGAGCGTTGTTAATCAGGCTCTGCCGGGCTCCGCAGGCCTACTATTGATCCAAGAATATGAGAAGCTGACCCACGCAGTAGAAGAAAGCGAACAGCCGCGCTGTGCGGTGGTCGGCGGTGCTAAAATCGAAACCAAAATAGACTTATTAAACAAACTTATCGATACTATGGATTCTGTAATTATTGGCGGTGCATTAGCTAACACATTCTTAGTCGCTAAAGGCGTAAATGTTGGGTCGAGTAAATACGATAAAGACCAAGTGCAAACTGCTAAAGACATCCTACAGAAACTAGAGGATAAGAACGGTGTAGTCTATTATTTGCCGGACATTGATGTAGCAGTTTCTGCTGACCCCAAAACCAAACAGCCACGAAAAGAAGTTTCCGTTGGCAAAGTGGCGCCCGAAGAATGGATACTCGATTTAGGCGAAGAATCAATTAAGAAGATGATGGAGCTTGTATCAGAGTCCAAGACAGTAATCTGGAATGGTCCAATTGGCATGACCAGCAAGCCGGCGTTTGCTGATGGTTCAAGAGTTTTGGCTGAGTATTTGGCCAAGAATAATAAAAAAGTAGACTCAATCATTGGTGGTGGTGACACAGCTGATTTTATTAATACGCTAGGTTTGGTGGGCAAGATGACGCATGTTTCAACCGGTGGGGGCGCTAGCTTGCAGCTTATATCGGGGCAAGAGCTACCAGCTGTCGAATCTCTATTGTAGCGTCAACAGACTTCACATCTATTTTGAATTTTGAAGCGTAACTGCTCGTGGTATAATTAATTCATGAAAAAGAGTGGGCCAAAAAATAGAAAAACTTTAATTGTTGCCAACTGGAAACAAAATCTTAATATTAGTCAGGCGTCGATTTTTATGCATAAGATGCAAGAAGAGGTTGAACATCACAAAGATGTCGAGGTGGTTATTTGCCCTAGTTTCGTAAGTATTGCTCCATTGCACAGACAGATTGATCATCGTAAGTTTAAGCTAGGGGCACAGAATATATCAGATGAGGATATTGGCCCAGCCACCGGTGAAATTGGCGGTCCAATGTTACGAGGATTGGTGAAATATGCGATTGTCGGACACTCTTACAGGAGGGCGCACTTTAATGACACCGACAAGTCAGTAGGTAAAAGAGTTGCTGCAGCATTACGAAATGATATTAAGCCAATTATTTGCATAGGCGAGAACGCTAAAGAAAAGGCTGAAGGTCACTCTATGCATGTCATCTCTAGTCAACTAGAGGCAGCCTTAGCGAATGTTACGTCTAGCGATATTAAGAGTGTAGTGATTTGCTCGGAACCAGTATGGGCTATCAGTACGAGCAAGGGTGCTCATTTGCCGACCCCAGAAGAGATTACTAGACCAGTCGCCAAAATTAGAGAGATAGTGTCTGATCGTTTTGGTGCGAAGGCTGGTAGGGAGATTACTATTCTGTATGGTGGTAGCGTAAACAGCGATAACGCTGTCGGATATTTACTACTAGAAGGCGTGGATGGATTTTTGATAGGAGGCGCTAGTCTAAAGCACAAACAACTGTCTCGCATTATTCAGATAGCTCGCCACAGCAAGATGTTGTAAATATACATTGCTCAAACTTTTGATTTGTGATAAATTACTACCATAAGCGTAATCTCTCGCCTATAGCCTAGGCAATCTGCGAGATAGGGCTCCAACAACTAACAAAATAGGATGGGCATAATGCCAGATTTAGATTTTGATGAGCTACACAAGGGTGTAGAGCAGATGAAACAAGAAACATCACCGTATGGTGACGGTGATAGACGCAGTACTTCTCGTAAACTGAAGAGTTTTAAGCGTGAAGCTCGTGATACTGCTCGCACCGATGGCGAGTCGATAAAGGTTAATTTTACTAAAGCACCTCTGAAGAAGCCCGAACAAATCGTATCTTCTGGCTCGGCTGTCGATGGGATAGTTGGCGTAACCCCAGTTGCTGCAACAAAGAAAAAACCTGCTAGAAGGCCGCGTGCTGGTAAGGTAGAGCCTGTTATTGAGTCTGTGCCCGAGTATAAAACCCCAGAAGTAGCAGAGGTTGACGAAATAAAGGAACAAAGAATTCAAGAAGCTGAAGAGCTGGTGGATAGCACAATAGGCCAAACAGTTGATGTTAACGAGCCTTATGATCCAGACGATCAGTTGCATGAAATGGTTGAAAAAGCCCCTAAAATAGAAGAATTTTCGAGTGATGACGAATTGTCTGTTCATGAATTTGCCCATGATGAATATATTGCAGACCAGCCTCTTGATTTGCCGCAAGCCCCACAGCCACCACAAGATTTGATTGGTGAACCACCAATGCAGGATCAGCTTCACCAAGAAGAAGTAGCGCTTACCGAAAAAGAACGCAAGAAACAGGACAGGCAACTTAAAAAAGATGCTAAGAGACTAGCAAAACAGAACAAGAAAAATAAAGCACCAAGCGCACCCAAAGCAGAAATGACTATGACCGACACTGGAAAACCTAAGGTTATATGGGATATCCTTTATTATTTGATCGTATTTTTACTGGTTATAACTATAATTTCACTAATAATGATATTGCTTGATAAATTTGAAGTTATTAATTTGCCTTCCTGGGTCCCATTTATAAGCTGATTTTCTGGCGATTGAATACTAACAAAATAAATTCAATAATCTTATTTTTGAATATCTATATTTTTGCGCAAGCTAGGCGAACAGCCTCACTCCAGGTGGGAAAGGCATGTATTGTATTGGCAACTGCTTGAGCGGTTAGACCGTTTTGTATGGCTACTGTAAGTTCATGGATCATCTCGCCAGCTCGTGGAGCAGCTATCGAAGCTCCTACCAACACGTCTTTATTGTTCACCAGCACCTTTACGAAGCCGCTGGGGTTGTCTTCTGTATTGGATCGCCCAATAACGTTAACTGGTGAAAATCCAATGCTGTAGGGCATCTTTTTGTCGATCAGTTCTTGTTCGGTAACGCCAACATTTGCTATTTCTGGTCTTATAAAGACGCATCTGGGTACAGCTTTGTAGTCAGTGTGTTTTTTGTCTCGATGGAACATATTATGAGCGGCGATTTTACTTTGGTAACTAGCCATATGAGTAAACATATATGGCCCTGCCACATCACCAGCAGCATAAATGTGCTTAGCACTGGTTTGCATTGTCGAGTCAGTAATAATACTTTTCGGAGTGTATTCTACTCCGGCGTTTTCTAGCCCGATGTCGACGTTTGCGCGCTTGCCGCTGGCAACCAAAATTTCATCGACAATAGTTGATTTGTTTTCGTAGCCTCTTTTGTAAAAAACCTTCTTCTTGCCGTTTGATAATTGCTGCACTTTAACTACTTTGGCGCTATTGAGAACTTTTATTCCGTAGTCTTTTTCAAAAGTTCTAGATATGAATTCACCATTTTCTCTATCTTCCTTGGGTATTAGGTGCTCTGCAATTTCTGCGATTTGAGTCTTGACTCCAAAGGTCGCAAACAGTGATGCGAACTCACAGCCTATTGCTCCACCGCCAATAACAAAGATACTTTTGGGCAACTTAGTTAAATTAATGGCTTCTCGGTAGGTTATATATTGGCATTTGTCTAAGCCAAGTATTGGTGGGATAAAATTTACTGTACCAGTTGCGATCAGAAAGTTTTTAGAAGTATATCTTTTTTTACCTGTCGATATTTTATGAGGCTCTAGAAAGTGCCCCCAGCCCTTTATGATATCTATGCCTTGTGAGTTAAAAAGTTTTTTGCCCTCGCTTGTGCCGGTTCTTAGTACTGCTAGATCTTTCCATTCTTTGACTTGCTTATAATTAAAATCAACATCTGCTTTGATACCGTAAGGTTTACCGTTTTTTGCATTATGGTAGAGTTCTGCAGAATGTAAAAGAGCCTTTGTTGGTACGCAACCCCAGTTGGGGCATTCGCCACCTATTTCTTCTGGTTCAACAATGGCTACTTTTTTACCCAAACCAGCGGCAATGTGTGCGGCAACCCCACCACCGCTACCACTGCCTAGTACAATTAGGTCATAGTCATAATTCTTTTTTGATGATTTTGGCATATTGCTTCATTATCTCAAATATAAACACTAGCGTAAAGCTACAAAGACTTTTTGGTCTCATCAGAGTGGCGGATTTCTGCAGGATTAACGACACCAAGCTTCACACGCCTAACACGTTTTTTTCAACAAAACGCACTCGCCGTAGTATTCACTACGGTTCCCTTGCATTTTCTCCAAACAAAACGCGTTATGCACGTAAATCCAAGTGTCTAGAGATAAGTGTAATCAGCTTCTTACTAGGAGATCGACCAGGTTAACTTACATCTAAAGTACTTATGGCTGGGCTGTTTCGCTGATTGCTGTTCGGCCATAAAGTTCACTTATTTCAGGCTTAGGATGTAATTGTCTTGGCGGCCTCAATGAGTTTTGTGCTTGCATTAGGAATAGTGCTACGCTCCCGTCACCCATAACTTGGTCTCCCCCAAACATAGTGGTCTTTGCCAAGATATCAACGAAACATAAGCCATCCACCCATGCGGTATCGTTCCCTGAATTGCTTTTCCATGCTCTGACTGGTTGTTCAAATAAGGCTTGTTGAGCAAATTCGATATCCGGCTGCTCGAATCTGCTATAGACCTCATACAGGTAGACTCTAAGTCGCTTAGTTTGATCATTGTCGAGATTAGCTTCACCGTCAAAATGTCTAAAAATCGTCTCTTCAAGCTGCATGTAACCTGGGTCAGAGTTAAGACCGCGTAGACGACGCTCAACTTGGCTAGTAAATAACCATGCACTATCGTGGATTCTTTCAGCCTGTCTTTGCGATACGCCACTTTCATTGCCTTCAAAATCCACAAAACTCAGCATATATGGTAATTCAGACATTAGCTGATCACCGATTTTTGCTACAGACGATGGAGTAGTAGCGTATGGGCCCTCGCCAGAGTGCATGTGAAACTGAAACTGATTTTCAAGAGGGTCTCTAAATAGCAATAAGTGACCACCGCTGCCGTTAAATGCAACTAGCGCTGTGCCAGTTCCTTCAACTATCGGGTGTGCAACTTCAAGTTGCAACTCTTCGTTCAACTCCCATAAGTGCTTAAAATAGTTAGTCGGTTCATTGCCGTACTTTTCAGGGTTGACCACTGGGATCCGTAATTCTCCCAGACCTATATTAATTTCAGCAACACCATCCAACCTCTCGCTCATAAATTCCTCGCAATTAATTAAATCAATAATAGCACTTCTTTGCTCTATGGTCTAGAACCTAAGATTGAATTCAACGTCCAAGTGAATGACTATATTTGTACAAATAAGCTGCGTCAGAATCGTATTCTTTAAAATGCTGGTAGGTCCGCCTGAAGATATCTCCGGAAGTAAGTTCGTGTTTGTTTTCTAGACATTTTTCGACTTCTTCTGTCACTTTCGCTGCTACTAGCTCAGCTTCTTGTGCCGAAGTGTTCACTACTAGACACGCTGAATATATTGATGCGTAAAGTTTGCGTTGGTCGTATTTTTCGGTGTGTCCGGCTCTTTTAACAATATGTTTCATTTTTGTCCCCAGCAAAAATGAGAGTATGGAGCGAGAAGTATGGAGTATGAAGTATGGCCCCAAAAACTCAGTAATCTGTTTGCCATGTTATTGTATTTGGTCTTATTCACTTTTCACCTTTCATGTTTCACTTTTCATTCGCTGCTTAGGCGAAGTTAATTACTCCACTGGCAATTAATATTAATAGCCAGCCAAGAGCGATCAACAATAGCCCCATGCTTAAGCGCATGGTGCCTTTGCTTTCTTCCTTAAATTTAGCGACTGAACTGACTTTTGTACCGCCTGCAACCATAACTAGTATAACTATAAGTGGCGAGACAAATAGGATGTTGTAAATTACCAGCAATACGCCTGACCAGATGTTGAAATCAGTCTTTAGCACAGCTATTATTGCCAAGTAAGGCCCACCAGTACAGGGCAACTCTACGGCCGCCACAAAAGCACCCAAGCCCATGACTCCCCAGATTGATTTGCTTGATTTTGAGAATTCCTGAATCTTCTTGGCAAAGTAGTGTGGGATCTGTAAAGACGGACCCTTGCCGTACCAAAAGAAGTCTTTGATCTCTAAAATACCACCAATAATAACTAGTAAACCAACAGCGATAGATAGATACTCTGCAACTACGATTGGTATGCTGGTAAAGAAATAAAGTAGCCCAATGCCAGCAATAAGGTAAGTTGCAAAAACAGCAAAGATGTAGGCACTCCCCAGCACTACCAGACGTCTTGTAGAATTGCCTCCACTTAAGATTACAGAAATCATCAATATCAACACACCGATTGCGCAAGGGTTGATTGCGTCCAGCAAAGCGGTGGTTACGACTACACTTATGGTAGGTAGATCAAGCATTAGTTTTCCTCCTGTGGCGGTATGTATGGAGTAGCTTCTGTGTCAAACTGATCACAGCTTACGCTGTCAAGAGCACATCCAGCACCAGGCTTTTGTATTTCTTTCAGATCACAAACAGCTTTATTTTCTTCGGGGACTCCGAAGTCGACACACATGTCGGTGTCAAAAATACCATACTGTTTACAGAGTTTATCCGTCGTTTCTGACAGTGGGCCAAATTCAACAATAAGACAATCGCCTGTTGGTATGGTAGATTCTTCAGCCATTACGTGGCTGGCAGGATCAGTTAATTTTTCTTGATAGTATTCTTTGTCGTTTGCTGGATTTGTTCTATAGACGTAGGTTTGAAGGGAGCTTCCAGGTGAGTTTGGACAATCGACAGACTCATCGAATGTAGCTATGGCATATTTTCCATCTGTTGCTATAGCTTCATCAGGGAAAGGTTTTGTGGCAGTCTTGACCGAACTATTAGAAGAAGAATCGTGGTCCCCATCTCTATCTAATTCTATGTAGTCATCAACCCCGTTTACTGGGAGCTTTAATGAGCTAGACGTAATTTCACCACCTATGACCTCCATGAATCTACCCAAAGAAGCATCGACGCTCTTATCTAAAGCTACACCCTCAAGGTGGATACGCTTGTCATCATGCTCATGGTATGAGTTGGTGCCAATTTTATTACTGTACCAAGCGGTTGGATCGCGGATTTCAAGCTCGGTATCACAAGCCCAAAATTCTATATCGGCGTGCCAGTGCACTGGGCCGCCAGTTTCGGATTTAATATTGAGGTATATTGTCGATATTGATATCACAGCTGTAACGCCCAAGATAACTGCAGTCATAATAGAAAATAGCGGCATTTTAAGTTTTTCTTTATCTTTTAGAAGTATAGATATAACAACTAAAGCTATCAGGGTAAGACTGCCAAACAATACAGAATTGAGTGAAAGGTTGCGGGTGGTTTCTTCTAAATTGGCAAATGTTTGATACATCGAGTTACCTAAATTACGCTTATGTTAATTAACAATATAACATATAATAATGTATAGAGGTAAATTAAGTGCACAATTATCAACAATCCAAAAATGCAACGCTAAAAGAACTACAAGTAGACGAATCTAAAGGCTTGAGTACAACCGAGGCTGATTTGCGTTTGCAAAAATATGGCCAAAATAAGCTCGACGTAGCTAAGAAAATATCCGTATTAAAGATATTTATCGACCAGTTTAAAGATATACTGATAGTGGTTTTAATATTTGCAGCATCAATAAGCCTTGGGCTAGCTTTCATAGAAGACGAAAGCTTTGTCGAGCCACTATTGATATACGGCATCGTAGTAGCTATTGCAATTATTGGTTTCTTTAACGAGTATAAAGCTGAACGAACCATTGAGGCTCTCAAGAAGCTCGTTGGTCAAACAACACAAGTTAGGCGCGACGGAAAGGTTATTAAGATTGAAGCCAGCGAACTGGTACCCGGCGATATAGTCATACTAGAAGAAGGCCAAAAAGTACCCGCGGATATTCGTTTAATTACGGCAAATGTTTTGCAGGTCAACGAGGCTTCACTAACTGGCGAATCGGTGCCAACCACTAAAAATACAGATGTTATAAAAAAAGAAGTAGCATTGGGTGATAGATCAAACATGATATTTTCTGGCACCGTCATAACAACTGGGTCGGGCGAAGGCGTAGTTACGGATACTGGCCTACAAACAGAGCTAGGAAAGATCGCTAATTTGGTTAACGACGTAGAGCAAGAAGAGACCCCAATGCAGGTCAAGCTTGATCAGCTGGGCCGCAAGATAGGTAGTATCGTTGTGGTAGTTTGTATGGCTGTTTTTCTAGTTATCTATCTGTCTAACCCTGACGCCGACCACGCCGACGGCCTTAAGCGAGTAGTGTTTGCCTTTACGGCAGCTGTTGCGCTAGCCGTGGCGGCAATACCCGAAGGATTAGCATTTGTAGTTAGGATATCTTTAGCTTTAGGAGCTCGCCGAATGGCTGCGAAAAATGCTTTGGTTCGCAGGCTTTCGGCAGTCGAGGCGCTGGGTTCAACTAACATAATATGCAGCGACAAAACTGGTACTCTAACTAGGGGCGAAATGACGGTCCGTAAATTGTGGGTCAGCAACCAAGAGTTAGATGTCGGTGGGTCTGGTTATTCTTTTGATGGCAAGATCAGCGGGGTGTCGGCCAAAAATTCACATGCTGTAAATCGACTTTTGAGCATTGGGTTATTTTGCAATAATTCAACAGTGACAAGTTCTGGAGAGGTGACTGGCGACCCTACGGAAGCCGCTTTAATTGTCGCTAGTCATAAACATAGCCTACCCCAGGATACTTTAGATATGGTTAATATGCGCGACAGCGAAATACCTTTTAGCTCCGATCGAAAGATGATGAGTACTATCCATAAGAATAGCGGCAAATATATTGTGTCAACCAAAGGTGCTGCCGACGTTGTATTGCAAAATTGTACTCATATTTTGGTGGGTACTAAAAAAGTTAAGTTAACACCTAAACTAAAAAAAGAAGTTTCACAACAGAATCAATATTTTGCGTCTCAAGCTTTGAGGGTTTTAGGCTTTGCATATAAAGAGACCAGCAAAAAACCGAGCATCAAAGATGCCGAAAAAAATCTAACTTTTGTCGGGTTGCAGGCCATGATGGACCCACCACGCGAGTCTGTCAAAAACGTTATGCACGCCGTTCAAGCCCAGGCCGGTATGCGAGTAGTTATGATAACTGGCGACCACATCGAAACAGCCAAGGCGGTGGCGCGGGAGATTGGTATAGAGGGGCTAGCAATCGAAGGATCAGAAATAGATAAGCTATCAGAAGATGAGTTTAACCAAGTAGTAGAGAGCACTTCGGTTTATGCTCGAGTTAATCCAGAGCACAAGATTAGGATTGTTCAGGCTCTAAAGTCGCATGGCTATCAGGTGGCGATGACTGGCGATGGAGTAAACGACGCTCCTGCAATCAAAGCTGCTGACATCGGTATCGCCATGGGGATTACTGGTACAGATGCCACTAAAGAAGCGGCTGATCTTATATTGCTGGATGACGAATTTACCACTATCATAGATGCCATAGAAGAAGGCAGAGGCATCTTTGACAATGTCAGAAAGTTTGTTAACTATCTGCTAAGCGCTAATGTCGCCGAGGTCATATCTGTGCTTGGCGGAGTATTAGCTTTTGGTAAGTTGATAATGTCGGCTGCTCAGCTGCTGTTTATCAATATTGTTACCGATGGCTTGCCCGCAGTTGCCTTGGGTAGTGACCCAGCAGAAAAAGGCATTATGAACCATAAGCCACAGCATTATCAAGGCAGTATAATCAATCAAAGAATTTGGTTCGAGATAGGAATTTTTGGTATTTTGATGTCGGCCATTTTATTGTCACATTTTTGGTACGTCAGTGAGGTTAAGGGCGATTTTGCCAGAGCAGTGTCAGTCGCTTTCGTTAGTATGGTGGTGTACGAGTTGGTCCGGTTGGTTGGTATCAGAACAGATTACAAAATCAAGTGGTTTTCTAATCCATGGTTGAGCGTTGCAATGTTGGGATCTATGTTGCTTTTGTTGGCGGTTATCTACACTCCGGTTCTTGCAAATATATTTAGTGTTGGGCCTATCTTGGCAG
>Ga0209187_1003594_pt1 | contig 12732 bp, 9 predicted proteins | sample BantaG_FD_187430 | JGI IMG/M metagenome (GOLD analysis project Ga0209187, IMG submission 187430) | Marine algal microbial communities from Bantry Bay, Ireland - BantryBay_4 metaG (SPAdes) (version 2) | ecosystem: Host-associated > Algae > Red algae > Unclassified | place: Bantry Bay, Ireland... | reverse complement strand
AATAGGAAATACTCAAAAAGTGATAACCACAGTAGGATACAATAAGGCTAACCAAGAGATAAAAGTGAGAAAATGCTCGCAGGCATCACAAAAGCTAAAAGAACTACAAGCAGCTCTGGATATAAAGCACAGACCATTCGTAAAATTAAAATCTGTAGTACACAAACTGAAAGTCAAAAATCAGAGAACCCAGCAAACACGAGCTATCAGCTCTGGGTAATGCTCAATGTGGGTTAAGGAAGCAATTGAAAATAGTGTCCAGAAAAAATCTCTTTTCGATTATGGAACATTAATGGCAGAATCATTTAATGAATTTTATAGGATATTAAAGCCTGGTAAATGGATGACTGTTGAGTTTAGTAATACTTCAGCAGCTGTGTGGAATAGTATTCAAACTGCATTAAGTAATTCAGGTTTTATAATTTCTAATGTTTCGTCGTTAGACAAAAAACAAGGGAGCTTTAAAGCTGTCACAACGCCTACTGCTGTTAAGCAAGACTTAGTTATTTCCTGTTATAAACCTTCCTCCAAATTTAATGCAGAATTTAAGTTGCATGCCTCAGATGAAATAGGAATTTGGGATTTCATATCTGAACATTTAAGTCACTTACCAATACATTTAACTATAGGTATGTCCACAACTTCAATTATAGAGAGAAGTCCAAAAGTATTATACGATAGACTAATTGCATTTTATGTACAAAGAAATTTACCTGTCCCAATTGATGCAATAAAATTCCAAGAAGAATTAAAACAAAAATATATTCAAAGAGATGGAATGTTTTTTTCAAATGAGCAAGCATTAGAGTATGATAAGAAGAAATCTCAATTTCCTGAGGTAATTCAATTGTCATTATTAGTGTCTTCTGAACAAGATGGTGTACTATGGTTAAAGAATCTCTTGCAGGATAAATCATTGGCGTATCAAGAAATACATCCATTATGGATGCAAGTCTTAGTAGGTGTAAGAAAAGGTGATGCAATACCCGAATTGGCCACAATATTAGATGAGAATTATTTAATGGATGATAGTGGTAAATGGTACATTCCAGATCCAGAGAATGAAGCTGACTTAGAGAAGGAAAGAAGCAAGAGGCTTATCAAGCAATTCGATATTTATAAAGAAATAGCATCAAAGCCTAAAGGAAAAATTAAAGAATGCCGAGTAGATGCTCTAAGAGCTGGATTTAAGCAATGCTATCAACACAAAGACTTTAAGACCATTGTAATGGTAGGTGATCGCATTCCTAACAATCTTCTAATGGAAGACGAGGTCTTACTACAATTTTATGATATAGCAAGTTCAAGAGTTTAAGAAGCCACTTATGTTGTACAAAGGAAAGGCCATAGAAATTATTGGGACTAAGGAAGTCTTTGGTGAACAAGTCGCTTGGATTAGAATATTAGAGACAGGAGATTTTTTGCAAGTAGGCATGGATGAATTGACAGCTGAGCAATCAATGTTCAGCATGGCATATGTTCGCTTCATAGCATTGGCTACAAAGATAAAAGCGGAGGTTGCCAAGAAGAATATATTAGCACCCTATGAGAGTAGTTTGATTCCTTTGCCTCATCAAGTATTGGTCTTAGAAAAGGTGATGCAGTCATCGCAAAATCGGTTTCTTTTAGCTGATGAAGTAGGTATGGGAAAGACCATAGAAACTGGTCTAATACTCAAAGAGCTAAAACTTCGAGGTGATATAGAACGCATATTGGTCATCGTTCCTAAGTCATCTATGCTCCAATGGCAAAGTGAACTAAAGGAACATTTCAATGAGTTGTTTCATATTTATGATTCGGAGATCATTACTTCCTTGTCCAGAACCTTTGCCAATATTAATGCTGATCAAGAATTCAATTTTTGGACACAACATAATCAGATAATCGTTTCTACCGATGCATTAAAACCCTTAGAGAGAAGACAGGGATGGTCACAAGAACGAATAGACGAATACAACAAATTCAGAATGCAATCTGTATTGGAAGCAGACTTTGACCTGGTGATCATAGATGAAGCACATAAGATGGGAGGAGCCAATGCTCTGGTATCAAGATATGTGTTGGCTCAAGCTCTTTGTAATACAGTAGCTAATGTATTGTTACTTACTGCTACACCACATAGAGGGAAGGCAGATCACTTCAGAAGAATTCTTCAACTCTTAGACCCTGATGCTTTTACCGGCGAGGGCCTACCTGATATAGATGAGTTAGAGCCTTACGTCATCAGAACGGAGAAGCGATTGGCCTTAGATTATGATGGTAATAAACTTTTTAATGAACGGAAGACAAATCGTTTTGATGTGCTTCTCGATCTTAACAAGCATGCTCAACAAATGGCCTTGTATACCGCAGTCACTGATTATGTAAGACGTGGATTTAATACAGCAAGAAGAGGTAATAACAATGCGACTGGACTCATCATGATTTTGTTTCAGCGATTAGTGAGTAGTTCCACTGCAGCCATATTATCAGCCATGCAAGGAAGGTTATCACGATTACAGTTAGGAGATGATCAAGATATAGATGCCTACACTGATGATTGGGACATCTCAGAAGATGATTATATCCAAGCACTTAATCTTCAAGAGGAAATAAGGACGAGTTCGGACCTATTGGTAGATGAAGAATCTTTGCTTGCTGACCTTATTGCACAAGCTCAGAAATGCATGGAAACTGAAGTAGACGCAAAAGCAGAGGCATTGTTAAATAAAATCAATGAGCTAAAGCAAACTGAGGATAATCCAAAACTTAAGGTCTTGGTATTTACAGAGTTCAGGACAACTCAAGCTATGCTTCAGCAATTTTTCATAGCAAATGGATATAATGTCAGTGTGATTAATGGCACACAAGATCTTGATGCCAGAAAAAAAGCACTCGTAGATTTTAAGAACGAATCACAGATATTAATAGGAACCGATGCTGCTGGAGAATCATTGAACATGCAGTTTTGCCATATCGTGGTCAACTATGATCTCCCCTGGAATCCGATGATGATAGAACAGCGAATAGGACGTGTGGATAGAATTGGTCAAAAAAACATTGTACAAGCTTTCAATATGTTGACTAATAATAGTGTAGACTTAAGAGTCTATCAGGTCATAGAAGAAAAGCTGGGAAGGATACTTAACGAATTAGGTATAGATAAAACCTCTGATGTCTTGGATTCGGCCATAGACATGCAACAGGTCAACCAACTATACTTACAAAGCTTGCTAAATCCGGAAAACTTCAGTTACTCAGGTGACCGATGGTTGAGAGACATTAAAGCCAAGTTAAAAGATTATCAAAGTACAGAAGGCATATTGCCAGAAATATCTGAAGAAGAAATCGATTTCAACAAGGCAAATGAAATAAAAAATAGTCCCTTGCCTATATGGTTGGAAGAATTGGTCTTGCAACATGTACTGATCAATGAAGGTAGTGCTCAGAAGAGTTTGGACAATCATCTTAGTATAAAATTAGATGGGCAAGAAAGACACATTTCATTTGATGCTGAAACTGCTATCAATCATCCAAATGTTGAGCATATTACTTTACAACATGCAATGGTTAAGAAACTGCTGAATGACATAGGTGAATTTAATACAGCAGGTGGCATTCCTGTTCTGAAATCAAATGAGGATGAAACATCCGGGATCTGGAGTTTATGGGAAGTATCTGCACATAATCAATTTGAAAGCAAATTGAGTTACGAATGTTTCTTTATTTCAGACAAGGGTAAGTCTTACTCGGCTTACGCCAATGATATTTGGTCGAGATTATTAAAATCGAATTGTGGATTTACTTTAAATGGAATCGATGCTGACATAGCATTCAATAACATAGAAGCATCTCTTAAAGATCCACTCTACTCCACCTATCAAGAACTAACCAGCTCTGTAAAAAAGAAAATTACTGCGAAGCGTGAAAACAAATTGAATTCTTTTGATTTCAGGAAGACCCGTATAGAGAGAATAGGCATAGACAATATCAGAGAATCTAAGCTGAGAAAATTAGAGCTTGAAAGAAAGCAATGGGAAGAAGAGTTTACTTTAAATCAAAAAATTGTCCCAAATATTAAACATCTATTAAGTCTGAAAATCATTGAGTAGTCAACTAATAGAGCATATAATTTCAGATTTCAGACAGTATGGTAAACCTATACTAATGGTAGAAGATGTCTATAGGTTTCTACAAAGAGATGATGTAGCACAGCATTTGAACCAAAATAAGATATTGATTAGTACGGGTTCGAACTTGTCTCAAAGGATTCGATATCATAATGCAGACAATAGTACGTTACATTTATTCATCACTAATCCTGAGGAACACTTAGAAGATATTTTGCAGATAGCTTCATCGATCATCTTTAGTATTGGTCATTATTTAGATGGTTATCATTTAGATACCATCGCAGAACTTAGCTTAGAAAAGTTAGATCGCTTATATCTTTCAAAACCGATCACGAAATTATCGCAAGCAGAAACCCTAAACTTACTTCCAGATCAAAAACAAACAGCACTGGGGTCACCTACTCTTTCGCTTCATGTGGATCAAATAAATCAACAACTTAACAAGGAAGATGTTAACTGGCATATAGTCTTAAGCTTATTAAGTGATGTAGTGATTGGCCATTCAGGCAGCCTTGATGATAATCAATTTGATAATTTTTTGAAAGAGGTAAATAGCCAATTTCAGGATTACTTATTAGCGAACCACAAATCACTCATTAATTCAAGCTCAATCAACAAACCAAAGTTGGTGTCTAAAGTGTTAGACCACATCGAATTTAATTATAAAGGAGATAAAGTTGCATTGGTTGTAGTAGATGGATTTAGCTACTGGCAATATAAAATGCTAAGTAGGCATTTATCTGCTCAGCTTAAAAAGGTAGAGGACATTTTACATTCGTGGATTCCTTCTATAACCCAGTTGTCCAGGCAAGCAATTTTCAGAGGTGACGTTCCAGACAAAGAATATGTACAAAACCCCACTAATGAGAAAAAACTGTGGTTTAAGTATTGGGAGGGTAAGGGATTTACAAAAGACGAAATAGACTACCAACATGATCCAAAAGAATATAAGATTAATAACAGAACTAAAAGACTCGGAATAGTCTTTAAGGATTTAGATGATAAGATGCATAGTTCTTCAGATTATAATGACCTAAGAAGTCTTACAGAGAACTGGTTTGAAAGAAGTGATATCGTATCCTATCTTGACAAGCTAACTTCATCGGGATTTCAAGTCATTTTAACAACCGATCATGGAAATGTAGAAGCACAAGGATGGAGAACCTTATCAGGTAGAGAGAAGTTAGGAACTAATAATAAGTCAGGCAGCAGAAGTCAGCGGCATATTGAGTATACTGATGAATGGCTGGTAAGGGAGTTCGTCAATGAGAATGAAGAAATAAGGCCATCTATTGTAGTTGATGAGCAAGCCATATATTTCACAGATATCAGAAGTTTCTCCAAAGAGAAGCAATTGGTTACGCATGGAGGAAGTCATATTTTTGAGGTACTGATTCCATTTATAAAATTGAGTAAAGATTAAAACGAAAGCAGTAGATATAAACCAGCGGATTCCCCTGGATATCCTTCATAGTTCATTGCTCATGCTATTAGACGGCCAATATTCTAATGAGTATGTGACTGAGCAATTGTCTTTGGAATATAATGGCTTAAATAGGATCAAGAAAGCCTTACGAGTCGTCAACAGGATTATAATAAATAACCCTATCATCGATCTACTCATTAATAATGAGGCTACACTAAGAAATGTCCTGAAACGTAAAAATGAGAGAAACGTGATTTTGATCTCTCTGCTAAATGCAGCATTCCCATTTTCATTTGATACCTTATCTACCTTTGGAAAATACTTCTCAGTCCAAGAATATGTTAATGCAGAAACTATTAAAAAGGATATCTCCAGAATCTATGGAGGCAATCGAGCAACTGAGAATGGTTTGTATAGTGTGATTCCCATGTTCTTAGAGGCCGATTACTTTAGTCGTCCTAAACAAGGTTTGTATCAATGTGCTGAAGGAATTGCAGTTCTATCTTCTTTGACTAAGGATATCTACAATGCTTCATTCAACTATTGCACTATTGCTATTACGGATGCTGAGGTTGATAGTATGAATCCTTATTTTGTGTTTGTAGAATCATGAATAAAATAAATTGCAAACTCATTACAGCACACTGCTTTCCTTCCCGCAATGGCGGGACAGGCTATCTCCGTGGGCGACAGAGAGCTGTAAGCCACCCTCAAAAAAACAAACTACAATGAATAAATTAGTAAATATTAAAAGGAACGCCAGTGGGTAACACATGGTGATCACGGCATACCCTTCGGGATACGCCGGATTTCTTGTCCGCTCGCTACACTTGACACCATACTAAGAAATATTATAGCTACTACTCTTACATTATTAGTCATCCTTATGATCTAGTTTTTTTCAGAAAAATAAAAGTAATATTTTGTGACATAAACAATAATGTTTCAAGCAAGAATTGATTATTTATCACCTTATAAAAATCATTTCTTTTCTATGATAGGATATTAATGTTGTTTGCTTAGATAGAAGTTCATAACCCATTATGCCGTCAAGCTTAATTTTGTAACTATTATTTAAATGAGAGATATCGCTAAATACGGTATCTAAGTTCTTATATACTGTATTTCCAATTTTCGTCTTTTTAATTTTTCCTGTTTTTACTTCTTTCGTGATAGGACCAGCTCCAGATAATTCGTCTGTTCCAATGTCTCTGACACATCGTTTGAGTCGCGTCCACAGCCTATTGTCAATCAAATTAGTCTCAGCACCACTATCTATTCCAAAAGAATAAGATTCCCCATGTATCTGCGCCTTAACCACAGGTATATGACTCTCTAAACTAAATGAAATCTTCTCAAAAGTATTATCTGATAAATTTTCAACTCTATATTTTTCATAATCATCAGGGTTTATTAGAATAAGAACTTGCCTTTCGTAGTCGATAATTATATCAAATTCTTTAATCAGTTCATAACCAATAAGCCCAAAGAATTCCATTCCTAATTCTTCTTCTAACTTAGACAAATCAAGAGTGACTACCTTTTGGTCAACAAGCTGAATTCCTCCAAAATCTAGCTTATTAACCTTACTGATATCCATTCCAGAAATATTACCATTGACCCCTTTTGTAGAAGAAATTGATTTTTGATTACTATCAAAACCAGACATATGCTTCGAGTTGAGAATGACCTTAGGAGATCCCGTATCCAGTATAAACGGTTTCTTTTCTCCATCCCATTCTACATCTACAACAATAAATTTCCCTGCCAAATTAAATGGAATTTCAATGATACTGTTATCTGGTTTTTGCACTTCGGATTCTCCTTTCATTGTCTTTACTTCCATCTCAAAAAGCTCTAAACCTTTGAGTAGATTATCCCTATTAAAGGTAAATGTCGCCTCCTTCATTCCCTTATTTTCATAGTCGATATTATACTTTAATACCAGCTCATTTTCTGATTCGATGACGGCTTCTTGATGATGTGAATTTACTGTTTCTCCGAGTTGAGAGAATAACTGTTTGAGAACTATTTTGGCCACTACGCCTTTCTGTCCTGCTATCATAAAATCATCGGAAAGGTATTTAGAAAGTTCGTCCGTAGACTGCTTGTTAATTGATGTAACGGTAAGGTCCACAACCTTTGTACATTCTGTGATGTCTTGAGCGATTATGGTGTGTGAGAAGAAAAGTAAGATCCAAAGTATTTTCATTATTCGCATATTCAAAATTTATATTTTATGAATGGCAAATTAAAATGGATTGATACTATGATGCTAATATCTATGGGTGGAAATTAGTACTAAACCCTATTAGATGCAGTGATTTTTAATAGATCAGATCGAGAATTGATACTTAATTTTTTAAAAATATTATTAACATGAGTTTTGACAGTACTAAGGCTTATGTGGAGTTCGCCTCCTATTTCCTTATTGGTCATACCCTTCTCTATGAGAGAAACTATGGTCCATTCTCGTTCTGATAAAGCATCTAAAGGATTATCATTATTATCTTTTTTCTGACCGAGATGCGGCTTGATTAAATATGCTGCACCTATTGCAATTAGTAGGCAGCCAGAAATGATATACACGTACCTTGGCAAACTCTTCTTTTTTGTAAGATCAATAACAACTAAAGAATCGTCTCCCATGGATCGGTTAGAAATTTTAGGGTTTTTCTCATTTATAAACAAAAGCCATGTTCCTAATAAAATTAAGAGGATACTTATCGTAAGTTTTATATAATTCTTATCCATTGATTAAATTCTAATTGTGCAATAGTACAGTGAGTAAGAAGAAAGGCACGAAAATAGAGAAATTACATAACCATATATTAGAAAGAGGAATACCGTTTTTTGGATAGTCCTCCATAATATTGGTGAGGACTACTTTACACATTTAAAAACTTTGGCCGACACTGACTTGAAGTAACTCTGGGAAGCCAATACCCATTCTGAAGATTCGTCCAGATGGCTCATATAATCTAAGACCAGCGAATAAATAGTCACCTTCACTAAAGTCATTTACAAAGGATAAGTAACCATAATTTAGCTCTACGAAAAATGAATTTTTATTTATACTAATGCGGTCTTTTCCTATAAGAAGACTTGCCCCTGGACTATAAAAGGCACCAGCACTAAAGCCAATAAAAAAATCGGTGATAGCAACACCCCCAAATGATATCTTTGGTCCTAATTTAATATTCCGAGTATTTAAGAAAAGATACTCTGCATTAGCAGAGCCAGCAAATCCGAATATTATAGATCCAAACGTTCCATAAACATTAGCTGGTTTGATAAGAAAATTATCTTCTTTTGGGGAATTTTCGATAAGGTTTTGATCTTGAGAGGAACCATGAGTTGAAAGTAAAATACTAAAGAAAATGAATAGAATATATTTCATACGGAAGGTTTGAGATTAAATGATTTTCTAATTTACATATTAATAAACCCCTATGTTATCAGAACCGATAATTCAGACCAAAAAAAGCAGGACACTCTGTGCCCTGCTCGTATATACTTACATAATTTATTCTATAGATTAAACTTAATACCCTGTGCAAGCGGCAATTCAGTACTATAGTTGATTGGAGTCCTTTGTCAATACATGCGTGCTTTCTAAGAACCTTATCCTTTTTACTAATTCTTTATATCCACTAAAGCACCTGGCAAAGATTCAAAACCTGCAAATTCATTAACATCTAGGGTTTTGCCTTCTGCTGTTAAACTATTATTCTCCACTTCGACAGAATACAAAGGTGGGATAATGACGTGGTGACAATAAGTAGGGACGATATCCTGATCCCAGTTAAGAGGATCATGCCAGTCAGTACCATCACCGCCTCCATCAAAAGTGATGACATCACTAGTGGTAGTTATTTGCCACTCTCTAATCACATATGGGCATGGAGCACTTGCGTCGTATAACTCTATGTAAAAGGTATAACTGCTGTTAGGCATTAACGGAGCAGTCGGTGTAAATTCGTTGGTCGCAGCATTATAGTTACCAGCAGTCATGGTTGCATTGGCATCATTATATATGCCATCTACCATGTAAGAATTAAAACCATTAAAATTAACTACAACTGGTATGACTGAATAGTCACAAAAGGCAGTTGTAGGTGCTATGGCGATATTATCAGATGTAGTTACCGGCCACGCTACTATGACATCAGAGCAACTACTATTGACGTCACTAAGCTTAACGTAAAAAGTATAACTGCTGTTAGGCGTCAATGGAGAAGTCGGTGTAAATTCATTTGTCCCCGGATTAAAGGTACCAGCAGTCATAGTTGCATTGGCATCTATGAAAATGCCATCCACCATGTATGAATTAGAACCTCCGTAAACAAATGCATCGGGAATGACTGTAAGGTCACAAAAAACATCAAGCGTAGGTGCTATGACTATATTGCTATTAGTAAAACCACTACCTCCCGTAGGAAAAGTATTTTGTATATCATTGATTATTCCTCCATTATTGAAGTTGCCCGGGATATGTGTTTCTGATGTACTTAACTCTATATAGCCATCATTGGTAAAGGCCATCGCATTCGAACAAATATTATTTATGTTATCATACAGCTCTATGACTGCACAAGGGCTGTTATAGAATGTCGCTGTATTGTACATATAAATTCCATCTTGACCAATCCCTCCGCCACCTATCGTGGTCATATTGTTGTTAGTAAATGAAGCTGATTGACGTAACTCAACGGCATTACCAAGTACTGAAAAATTAGTGGCAATTAAAAGGTCTCCATCATTAGTGAAAGATGAACTGTTATAATTTAAACTGCCATACATTGTTGCTCTATCTATGGAAATAGTACCCGTACTGGTATTTGAGATAACACCAAAATTCACAATACCATTTAGTACAGGCGCAATAGGCCCTATAGTTAAAGTCCCATTATTGGTTATACTACCTAGAGCATTGTAATAGGCATCTAAAGTGGTCTGATCTATTACAATAGTCCCATTATTGGTCACTGTAGAATTACTATAAATCCCTTCTCTATTGTTTTTATTAGTTTCAATCAATCCATCGTTATACAAATTACTTCCTGATGTTAAAACTGCAATACCTGCATTCGTTGTATTAGAAATATGAACTTCTCCACCAGTAAAATTATTAAATGCACCAAACAAACGGAGACCATCTCTACCTATATTCATGGCTCCACCCATTATCCCTATATTAATGTCTCCGGAATTATTAAGAGTTGCATTTGCAATTACTTCTATTCCATTAGTGCCTATGTTATCTATGGAAATAACACCATTCGTATTCACAATTAAATCTCCTTTATTACTAATTCCAAAACTTGTCGAATTAGCAATTGTCAAGCTGTTATTTACCGTGAGTGATGCATTTACATCGTCGACAACTATCGATTTAGCAGAGGCTGGAGATGATATAATCGGATATATGGTTTCGTTCGGTATGATAACATCATCACTTGGTCCAGGCACAGCATTAGTGCTCCAGTTAGATGCATTATGCCAGTTAGTGTCACCACCAGTTGGAGGAGGGGACCATGTTATTTGGCTTGTCAGTTGCAGACTTGTAAGAACTATAATACAAAGAATGAGTAGGCTATTCCATTTGGTTTTTAATGTTTGCATGATGTTTATTTGAGTATATAAATAATTAGTAGATACAATTTTTTTTTGGTGACATTTATTAACTGACATGAGCTTGATTTCCAATTGTAATATGATTTCCCAAGATGGCCTCTCTTACGATTCCAGCTACATTGCGTACGTCAAGTTTGAACATGATTTTACCCCGATGGGACTTTATTGTTTCCTTACTTAGATACAGAAGATTGGCTATTTCGATAGTACTATGCTCGTATACTATAAGTTCAATAACCTGTTTTTCTCTTTCTGTCAGAAGAATTTTTGATGTTGAGTTTTTTAAGGTTTTCATAGATAGTAAGTTTTATCCTTTATGTGTACCATAATCCGTGTATACGTGATCGGCTACTTCTCAGATACAAATATAGTTTGCGGATTATTAGGTTTTTGGGCAATTGTCCCAACAGTACGAATTGGATGACGAACGGATAAAAATCTTGTCCGAAGTGATTTCTGTAGATTTAATTTAAACTAAAAAGCCGAGTCACAAATCAATATTATAAGCTATAATATAAATCAAAAAAAAGCAGGACACTCTGTGCCCTGCTCGTATATATCTATTGTAACGTTATTCTTATAGCTCAAACTTAATACCCTGTGCAAGCGGCAACTCAGTACTATAGTTAATTGTAGTTGTCTGTCTACGCATATATGCTTTCCATGAGTCAGATCCTGATTCTCTTCCACCACCAGTATCTTTCTCTCCACCGAATGCACCACCGATCTCAGCACCACTTGTGCCGATATTGACATTAGCGATACCACAATCAGACCCTGCATAGGATAAGAATAGCTCTGCCTCTCTTAAGTTAGTTGTCATGATCGCTGATGATAAGCCTTGTGGTACATCATTCTGTATGGCGATTGCATTTTCGAGATCACCTTTATACTTCATAATGTATAGAATAGGTGCAAATGTCTCATGCTTAACTATAGCAAAATCTGAAGTGACTTCAGCTACACAAGGTTTGACATAGCAACCACTACTGTATTTCTTACCCTTGAGTACACCACCTTCTACGGCGAACTTACCGCCCTGTTCTTTGATCTTTTCTATTGTGTCTAAGTACGCATCTACAGAATCAGTATCAATAAGTGGTCCTACATGATTTTTAGGATCTAAAGGGTCACCTATCTTAAGTTGTGCATATGCTTTGACGAGAATGTTTTTGACTTTAGTGTATTGAGATTCGTGTATAATTAATCTACGTGTACTCGTACATCTCTGCCCACATGTCCCTACTGCACCGAATACGGCTCCTGTCAATACAAGATTAAGGTCAGCTTCTTTAGTGATGATGATGGCATTATTACCCCCTAACTCTAAGAGCGTATTACCTAATCGTGCTGCTACTGTCGCTGCAACAATCTTACCCATACGTGTACTTCCTGTAGCACTTACAAGCGGTATTCTTGAATCATTAGATATTAACTCACCGATCTCATAATCGCCAGTAACAAGACTACTTACTCCTTCAGGAACCTTGTTAGCTTTAAGTACATCTTGTAATATGTTATGGCAAGCGACAGAACACATAGGTGTCTTCTCACTAC
>Ga0209187_1003593_pt1 | contig 12732 bp, 10 predicted proteins | sample BantaG_FD_187430 | JGI IMG/M metagenome (GOLD analysis project Ga0209187, IMG submission 187430) | Marine algal microbial communities from Bantry Bay, Ireland - BantryBay_4 metaG (SPAdes) (version 2) | ecosystem: Host-associated > Algae > Red algae > Unclassified | place: Bantry Bay, Ireland... | reverse complement strand
CTGATGTTGGTTATAATGGTTCGCCCGATATTATTACACCTGAATTAGATGCGCTTGCTAATGAGTCCATTGTTTGTACTTCCGCATATGTCGCACATCCTTTTTGTGGGCCTAGCCGAGCCGCGTTATTGACCGGGCGCTATCCACAGAACATCGGTACTCCTTTTAACTTGCGAGGCAATTGCAGTGCTGTTGATGCTGATGATATGGGCGTTCCTTTGAGTGCAACATATTTGAGCAAATCGCTGCAGGAGGCAGGATATTATACCGGAATTGTTGGTAAATGGCATTTGGGTTCGGCACCTAAATTCCATCCGAATAAAAGAGGTTTTGATGATTTTTACGGATTTCTAGGAGGTGGGCACGACTATTTTCCAGAGCAATATCAGGCTACTTATGAAAAACAAACTAAGGACGAAAAAAAAGATATTCGAGACTACATTTTCCCCTTAGAGCATAACGGCAAAGAGGTAAAAGAAACTGAATATTTAACCGATGCTTTTTCTAGGGAAGCTATTCGTTTTGCAAAAGACGCAAAGGCAAAAAAGAAACCATTTTTTATGTATTTGTCGTACAACGCGCCTCACGTGCCCTTGCAAGCCAAGGCGGAAGACCTTGCTAAATTAGACGCTATTGAAAATACCGATAGAAAAACATATGCTGCCATGGTGTATGCAGTTGACCGAGGTGTTGGTGAAATTATACAATCGCTAAAAGCAAACGGACAGTATGAAAATACAATCATCGTATTTTTAAGTGATAATGGCGGAAATACAGACCACGGAGCCAACAACCATCCGCTCAAAGGAAAAAAAGGAGATACATGGGAAGGTGGCTTCCGTGTACCTATGTTCATACATTGGCCAAAGAATATACTGGCTGGGCAGCGCTACGATTACCCAGTATCTTCACTTGACCTGTATCCTACTTTTCTCGGTCTTGCAAAAAGCGACGCGACCATCAACCAGAAACTTGATGGAAAAGATATTATGGATGACCTTTTAGCGGGAACCAATGCCTACAGAGACCAAATGATTTATACATTACGACATCGCCACGGATATAATGACGTTGGAGGGCGACAAGGCGATTGGAAGATTACAAGAATGGGTAATGAACCTTGGCGTCTGCATAACGTCAAAACAGATATCGGAGAAAAGAAAAATGTAGGAGGCAAGTATCCCGAACGTTTAAAAAATATGGTTTCTGAAACGAAAAAATGGACGGATGGTTTTATAACTCCGTTGTGGTTTTATTCTTTAAATGACCAGGAACTATGGAATGGTAATCGGATGCCAGCCTATGACGAAACTTTTGAAATTTCAAAACTGATGCATTCTCCAAAATAATAATGATTGAATTGATAGTGTAGAAAAACTCTTAAAAAATTTGGCAACTTACGTGTAACAATGATTCTAGCGGCGGACGACAAATCACAACTGAAACACCTGTTCCATTTCAATCCATTTCTCACCATCTTTTGCCCAAGGTAGGCCTTTTTGGTATTTCCACATCAACTGCTCCCATTCCTGAACTTTGGGATTGTTGGCATCCATCTCAGCTTTTTTTATCGGGTCGAAGGTTTCATCTACCTCCATAATCATGAACATACGATTGCCTGTCAGGTAAATTTGCATATCAACGATACCGGCGTCCTTAATGCTTTTGGTTATTTCTGGCCAAGCTTTGCCAGCAGCATGGTAGGCCTTATATTCCGCTATTAATTTCGAGTCGTCTTTTAAATCACAGGAAAGGCAATATCTTTTTGTTCTCATGTAAGTGTTGTATTCGTTTTATAGCTGCTGTAACCATACCATGCCACAACGGCAAGACATATCAATGGGAGGATAAACGAAAATTTAACCTCTGGAATAAAGCCGAGTAGCTGTTCGTCGGCAAAACCGCTGCCGCCCCAATCCAGAATACTACCCTGAAGCACTGGTAGTAAAGCGCCGCCTACAATAGCCATCACCAAGCCAGCGGAGCCTATTTTGGCCTCGTCGCCCATATTGTTCAACGCGATGCCGTATATGGTCGGGAACATAATGGACATAAAGACAGAAATTCCGACCAAGGATATCAGACCGGCCAAGCCTGGTAACAATATGGCTCCGGCAGACATCACTACTCCACCAATACCAAAATACATCAGCAGTTTTGAAGGGTTGATCGTTTTCATTAGAATCGTACCAATCCATCTTCCGGTTAAAAATACGATCATTGCGGCAACGTTAAACCATGTTGCGGTCAGCTGCCCGTCTTCCGGAAGTCCGGTATTCAAGTTGTCTACATATTGAAAAATATACGTCCAACACATAATCTGCGCGCCCACATAGAAAGCTTGCGCAATAACACCTTTGACGTAGTTTTTGTTAGAGAACAATTTTTTGAACGACTCGGAAATTGACATCTTATCGCTATCGGCTGTTTTCGGCATCTTGGTAAAAATGATGATCGCCATGATAATAAGCACCAAGATTCCCAAACCAATATACGGAATGCTGATTATACCTAGGTCGTTTTCACGAATTCCGGCCAATTCCCCTGAAGTAAGTGCGCTATATGCCTCGGCCGTATAATCATCGGAACGTAAGGCGCCTATTACAAAAACTTGCGCAATGATCATTCCTGTAAGCGAACCCATGGGATTAAACGCTTGGGCCAAATTCAATCTTCTGGTTGCCGTTTCCTTATCTCCCATGGCCAGCACCAAAGGATTTGACGTAGTTTCCAAAAATGCAAGGCCGCATGTCAATACCCATAGCGAGATCAGGAAGTAACTATACTCTTCACAGGCAGCGGCCGGATAAAATAGAAAAGCTCCGACTGCATATAACACCAACCCAAGTATTATGCCCGATTTATAGCTGAATCTTCGAATAAAGAGCGCTGCGGGCAATGCCATAAAAAAGTATCCGAAATAAAACGCGAACTGCACTAAAGAAGCTTGTACGTTAGAAAGTTCGGGCATTACTTTTTTAAAGGCAGATACCATGGGATTGGTCAAATCATTCGCGATTCCCCATAAAGCAAAAAGTGAAGTAATGATGATAAACGGAAACAAAAGTTCCTTTCTTACTACTGGTATTTTAGTCGAGTTGCTCATTGGTGGTTGTAGTTGTATTTATAAATAACAATATAGAAAATGGAATTTCTCGATACTATTTCTTTTTGCGCGAAGGCATAATATACTTTGCTATTCGGTTAATAAAGATCGATCTAAATGCACATAACCCCCGTCTACAGTAATAAATTGCCCCGTGGTATGCGATGACTTATCCGATATCGTAAACAAACAAATATCCGCAATTTCCTGTGGCGTAGTCATACGGTTTTCAAGCGGTATTTTTTTAACAATTGATTTTAATTTCTTTTCCCCATCATCTAGTGTCTTAATCCAGTTTTCGTAAGCTGGGGTCCAACTCTCTGCGATGATTATGGCATTGCAACGGATACTGTCCCAAATCAAGTCAACTGCCCACTCTCGTGTAAGACCTAAAACACCGCCTTTAGAAGCTGCGTAACCAGAGGTTTGTCCCTGGCCTGTCAAGGCAACTTTAGATCCAATATTTAAAATATTCCCTTTTGCTTTTTTAATATAGGGAAGGCAGTATTTGGTCATTGCAAAAAAACTGACCAAGTTCAGTTTTAAAGACCACATAAAATCTTCCATTGAGGAATCTAGTCCAACACCATCGTTTACGCCAACATTATTGATTAACGCATCTATACGCCCATATTTTTCGCCAATTCGCTTTGCCGCTGCCTCTATTTGAGCAGGGTCTGCCAAATCAGTTTTCACGAAAATCGAATCGATTCCTTTCTCTTGTAGTTCTTTTGCGTAAGCTATTCCTCTGTCATTTCGACAAACGATAACGGGAATGGCTCCTTCATTTGCCAAAGTTTGAACAATCGTTTCCCCAATACTACCTTTTAAACCTGCGGCTCCAGTAACTACTATTACTTTGTTTTTTAAATTTAAATCCATTTTATAAGTTATAAAATTCAATTGCATTTGCCCCCATTATGGCATCTTGTTCGTTCTTGCTTAACCTTTTTATGAAATCAACAGCAATGTTTTTCACCTGTCCGTAGCTTCCTGCTACCAAGCATACTGGCCAATCAGAGCCATACATCAACCGATTTGAACCAAAAGCATCCAGTACTAAATTCATATAGGGGTACAATTGTTCAGGTGTCCAAGTTTTATAATCAGCTTCGGTAATCATCCCCGATACTTTGCAATGTACATTTTCTTGTTTAGCGATTTCTTTCATCAAAGTAGCCCAACCTTCATAAAAGCAATCTTTAATATACGGCTTGGCGATATGGTCAATTACGAATTTCTGATGCGGAAAGCGCTTTACAAACTCTAGGGTCGCTCCTAACTGGTGAGGAAAAATTAGAATGTCATAAGCATAATTGTATTTTTCCAAATAGGAAATTCCCCTTAAAAAATTAGGCCGTAATAAAAAGTTATGATCCGACTCCCCTTGTACCACATGCCGCCATCCCTTTATTTTTTTATGCTGATGGTATTTTTCGAGTATAGTATCTGCGTTTTCAGTTCTCAAGTCTAGCCAACCTACAATGCCTTTGATGAAATCATGTTCCTTGGTGAGGTTCAAAAGAAAGTCAGTTTCTTCCAAAGTTTGATCTGCTTGTACTGCCACACAGCCATCGACGCTATGGGCAGCGTATACCTTTTGCAAATCAGAAGGCATATAATCTCTGCGGATAACGGACATTTGGTCATCTATCCAAGAATGTTTTACAGGTTCATACTGCCAGAAATGTTGATGCGAATCGATTATCACAATGATTTTTTAAATGCCGTTCTACAAATTTTTCAGAGCATGCCTGACTCCATCTTTTTGAATCGTAATTATATTTTGTGCGATCATCTGCGGTAGGCCGTTCAACTGACTTAAATCATCTCCCCAAATGCTAGACTTGCTCAAAAGCGAGTTTATCAATGTAAGTAAATCGACTTCGTTCTTCGCATATCTCGTCCATTCTGTATTAAAAAAATCAAGTACATCTGAATCGTCTTTTAAATCGACTTGGGCTCCCCTGAATTCTCCCTTATAGAAAAGTAGCAGGCTCGATAGTCCAAAAACAATTCGTTTTGGGAGCTTTTCTTCAGATTTGAAATAGTCTCTCATTGAAGGCAGTAAACGTGATACGAATTTAGAGCTGCTGTTGAGCGAAATACTGATTAATTGATGTTTCAACAGCGGATTTCGAAACCGATCTAGAACATCAGCAACAAATTGAAATTTTACAGCATCGGGAAAGTCTAGTGTCTGTGCAATTTCCTCGAGCAATAATGTTTCCATGAAATAGCTAATACTAGGGTCATCCATCGCCTCGTTCACGAAACGTATTCCTGCCAAATAACCAACGGGTACCATTGCGGTATGCGCGCCATTCAGAATGCGTACTTTCATTTCGCGATAAGGAGCTATATCGTTCACAAAGCTTATGTTGAGAGGGGTATTCTCAGATGGGAGTTCAGCTTGAACCAGTGCCGGTCCTTGAATAACCCAGCTGTGGTAATATTCGCCTGCGACCATTAATTGATCTGAATATCCTAGCGAAGTCTGTATTTCATTTACACGATCTAAGGGGTATCCAGAAACGATGCGATCTACCAGCGTACTACAGAAATAATTCGCTGCTTCTATCCAATCTTTAAAGGCTTTACTCAGTTGCCAATGTTCGATGTAGTTTAGAATCATTTGCTTGAGAACTAATCCGTTTTGCTCAATCAGTTCGAGTGGTAATAGGATGCAGCCTTTGGTGGTATCACCCTTAAAATGCAGAAATCGCTGGTACAACCAAATTGTTAGTTTAGCTGGAAATTCTTTTGGGGGATTGTCTTCAAAGACATCTTGAGAATCGAAACGTATTCCTGCCTCGGTGGTATTAGATGTAATAAATCGGATATCCGGATTGGTAGCTAATGCCAAATAGTCTTCCCATTCAGAATAAGGGTTGACTATTTTTTCAACGCAGTTGACCACTTTTTTTTCAGCAACCAACTCGCCATTCTTGACGCCATCCAAAACAACTGTAAACAATCCATTTTGCGATTTCAAGGTTTTGTAGTCCCCTCGTTCAGTGGGCTTGACAATAACTACTCCCCCATTAAAATCGGTTTGCTCGTTCAATACTTGAATCATCCAATCGACAAAGGCACGCAAGAAGTTGCCCCCTCCGAATTGCATTACCTTCAATGGTAACACTTTAGGGATGCCCGTATTCGTTCTGTTGAGTTGTTTCATTCTTTTTATAGTGAAATGCCCCGTTTCCATGGTATAAAATCTTCTTGCCCTAGTCTTACTGCGGCCGGGGTCTCGGTGCCACTGGCAACCTTTAAGATATACTCCAATAATTCGGCTCCTTTGGTCTCTATTGTATCTTCACCGGTAATGATACTGCCCGTATTAAAATCTATGATATCGTTCATTCTTTCACTCAAGGCATTGTTGCTTGATATTTTGATAACAGGGGCTATAGGATTACCTGTAGGTGTACCCAAACCTGTTGTAAAACAGATAAGATTACAACCCGACCCGGCCAAGCCGGTCGTACTTTCTACATCGTTGCCAGGAGTGCACAAGAGGTTCAATCCTTTTTTAGAGACCGGTTCTGTATAATCCAACACATCGGTAATCGAACTTGTACCTCCCTTTTTAGCCGCACCTGCCGATTTCATAGCATCGGTAATGAGGCCGTCCTTTATATTTCCCGGCGAAGGGTTGTTCTCAAAACCGGAACCCACCGCTACTGCCTTGGCAGAGTAGGCACGCATTAAGCGGGTGAATTTTTCCGCACTCTCTCGGGTCTCGCACCGATTGATCAACTCCTGTTCTACCCCGTTCAATTCCGGAAATTCGGACAAAACCGTGCTGCCGCCCAAAGCGACCAATAGATCAGAAGCATAGCCCAGTGTAGGATTGGCAGAGATACCCGAAAAGCCATCCGATCCCCCACATTCCAAACCCAACCTGAGGTGACTCAGAGGAGCGGGTTTGCGTTTTATTTTGTTGGCCTCTATCAATCCTAAAAAGGTTTTTTTAACCGCTTCTTCGATAAAGTGCCTTTCGCTCTTGCTTTTTTGCTGTTCTAAAACAAACAAAGGCTTTGAAAAATCGGGGTCGCGCTTTGCGATGGCCGACTCCAACAATTTGTACTGGGCGTTCTGACATCCCAGACTAAGAATGGTCGCCCCAGCCGTATTGGGGTTCGTTATATAGCCCGCCAATAAATTACAAAGTGTTTCCGAATCTTGGCGAATACCGCCGCATCCCCCTTCATGGTTTAGAAATTTGATGCCGTCAACATTTGGAAAAGTCCTATTTTGTTTTATTTCTTCCGGGTTTTTTATAATATCTATGGCTAGTATTGCCTCTGTAGAAGCCCCATTTCTGTACTGATTCACCAAACTTTCGGTATCGACTACGAAATCCGTAGTAGCATGGTACCCCAATGATTCCAATAATGCGGATTTCAATACGTCGACATTTCTATTTTCACAGAAAACCAAAGGAATGACCAACCAATTATTGCTGGTACCCACGCTGCCATCGGTTCTATGGTAGCCATTAAAAGTTCGGCTTTTAAAGGCATCTATATTCGGCGCTTCCCAAGATGGTTTTTCTTTGCCTACGCGATACTCGGAGGAAGCATGAACGACATTTTTGGTGCTGAGGGTTTCTCCTTGACCAATGGGATGTATCGCCTTGCCCACCAGACTTCCGTACATGACGATTTCATCTCCAACAGCAAGATTTTCGATTGTAAATTTATGCTTGGCGTTGGTATCGGACGACAGTCTAAAATCACTACCCTTATGCGAAATCAAACTTCCTTTGGGCAAATTCGCCAGAGCGACCAAAACATTGTCTTTAGGGTGTATCTGTAAAAATTGCTTTGACATAAATTTATACTACTCAGAGATTGTTAAAAAATATGTTGATTAATGTAATTACCCCAACCATGGCTGCTATCGGAGCGCAATTCCATTTTATGGTCTTGCGAAAAAATGAACTCTCTTGTTCGATTCTACGGTAGTTTAAAAATCTACCGTGGCCTTGATCACACCATTAGCCGGGTCTAACCAACTATCAAAATTCGCAATCATCTGATGATAACCGACATTGTGGGTGATAAATGATTCTATTAGAAACTTTCCTTGCTCCAAAACTGCTATCACATGCTCAAAATCCTCTAAAGTAGCGTTTCGGCTGCAAAGTATAGATGTTTCTTTTGCGTGGATTTTTGGATGTATAAAGACCAACTCCCCTTTTGAAAGACCCACCAAAACGTATCTTCCGCCATGAGACATATAATCAGGTCCGGATTCCAAGGCGCCTTTATGCCCAGTGGCATCGAACACCGCAGTTGCCATATCCCCGTTTGTAATCGCAGCTATCTCGGCTACGGCATTCGCCCCGCCCATTACAATATGATCTACCTCTATTTTTTCTTTGGCATAATCCAAGCGCTTTTGATTTACGTCGATAGCAATGACCTTGACACCGCCCAATTGGGCTAATTTCATGATTCCGATACCAATAGGTCCGCAGCCGATAACCACTATAAACTCACCTTTTGTCAACTGCGCCCTTCTTATAGCGTGTGCGCCAATAGCCAGCGGTTCTACTATGGCCATTTGATCATCGCTCAAATTGTTCGCCGGAATCAAAAGATCAATGGGTACACTGATTTGTTCCTGCATACCGCCATCTGTATGAACACCCAATACCTTGATATTGTTACAACAATTGGTTTTGCCTTTTCTACAGGCGATACACTTACCACAGCTGATGTAGGGCATAACCACTACATTGTCTCCAACCTTCAGGTTCCGGATATTGTCATCGATTTCAACAATTTCAGTTGCCAATTCATGACCTAGTATCCTAGGGTATGAGAAAAATGCTTGATTTCCAGAATAGGCATGGAGGTCAGTTCCACAGATCCCTACCTTTTTGACTTTTAGAATAGCCTCGCCAGCCTGCAGTTTAGGGTTTTCTTTTTCTTTAAGAAGAAACTCTCCCGGCTTCTCACAAACAATATATCTCATACATATACTTTTAGATTGAAAACGCACAATTTAAGGATGGGCTCTTCAACTGAATTAAACGTTCTCGAATCAATTTTTTTTTAAAAGGAGTTCTATAGCCCTATTTCAAATACGTGAGCAAAATTTCCTGTCTTTTTTCCCAAATTGGTTATTGATAATCCATTTTCCGTTGCTACGAATGAAATATCGGTATTACTTCCCAAAAGCCGCACGGTTTTAATGTTCAAATCTTTCCCGTATTCGCTCTTAGAACCTAAAGATTTTATGTTAACCTGACCACCTTCTGGCCATGCCATCATAATAGCATATAACTTATCTCCTTTTTGAGTAAAACGGATATCTTGACCTGTAAAGCCCTTGTTTTGACCTTCAGAATGATGCCCCTTCTTAACCTCGGTGGGCCCTTCGCCGAAGGTTTTCCAATACTTTGTATCATAGATTGCTTCTCCATTAACGGAAAGCCATTCGCCCATTTGTAATAAAATTTCTTTCTGGTCATCAGGAATTGTTCCATCAGCTTTAGGTCCAACATTTAATAATAGATTTCCATTTTTTGATACGATATCTACTAAATCGTCAATCAAACTATTAGCAGTTCGAGACTCCCAATTGGTTACGTGACTCCAAGAATTCTTTCCGATAGAGGTATCCGTCTGCCAAGGCAATTTTCGAATACCCGGGAGTTTGCCACGTTCGAGGTCATAAATAACCGTACCCTCAGGAAAAGCCTCGTGACTGAAATTTTTATCCTGTAAAACTACCTCTTTGTCCCATTCAATTCCTTTATTATAATAGTAAGCAGCAAGTTTTGGGCGATAATCCGCATAATCAGGAATATCCAAATAGAAATCAAACCACAAAATATCCGGTTGGTAATTATCGATTAAATCTTTAGTTCTTGCCCACCACATTTCTTTAAATTCTTCAGAAACAGGTTCTGTCAAGTCTTTTCCTTTTGGAGAATATAAATCTGCATATTGGGGGTCAGAAGTATCAAAATGGTCTTTTTTATTATAGAAAGACCAGTTGAAGGCATAATGCGAAGAGGCTCCCATAATCATGCCTTGTTTTCGGCCTTCCTTAAATAGTTCACCCAAAATATCACGCTTTGGCCCCATATCAACTGCGTTCCATCGTGTTGTATTTGACTTGTACATCGCAAAACCATCATGATGATCTGCAACAGGCACTACATATTTTGCTCCAGCTTTTTTAAACAAGGAAATCCATTCTTCAGGATTAAACTTTTCGGCTTTAAACATGGGTATGAAATCTTTGTAGCCAAAAGTTTTCTGGTCGCCCCAATTTTTCTTGTGAAAAGTAAATGTTTCATTAGGACCATCTTTTTGGTGTTTTAGCTGAGCTGTGAAAGTAGCCGTATCCATATACATGCGCCTTGGGTACCATTCAGAACCGTGCGCCGGAACCGAGTAAGCACCCCAATGGATGAATATTCCAAATTTCTTCTGGTTGAACCATTCCGGGTCTTTGTAGTGTTTTTTGATTGACTCCCAATTTGCTTCATACAGGGGACGTGTTTCCTTTTCTGAACTATCGGTCGACTTTTTTTCGGTCTTTGACCCACAGGAGGTTAATAGTACAACTCCTAAAACGAAAATAAAAACTTTTTGAATAAGCATCATGTAAATAAATGTATTGGTTGGCTCGGGCAAAATGACCCGAATACATGCGGCTAAATTTAGGATTAAATGATAAAAGAAATGTAGCTATTGTCTTAAAATGTGCAACATATGTTCATTCTCGCCATAATTGTCAAAAAAACTGGACAATAGTTGAACAATAGGAGAATTCCACTCGAAGCTATTGGCCTAAAACAAGTTTATCTATTTTTGAACTTCTTCTGATACACCCTAGGGGAACACCCCATAAACTTCTTGAATTGCCTGTGATAAAATGAAAGCGACTCATAACCACAAGCGTACCCGATTTGGGAAACTGAATGATCAGAATCCAATAACATTCGCGCTGCCCTGTTGATTCTATATTCGTTCAAAAAAGTAAAAAAAGGACGGCCGAGCATTTTGGTGAAGAAACGGGAAAAGGACTGTTCGGACATATTGGTCAATGCGGCCAATTCCAACAAACTTATTTTTCTATCGAAATGGTTCGATACGAAGTCATAGGTATTTGCCATTCGACTCCCGTATTCAGATGGTATATCATCAACAAAATTGGTCTTTGATAATATACCACCACTGCACTTCGTTAATTTTACCAATACACGCAACAATGCAATATACAAATCGTGCCCTTCCAATTCCGGAAAGCTTAGAAGTTGCGCAACACATGAAGCACTCTCGGCCCTATCGAAAATAATTCCTCGGGAGGCTTTTTTAAACATTCCGAAAACTGCCGCCAATTCTGGCACCTTTGGAAAAATTCCCTTATTCCATTGTACCACGACCGACTTTGAGAGTCCTCCATACCCGATGTGATTTTTCCAACAATGGGGCAAGTTGGATCGTAATAGCACCAATTCTCCCGGTTCATATGGCCCCACATAATCCCCGACGAATTTCGTACCGACGCTCTGCTCAATATATGTCAACTCATACTGTGGATGAAAATGCCATGGGGTCTCGAAATTCTCTTTTGCATACCGAAAGCCCGTTATAGATTGTTTTTGCCCCAGAAGAATAGGTTCTAATATTGCTTTCATAGCTTTAGCAAAATTTCCACGCTTATACTTTATTATATCTTAAATTACTGAAAATAGTTAAAATATTTACATAATAGTGTATGTTTTGGTCAAAAAAGGATACCGATGCTACCATTTTTATTTCAATTTTTGTACAATTAATCTAGAGTCAGTTTGAAAATAAGAACCCGATTTGAATTATAAGTCCAGTAAAAATGAGTAAAAGTAAACTACCAGACCCGTTTGAGAAAGTTAGAACGGCTACAGGCTATGGCCAGATGAACGACCAAGACGATCCAGCAACCCTATTACTGCGTCATAAAGATGTGCGGAAGTCAGCCCATAACTACAAAACATTTTCATCGGCTGCGGTTCCCGGCCGTATTGTTGTCCCCTCCGAGGTAAATATTCGAGATACAAGACAAATTCCCTTTGAGGTTGATCCTCCCTTACATGGCAAATACCGCGCCTTGGTCGAACCTTGGTTCAGACGCCCTTTGGAGGAGCCCTATCAAGAAAAATTAGCTGCGCAAGTAACGGCCATTGTAGATGAAGTACTTACTAAGGATTCGGTAGAGGTCGTTAATGAGCTCGCACTTCTTTTGCAATCCCGCGCCCTGACACTTTTATTAAACGCCCCGTACTCCGAAGCCGAAACTTGGATTTCCTGGGGCACGCATGTTTTTAGAAGTGAGGGTGAGGCCCTCGATGGTGACAAGGCAAGCATACTATATGACTATATTGATGAACAGATAGAACGTGCCATTGCCCATCCCGGGGAAGACATGTACTCCATGCTTTTGGCAATTGAATTCGAAGGTAGAAAACTGACCAAGGAAGAAGTAAAAGGGGTCATGGTCCTGACATTTGCCGGTGGTCGGGATACGGTAATCAATGCTGTCACGAATGCGGTGGCATATTTTTCGGAACATCCACAATCGCTCGAACGCCTGCGAAAAGAACCGGAAATTGCAAGTAA
>Ga0209187_1003592_pt1 | contig 12733 bp, 11 predicted proteins | sample BantaG_FD_187430 | JGI IMG/M metagenome (GOLD analysis project Ga0209187, IMG submission 187430) | Marine algal microbial communities from Bantry Bay, Ireland - BantryBay_4 metaG (SPAdes) (version 2) | ecosystem: Host-associated > Algae > Red algae > Unclassified | place: Bantry Bay, Ireland... | reverse complement strand
TAAGTATCACCTATAAAGTTATTAGGCCATACGTACATACCTAAAACAGGCCATCTTTCAAAATTCATCTCAGATGATTGATTAGAGCTTAGTTGTTTATTGTACGTACTTAGCTTCACTTGAATGGAGCTTTCCGAAAGAATATCTGCTCGGAGAGCGGTCCACCGCATCTTCAATTTGCTTACATATTCAGGATCTTCCAGTAGTCTTCCCCACCAAAAGGGAACTTGGAAAAAATCATCGGGACAACGCTCATTAAATTTATATGCCCAAACATCGGTCTCACCACCGCTACAGTAATTCACGTTACCAAATGCAAGATTGAAATCCCAAATAGGACCTGCCTTCAATTTTTCCCCTTTGTCTTTATGAAGAAAAGTACTGATTCTATAGCCGTCTACGTTATTGGAAAGCTCGTTTAACAAGAAAAAATCTATAAAACTATCAATATCAATATACTGTTGATAGCCGTCTTCTATGTCTGTGAAATTTTCTGAAGCTAAAGCCGCTTCAAAATCAAGCATATAATCCTGGATGTAATTGCGCTGTTCCTCGCTAATGTCTTCAGGTTTCGGATAATCGTATAAGAATATGGTGTTTTGACCAGACACCGTAGCATTAGATTCGAACGAATTCATGACATTGAAGCCATCAGATTCTTTATCGATTTTTATAATATAGCCCCCTGTCAAATCTTCACCGCTATTTTCATCATCTTTCAATTTGTTGATATCGATACGATTTTTATCACGTTTTAATTTTTCCATAAAAATATAGACTCCATGGTAGGAGCCATTGAGATTCAATTCTACAATTTTTGTTCTACTTGCATAAGAACCCATATCACGAGCTAAGTCATAAATAAGATGATTTCGCAGTAAAGATTTATCGCTGTACGGACCATACAAAATCCAATCTTCCTCTTCTGGAAATCCCAATAATGAGACATTCAAATCTTCATTTACAGCATCGCGAGTTTCCAACCCATATGACTTCTTGGCAAAATTTTGGGAAGAGGAACCCCGTATTTCAATCCCAATTCGACCCTCATACATGATTTCATTATCTAAGCTAATAGTAATGTTACCGTCAATTTTAGGTTCATCAACAATCTCAGAACCGTTCGTGTCGACAAAAATAATAGGTAATGAAGCTATTTGTGATTCTTCCTCAATTAGTGGTTCTTCCTCCTCTTCTATTGTTTCCTCTTCAATCACTTCTACGGCAATGTCATCATTTTGACAAGAAAGGATTAGATAAAAACACATTAACATAGATAACAACCTTGAAAGGGTCTTGCGGGAAGGTATTCTTTGACTTTTCAGCATCATAAATAATAGTTTTATGACATAAAAATAATTTCCGCAACCCGCATAAGTTATTGCAAAAAATAAAATTCTTAGCTCATATAAAGAGTTTAGACCTTCGTTTTCTTTCAGCTAATAAAAACAAAAGGAAACACCTGTTGAATATTAAACAAGAAGTTTAAAGAGAAGATTTCCAAAAAAAACAGCTAAAAGTGAACTTGTAATTATTCCGCTATATAACTTTCTTAAGTATAGTTTATAGCGCAGTAATCTCGCTATCTAACCAAGTTAAGCGGTTCTCTATAAAACTTTTGAGATAATTAACCTCTGAGGCATAGGTGTCACCAACGAAATTATTGGGCCACACATATATTCCTAAAACTGGCCAACGATCGAAGTTTTTTCTGGCAGCATCTGCAGCTTCTATCTGCGCTACATACTCTGCTATTTTGCCTTGAACATAATCATTCGACAAGGTACCGCCGCGGAGTTCGTTCCAGCGAAGTTTCAATTTATCCACAAAAGCTGGGTCTTCTAAAAAACGTCCCCACCAAAAGGGTACTTGCCAAAAATCATCGGGACAACGCTCGTTGAATTTATAAGCCCACACATTGCTTTCGCCACCGTCACAGTAATCCGCATTACCGAAAGCAAGATTAAAATCCCAAATGGGGCCAGCCTTTAATTTTTCATTTTTATCCTTATGCAAAAAAGTACTTAAACGATAGCCATCTACATTGTTCGAGAATTCATTCAAGATGAAAAAATCAATAAAACTATCTACATCAATGTAACTGGCGTATCCCGTGTCAGGGTCTGCAAAGCCGGCAGAAGAAAGACTCATTTCAAAATCGGCCATATATGTTGCTATATATTCTTTTTGCTCTGGAACGATTTCATCGGCATCTGGGTAATCATAAAGGAATTTTATTGTCTGCCCCGCCGTTGATTCCGTTGGCGAAAAATTGGATACAAATGAATTCTGTGGATTGTAATCCCCACCGTTGATTTTGTCTACTTTAATAATATATCCCCCAGTAAGGTCTTCACCAGAAATCTCATCATCTTTTAATTTATTTATATCGATACGATTCTTGTCTCGTTTTAATTTTTCCATGAATACGTATAGTCCATCATAGCTATCGTTCAGGTTAAATTCTACCAATTCGCTTCTACTGGCGTAGTGGCCCATATCTCTGGCTAGATTATAAATCAGATGGTTTCGAATCAAGGATTTATCACCGTATGGGGCATATAAAATCCAATCTTCCTCTTCCGGAAAAGAAAGAAACGCGACATCTACATCCATATTATCGGCATCGCGGGTTTCAAAACCGTATTGTTTTTTATCGTATAATAACTGTGAGGAAGCGCCGCGTATCTCAATACCGATTCTACCACTATATTGCTCTACCCCATCAACATCGACCACCGTAATTTCACCGTTTACCTTAGGCTCATCAACAATCGTAGCACCATTGGTATTGACTGTCACTGAAGACAAAGGTACTACCGGTGTGGGATCAGGTCCACCACCAGCCGGGCCGTCATCCTTTTTACAAGAAATTACACTAGAAATTAATAAAAAAGAAATGCAGAGTTGCGCACATGTGCGTGTAGTGGGGCGTAAGGTCATAGTTTTATTTTTTTATAAAGTTACAAAACTATTCCAAGTAGCCTTTTTCACGCATCCAATCATCATTGAACATTTTGCCCACATAGCGACTGCCATGGTCATGAAAAAGTACAACTACCACATCGTCTTTGGTAAAATGTTCTTTTAGCTGCAGCAATCCTTTGATCGCAGCACCGGCCGAATTCCCCAAAAACATGGCTTCTTCTTTTGCCAATCGCTGTGTGTAGATGGCAGCATCTTTATCAGTTACCTTAGTAAAACCATCAATAACCTCAAAGCGAACATTTTTCGGCAAGATATCTTCGCCAATGCCCTCAGTCACGTACGGATAAATCTCATTTTCATCGAAAATGCCTGTTTCGTGATATTTTTTAAATACAGAACCATACGTATCAATTCCCCAGACCTTTACATTTGGGTTTTTCATTTTCAAGTATGACCCCACCCCAGAAATAGTACCTCCAGTGCCCACGCCGACCACAAAATGAGTGACTTTACCTTCGGTCTGCTCCCAGATTTCTGGCCCGGTACTTAAAAAATGGGCTCTACAGTTCGAAGGGTTATCATATTGATTTACATACCACGAATTAGGAATCTCGGTCGCCAAACGTTTGGCGGTAGAATAGTAACTTCTCGGGTCTTCTGGCGCAACATCAGTTGGGCATACATGTACTTCGCTACCCATCGCGCGGAGAATATCCATCTTTTCTTTGGACTGTTTATCACTCAACACACAAATAAGCTTGTACCCTTTAATGGTTGCCGCTAATGCCAAACCCATTCCCGTATTGCCAGAAGTACCTTCGATAATTGTGTAGCCGGGTTTTAGGGTTCCGGCCGCTTCGGCATCTTGAACAATTTGAAGTGCCATACGGTCTTTTACCGAATTACCTGGGTTAAAGGTCTCATATTTTGCCAACACCAAACAAGGAAGTTCAGCAGTGAGCTTGTTCATTTTTATAAGCGGAGTATTGCCAATTGTTTCGAGTATATTTTCTGCGTAGTTCATTACTGTAAAATTATCTAATTGGGATGGGATTTTTAGATTTCTAGCTCTAAAATTTTGAGGGAATTCGTTTATGAGTCTGCAGGTCGTGCAGCTGTTTTATTTAAGCTTTAGAGAAAAATAGTCCCACAGAGGATTACTAATTAATTGACCTTGTGGTAAACTATTTATCTAAACTTTAATCTTTAGTATTTGCGGTTGACCCAGGTTACCCATAAAGCCTTTTCGATACTACTTCACCTTTTTGAACTTTAAATTTTTAACCCTGCCCGAATCTAATTCAAAACCTGAAATAAGATTATCTGATCTTTGAAACCGCAGCAATCCGAGTGCTGTTGAAAATTGATCGATATCAGCAATGGTGCATTCGTTAGAAGTTAATTTGTTTTTAATTCTAAGCATTAGAACATCATTTTCTTTCTCAATAGTATAGTTTACATCTAATTCTTGACTAAAATAACTACCTGTATAATCCGCTAAATTAATCCCTGAAATGTCAATTGCCTTTTTTCTTGCTGCAATGGTTTCCCTGCCTCGTTGCAAAATACTAAGGGTTTCAGTGAAACCATCTTTTAAATTTTTAAATGTAAATCGTAAATCTTCATTCCCTTGTATTTGAAATGTATTTCCGCTAACCTTTGAAACGGGATAAGACGATTTATCCCAACTTTGAAGCACATTTAACGCGTCGTTTTTTAGAGATAGACTTAGAACAACACCAGCCTCTATCTCATAATCACCCACTAGTTGGGGGAGTAGAAATTCTGTTTTCGGAACTTCAATCTTCACTCTCTCAGCGGTACTAAACGGCTCTTCAAGTAGTTGGTTTTTCAAAACTATATCAGCTACTTCATTTGCCATCCGTGAAGGGTTGGCATCTCCCCTGTTCGCAAATATTGCAATCGACAATTTCTGCTCTGGAAATCGTAAAACTTCTGCTCTATAGCCAACAAACGCTCCTCCATGCCTGATGGTTTTTAGCCCTTTGTATTTGCTTATCATTAAACCAGAAGCATAATCGATTACTTCACCATTATTTAAAACACCTTGTTGTGTCATCACACTCCAAAACTCTTTACTCAAAACACTAGATTCATAATAGGCATCGTCCCATTTCTTAATATCGTTAATTGTAGTAAAAATACCTCCATCACCAATCATGTCTAGCATAGTCATGCTGATTTTGTATTTACCACTGCCAGCGGGAAGGTAACCAGACGCTCTATTTTTTACGATTCTTGTATGATCGTTGTGAAAATGGGTGTTGTTCATTTTTAATGGCTCAAATAGGGCTGTCTTTGCGAATTCGGCCATATTTATTCCCGTAACCTTATTTACAATTTGACCAAGTAGCCAATAACCGGAATTACTATATAAATGCTCTTCGCCGGGAGCAAAGTTTAAATCAGATTGATTAACTAGCCATTTCATAATATTCTCATCTGCATAAAAATCGTCATCGCCCAGCCCTTTTAAGTAGCTTAATTGCAAATAATCTCTAATGCCGCTCGTATGATTTAATAAATGCCTGATGGTAATCTTGGATGCATATTCAGGAAAGTCTGGAAATAGGCTTTTCAAGGTATCATCAAGACTTAGTTTTCCTTTTTCAGCAAGTAGCACGATACATGCCGCTGTAAACTGCTTGGAAGTTGATGCAATTCTAAAAACAGAAGTTGCTGAGTTAGGAATATTGTATTCCATATTAGCAAGACCATAGCCTTTGGCATATATTAATTCGTTATCCTTTATAATACCTAAAGCACCCCCTGGTGAAGCATCGGTATTCCATTCGGCAAAAATGCTATCTATGGCTTGGCTTTCTTTTAGCTGTCCGAAGGAGACTATAGAAAAGGAACTGAGTAGTACTACTAGAAAATATTCTTTCATGGTTTTAGATATTAATAATTACAAATACTTCTATTTAGACAAAGCTTACAGAAAAAACAGACAATTACTTTTTTTAATTTTGCTCATTAAATAATACATTGTGCAAAATCTAATAAAAATATCACCAGATTTATTTAATTCTTTAAAAGTCTCTTTTTAGGCAAGTGCCTTAAATCGGCAATTTATAGTGCCACAACCTAATTATTCACTCAAACTTAATCGCTTTCACAGGGGAAATCTTGGTAATGATGTGTGAGGGAATCAAGAGCATTAACACGCATAAAATTAAGACTCCTAAATTCAGGAGTACGATTGTCCATACATTAATATAAACCGGAATATAGTCAATATAATACTCTTCGGGATTAGGGAATTTAAACCAGCGAAATTTCTGTTGTAGTAGTAAAAACCCTAGACCAATCAGGTTGCCCCAAAAAAGTCCGATTCCTAACAAATAAGCCGCATTGTAAAGGAACACTTTTCGAATACTCCAATTTGCCGCACCCAATGCTTTTAGCACTCCTATCATTGGGGTGCGTTCTAAAATCAAAACCAACAAAGCGGTAATCATGTTGATACCGCCTACGATAATCATAATACCTATAATAAGCGCTATATTAAAATCGAAAAGTCTAATCCATTCAAAAATTTGGAAATACCCCTGGGTGATGCTTTTGGTATCTAGCTCAGACAATACTTTGCCATATATTTCCTTGTTTTTGGCTTCGAGGTCGTCAAAATCATCTAAGAAAACCTCAAAATTACCAATCTCATCCGCTTCCCATTTGTTCATTCGCTGAATATGACGAATATCGCTAAAGAGGTATTTTTCATCGAACTCTTCAAAGCCACTATCATACTTACCTACAATGGTGAACTTGCGTTGATTGGGTTGGTTGAGCGGGTCTGATTCTTTGGGGAAAACAGCGAAGAACGTGTCCCCGACGTTTAAATTCAATCGGTTTGCCATAAGGGCCGACATCAATACCTCATCGTTAATATTTTTATCGGAATAATTTGGCAAACGGCCGTCAACAAGGTATTCCTCAAAGGTGTCCCACCTGTAATCTGGGCCTACACCTTTTACGATGCAGCCCTCAAAAGTAGCCTCGGTGCGAATAATCCCACCTTTGCTTGCTACGGCTTGTACATGGGCAATACCATCAATACCCTCAAATTTTGGATAAAAATCTTGATTGCGATACACTGGAGAAACCGATACATCAGAAGCATTGTTATCGAAATTGGATATCTGAATATGACCATTAAAGGCAGCCACTTTTTCCCGAATTTTTTTCTTTAGACCAACACCAGTTGTAAGCGCGATCAACATCATAATCAGGCCCAATGCAATTGCCGCAATAGCGATTTTTATTATTGGGGCGGAAATACTAATTTTATCGGCCTTACCAGTTATGAGTCGCTTTGCGATGTAAAATTCAAAATTCAATCTATGGGGTTTCTATCCGCGTTCAAAAGTACATTTTTATTGTGGGTTTTGGTATTGTTGGGCTGTGGAAACCAGCCAAAGGAAAAGACTGCGATGACCGAAGCGGCTATTCCACAACAGCAGACCAAAAAAGCAAAACCAATTGTAGTGGCCGCCAACCGTACTGCGGAATATCTACCTCTTTTAAAAGGAAAAAAAATCGGCGTTGTGGCGAATCAGACTTCGGTAATTTTTAAAGGCGCGAAGTACGAAGAAAAAATCTCGGGGCAAAAGGCAAAAACGCCTGACGGGAAGGTGCGAGGTACGCGAGAAGGTTTAGAAACGCCATCAAATTACACTCACTTAATCGATTCGTTGTTATCGCTTGATATCGCAATTAAGAAAGTGTTCGCTCCCGAACATGGGTTTCGTGGGCAGGCCGATGCCGGGGAAAAAGTGAAGGACGGAGTAGATGCTAAAACTGGATTGCCATTGATTTCTCTCCACGGAAAAAACCGAAAACCCTCCGCATCGCATTTAAAAGATTTGGATGTGGTGCTCTTTGATGTTCAAGATGTGGGCGTTCGGTTTTACACTTATATCGCAACCTTACAGCTAGTGATGGAAGCCTGCGCAGAAAATAATATACCGGTTATCGTACTGGACCGCCCCAACCCCAATGCACACTATATTGATGGCCCAACAATGGAAGCCGCTCATACTAGCTTTTTGGGCATGACCAAAATTCCATTGGTATATGGAATGACCATTGGGGAATATGCCTCTATGATTAATGAGGAAGGGTGGTTGGCAAAAAAACAAAAAGCAGATTTAACTGTAATTCAGCTTGAAAATTGGAACCACCGGAGCGAATATAGTTTACAGATCAGGCCTTCTCCGAATTTACCAAATGACAAGTCAATAAACCTATACCCCAGCTTAGGCCTTTTTGAGGGTACCGATATCAACGCCGGTCGTGGTACAGAATTTCAATTTCAACGCTATGGAGCTCCTTTTTTGAAAAGGGATAACTATAATTTCGAGTATATACCAAAACCAAATTTTGGGTCTAAATACCCGAAACATGATGGTAAGGTCTGCTATGGTAAAGAGTTGTCGGCAGTCATTAAAATGAGTGAAGTATCCCTGCAATGGCTAATCGATGCTTATCAAAACGCTTCCGACGAAAAAGTGGTTTTTCTGACCAAAAGATTCACTAAACATGCGGGTACCGAAAAATTACAACAGCAAATCGAAGACGGACTCTCAGAAACCGAAATCAAAGCTACTTGGCAATCGGATATTGAAAAGTTTAAAAAGGTACGAGCGAAGTATTTGTTATACGAATAAAATTATTCTGTCGTAATCGGTTTACGATACTTGTGAAAAGGCTGCTTTAAAAGCACTTGAATCTTGGCGTTTTCTTCCTCGTTGAAAAATGTATCAACACCGTAAACGATTTTATCTCCATCAAACTCCATATAGGTGCCGCATAATCTATCCCAAAGTGAAAAAATATTACCGTAATTAGAATCAGTATATGGTAATTTATAATGGTGATGTACTTTATGCATGTCGGGCGAAACCAAAACATAACTTATGGCCTTGTCCAGTTTTTTTGGCAACTTAATATTGGCGTGGTTGAACTGAGACAGCACAAGCGAGAGCGATTGATACAACATCACAACGCCCATCGGTGCTCCTACTAAAAACACCCCAAATAAGGTGAATGTATACCGTATCATACTCTCTAAAGGGTGATGTCTGTTAGCGGTTGTAGTATCTACATTATGATCGGTATGATGCACCAAATGCACCATCCACAATGGTTTTACCTTATGCTCGGTTAAATGGGCAAGATATGCTCCAATAAAATCGAGCAGTAACAACCCGATTACAACATAGGCCCAAAGGGGCATTACCGGCAACCAATTTATGATGCCGAAATTATTGGCGGCTGTCCAATTTGAAGTCCAAAGCAGAATAAATGCCAAAGGCAGATTTACTAGAATCGTAGTACCCGTAAAAAACAAATTGGGCAAGGCATGCTTCCATTTTTTATAGTTGAAACTCACCAATGGCAAAATTCCTTCAAGTAACCAGAAAAAAGTAATACCACCGACTAATATAATCGAGCGGTGTAAAGAGGGTATCGTTTCGAAGTAGTTTAGAAGCTGTTCCATGGTTTTAAAGATAAGGATTTCAGTTGTCAGTTCGTAGTGGCAGTTGGCAAGTTCAAGTTCAAGTTCAAGTTCAAAAAAGTTTATGAGTTTAGATGTGATTGCTAACCCGCATTGACTATTCGCTTAGTGCTTAGTGCCAAATGCCCGGTTCTTCGTGCTCACTGTAACTGAAGACTGCTAAATGCATAACGACTAAGACTGCCAACTGCCACTGCCTACCGAAAACTATTTCCCACCAACAAGCTTCTTCATCTCTTCGACAATTTTGAAAGCAGCCGGACAAATAGCAACATTCTTCATTGTCAGGTTACTTATTTGATGGAACTTTTTTCGGTCGGTATGCGGGAACTCCCGACATGCCTTTGGCCGTACGTCGTAAATAGAACAGTAATTATCAACTCCCAAAAAAGTACAAGGAACTTTCTGCAGTACATAATCGTTTTCCTCATCTAACCTTAAATAGGTTTCGATAAATCGTTGTGGTTTTAAGCGAAAGTGTTTTGATATTCGTTCAATATCCGCTTTGGTAAAAAGTGGCCCGGTTGTTTTACAGCAGTTGGCGCAGTCTAAGCAATCGGTGCGTTCAAATTCAGCTTGATGCAATTCTTGCATCATATAATCCAAATTCTTCGGTGGTCTCTTTTTAAGTTTGGCAAAGAACTTTTTATTTTCAATTTGTTTTTCTCTTGCCTTTTTGGGGAGTTCTCTTAAGATATCATCCATAACTATTTAAGAAGACTTACAGCAGTTTCGTATAAATCCCTACTCCAATTTTCAGAAATTTTAGAGATTTCTTGAGAAAGAACTTCTTGCTTGTCTATTACTTTTTTACCTAGTTGAGAGCTATAATAGGCATTGAGTTCTTGCTTTTGCGCTTCTGACATTTGAGAACGATCATTCATTAATTGTTGTCCTGTTTCGGTTTTATAGAAATCGGTCATCAATTTTATTTCGCTACGCTCAAAATGTTTTTGATAGACAGGTACCAAAAGTGCCATCATTTCATTTACCGACTTCATCTTGTTTTCGTTTAGATACACCCAACCCTCCTTATTATTATCCGCCTTGGGGTATTGATTTTGAAGCATTTTTAACAATCCGTCATAGGCATACTCATACTGGTTAGCCGTACCGTTTTTTAATAAATAGGTCTTCACTTCATCGGCAAATTCGATTTCTTGGGCAGTAGCAGTTGTGAACATGCAGATGAATAAACAAATACTTATGGCAAGAATTCGCATTTTGGTTTTATTTAAGCGGCGAAAACGCCACATTTGTATGACAAAGTACAAAAATCATGGCAACCGATATCATGGGCAAAGCCTTATTGGATTATCACAACGGAAATTATTACGAAGACATTAAAACTTTTTCTTCTTTTGATGAAGCCGATGTCATACCCCTCCCCTATCTCTTTCGTGCTTTTGACGAGATGCCCCCCATAGAACAAAAAGCCTTAGCACTGTGTAAAGGCACTGTATTCGATATTGGCTGCGGTGCTGGAAATCATGCACTTTACCTACAACAAAACAAGATTGATGTTACCGTTTTGGACAACTCTCCCGGTGCTATTGCCACCTGCAATGCCCGTGGGCTTAAAAAAACTTGCCTTTCGGAAATTCAGGCATATACTACCGATAGCTACGACACCCTGTTATTATTAATGAACGGATTAGGACTGGCAGGAACTCTAGCTAATCTAGGAACCTTCTTAAAGCATTTGAAATTGCTTCTGAAGCCAGGTGGTCAAATTCTGCTCGATTCAAGCGATATCATTTACATGTTCGAAAAAGACGAAGATGGCGGTTATCTAATCCCTGCTTCCACCATCTATTATGGGGAAGTAATATTTACTATGAGCTACAAAGACGAGCAGAGCGCTCCCTTTTCATGGTTGTATGTCGATTTCAATACGCTTTCTCGCATAGCCAATGCGCAAAATTTTAGCTGCGAATTGTTATATGAAGGGGAACATTACGACTATTTAGCAAGATTAAAACCTATGCCACAATACTAGGCATGTTTTTTGTGTTATATTGATATACTTAAAATTGAATTAGCTATGAAAAAATTCGGTTCTATTCTATTGATGTTCTTTTTGGTTGCAATCACAAGTTGCAAAAAGTCGGATGATGGCGAAAATACCAATCAAAATATTGACAAAACCGCAAATTTACTAGGTACAGGAGATTCGGCCAATGACATTCTATCGAACAACGAGTTTGACAAACTGTTGGTTGAAATCGCCTATGTAAATGGATTTAGACCTACTACAACCGCAATGACTAGCTTTGTTGACTACCTTAGATTACACACGTTTAAGCAAGATATAGAGGTGGTTTTTAAAGAGGTTCCTTCTACTGAAAGTACAGCGTTAGAACTGCAGGAAATCGCCGATTTTGAAACTGAAAATAGAACAGCCTACAACGATGGTAGTACCTTAGCCATCTACATCTTTTTTTCGGATGCGCCTTCAGACGAGGATGATGAAGAGGAAGGGTTATTTACCTTGGGTGCCGTATATCGAAACACCTCTATGGTAATCTATGAAAGTACGGTGCGCCTGCTTGCTAGATCTAGTTCACAAGTATCAACTTCTGATATAGAATTGGCAACGTTAAACCACGAATTCGGGCATTTATTCGGGCTGGTCAACATAGGCTCTATTCCAGTAAACGACCACGAAGATGCAGAAGCACCTAACCACTGCGACGTAGATGGTTGTTTGATGAGAGGAGAGCTTCAGTTTCGAGCAAGTAGTAACAAATCAGCAGCAATCACCTCAAAAGGTGAAATTACCAATAGTTGTTCTTTAGACGGAAAAAGCATGCTGGCAATGTTACGGGGAAATACCGCCAAGGGCCTTGTAGATATTCCGCCTTTGAACGCTGAATGCATTCTTGACCTGCAGGCAAATGGGGGCAGATAGCGCTTTTCAATTCAATGCTATCACGCCTGAAGACCGAAAGCCTATTTGGATTTTACTTTCAGAATTATATCTAGATATTGAGTTTGAAGAATATTACTTCAAGCAGCTTGCTCAAAAAATTTCAGAAAGCCCATATTCATTAAATCAAGTAAAAAAAATCAAAAAGAAAGAAGTGTTTCCCCTTTTGTTTCCAAACTTGCTCAGTGTCGCAGGCGTTTGAGAAGGTTTTGACGAAAAGTGGCTTGTTTCAACCATTTTAAAAAAGCAAAAAAGAACTAATTTCTTTAAACGTTTTTGTTATGCTATTGTGTATTTCTGGATGATAGAAATGTTCAAAAAAGAATGGAAAAAGA
>Ga0209187_1003591_pt1 | contig 12735 bp, 7 predicted proteins | sample BantaG_FD_187430 | JGI IMG/M metagenome (GOLD analysis project Ga0209187, IMG submission 187430) | Marine algal microbial communities from Bantry Bay, Ireland - BantryBay_4 metaG (SPAdes) (version 2) | ecosystem: Host-associated > Algae > Red algae > Unclassified | place: Bantry Bay, Ireland... | reverse complement strand
TAATTAAAATCGAACACTATGATGACCCGCAGATTAGCCATATTCATCTGTTTTTTCCTACCAATTTCCCTCTTTGCTCAGGAAGCATGGAATATTGTCAATTTGTCTTATCAAGACGAAAATGGCAAAACCTTAACTTATGATATGCGCTATTACGAAGAACTGCAATACACAACAAACAGTGGAGAAGACGGGGTAAAATTCAAAGTAAGCGATTTCAGAGACAGGAAATTCCCACTTATCACTCCCGGATTTACCATTTTACGTCTCACATTTGAATTAACACCAAACTCACGTCAACTTCACGAAGGAAGGAGACAATTCGTTGAAGTCAAAGTAGCTAATAATAACAATTCCCAATATATTGATTTAGGAAGAGGACAAAGACGACAGACGCTTACATTTGTATTACGAGGAAGAGATACCGAAAATATCAGACTAAAATTTATTGGTACTAAGAGAAGAAAGTCTATCAGTGATTACACTCGAATATTCGACAGTAATCAGAAAACTATCAGTCACAAAGCCATTCTACTACCTCCATTAACCTCCAATTGTCCTAATTCACTAAGCGAAAAACAGATATACATTAGTGAAAGTGAAAGAGCTTATGAAAAATTTAAAATATTACTTCCACACACCAACATAGCCAATTATGCGTCTTTGCAAATCATCACTAATAACATAAAACAAGGTGTTAATGATTGTTATGATGATATAATGTCACAACCAAATTCCCCTGAAAGGGCAGTGAATTTATATAAAGTCTTTGCTTCGAGTGGCTTTGAACTCACACGAGAAAAACACCAACAAGCAAAGTCTATGTTGGAACAAGCTAACAGAGAATACTTTGACCGATACAGCAACCAAACCAACTGTACCGAATTAAGAAATTCATACAATAGATTTGAACGATTATTTAATGGCATACCAGGATATAGATGTTTGAAATGCCTTGAATTTGAGAGTATTGTAGATGACTGTAGAGGAGAGACGCCACCACCTCCGCCACCACCTCCGCTACCTTGTGAAGAAATAAGGTTACGATATGAAAATTCTACCACAGGCTTACGATCCCTGTTGCAGCAATGCAGAGAAAAGCAATGTGAAGCAACATTTTGTCGGGAAATTGAGGATAAAATAGCTGCAACTAATTGTAGAGAAGCATTAGCATACGCTAAAAATCGAAACCATTCTCCCGAAGAGAGAAGAGCCAAACTACAACAATTAATAAATAACGAAAAATGCACATCTGTAAAAGAGTCTGCAAGAAGCTACCTCACCACCATCCCCGAATTAAAAATAGACCAAAGCAAAGACGAGGGTATTCAAAATGAGAGAGACCCTGCAACCGGACTTATCAAACATTTTTACAAGGTTCATTTTCAGTCCGGTAAAAATATTAAAATAGACAGTATCGGTGGAATCGCTGCTTTCAAACTACAAGGAAAATGGGAATGGTTGGTCAAAGACAGCACGGTCAGCATACAAGTTGATGATCCGGAAAAAGAATATCAAGTCATTTTCAGTTCTGAAAATACCGGTGAGCGTGTGAAAACCGTACTCACAAAAGAAAAGTTCCACGCAATTGTCGATGATACCCAAAAAGGGCTTGTTTTGATAACATTGAAAAACGGTAGTCCGCCTTATTATGCCCGATTTGCCAAAGGAACAGTAAGTTTTACCCAAAGAGTCAATTCAACTGATACAATCAACCTGAATAAATTAGCCGAAAATAATGGGTTAAATGGCAGTTATGCCTTGACCATAATTGACAATACCGGAAAAGTCGGCAATAAGAAAGAAATAGTTGATTTAGTTACAAAAGGCTTCAAATGGAGTCTTTGGATGTTTCTCGTAGGACCTTTGGTATTATTAACTGGATTTATGATGTATAGAAACTTATCTGTCGAATAACGTATGAAATACTTTTTTCTACATATTATTTTTTTGTGTTGTGCTGTTTTGGGATATGGACAAGAGAAGTTTCCATTTCTTATTTCTTATAATGGGGAGAGTGTTCCATTTACTATTTCTATTGAGGATAATGCTGTTTCAAAAAACAACTTCAATACTATTACAGTAAATAAGGATAGTTTGGAAAATAATCTCTTTGAAATACATTTGGAAGCCGATGAAGAATTTTTGGTAAAATGTAGCTCGTCAAATTTACAAGAAATCATTTGCCAAGATAAAATTACTACAGGTAGTGGATTTGATGCGAAAGTACTTAATCCCAGTAATGGAAGTTCCGTCACGTTTAAAATTCTAAGCCCTGATGGTAATACAGAACTTGTCGTACATACCATTAACATTCAGTTAATCACTACATTAAAAAAAGAATCTGAAACAGCTACAACATCAAATGACACAATAAGTACTAATGAAAGTACGACGACGACAAGTAAAGTTAAACCAACTTCTGTCACCGACCCATGCGTGGGTAAAAGATACGGAGAAAGACTTCAATGTCTAAGAAAATTAGATGAAACATCTAAAATAAATACTGAAATCAATAGCCTTAATAGTGAAAAAAGGGAAATAGAAGAAGAACTCAACTCTTTCAAAAAAGAAAGTTTAGGTACAAATGTCTATAAAATCACCTGTGCTTGTGATATATCTCAATATAATATATCAGCATCAAATAGCAGCGTACAATCACGTAGTTCATATTGGAAAATAACTAACCTCTCTGAAGCATCTAATGTTATAGTTAAACACAAATCATGGAAATCTCTATATAAAAACCTGCGTTTCACATATGTAAAGCCTAAAGGGAAAAAAGTAGAAAAAGAAAAAGAGACAGAGACAGAGAAAACACCAAAAGAAGAAGAAACACCACCAAAAGATACAGTTGAAAGTCCGGCTATTAGTACACAACAAAAAATAGATACAGTTAGTACAGAATCCAAATTAATAGTTGAACCAACAATAAGTGAATTCGACATAAAAGAATACTGGTGGCTTGCCCTCATAGCTTTACCAATACTATTTTTATTAATGCGAGGGTTGAACAAATCCGAGCCTAACGAGTCTGAATCCGAAAATATTAAAGAAACACCTATTATGGATACATCAAAACAAACTGAAACCACCCAAGTTAAAACCACAGACGAAATTCCTGAAATTCAAATACAAGAAGTTAAAAAAAGTGCAGAACAAGCCTTAGCAAAAATACCCCTTGCAGAACTGGAAAAAAGCGAAGATTTTGTACTGATTGACCTTGAGAAATGTTGGAAAAACACTAGTGTAAGCAAGATATTTTTCGGTAAAAAAAGCATACGTGAAATTGCAGAAATGGTTGGCACGCAAAATGCCTACGACCCTGATAAACAGAGCACTGAAGAACTCTCCGAAATCGGTGGCTTTCTGTTAGGGCATTTTTACCCACAAAAAAAAGGAAAATACTATGTGTCTATATCCACCTTTGTACCTATCACACCCGAAGTAAATAATCGCTACACCGTAAAATTCGGAGACGAAGCATGGGTAGAATTGGACGATGCCTACAAAAATAATCCGGGGGAAAGATTAGTTGGTTGGTTTCATACACATCCCGGACACGGCTTGTTCCTTTCCAATGCAGACATCAAAGTACACATTGAAGCCTTCTCTGAAAAATACCAATTCGCAATGGAAATAGACCCCACAACGCCCGGTTGCGACACCGCTTTTTTTACATGGAAGAAAGATAATACACTAAATAATCAGAAAGATAGAATACCAGCACGTTGGGATAGATTAAAAGTTTTAGAATTACATTCGAAAGAAAAATAACATGCCACACCAATGAACAGATATACAATTTTTATATTATTACTTTGTTTCTGCGGACTTACCGGACAACATATCTACGCCCAACCCGAAACTGAAACAACAATTTCAAACACCGATGTCGAAATCCAAATTGAAGGCAGTAAGCGTTCGATTACCATAATAAAAAAACAAGGTGAAGAAGTTTATCACGACGAAAAAACGCAAACGATAGACTTCTTCTTCGTTGCGAATGACAATGGTGAACATTTTTGGGATTTTTATGAAAAAAATCTGAAAGTAACCGAAAAAATCAACGATGATAGTACGGATTTGGACATTATTTTTCAAGGTAGATTAGATGATAAAGCAACTTTCGGACAAGAAGTTTATCAGGTAAAAACAAGGTCAACGAAAAATTATCATCGGGGAAAAAGAACATACAATGTTATATGGCATAGACCTGACGCTCGCGAAGATGTATTAGCTCCTCCTGCTACAGTTGAAAAAGATTGGTCAGCATTAGGCGCATTTTCGTTAGTCAAGGGATGCTCCTTTTGGGATATTCTTGTCTCATGTTTGCTACTGCTTGCGGTGATTTTACTTGTGTTTAGTGAGATATTTCCACTCTTTCATGTCCAACGATTCAAACGTAAATACGTATTTCCCTACTCTGCCGTACAAAAACGCAATGAAAGAAAACTTCACCCGATTACCGGACAACCTATCCCGCCCGGAGAATTGGTGGTTAAAATGTGTGACAAAGAATTTTGTAATGTTCCTTTGAGTGTTTGGAAAAGAAAAAATTACCAATGCTCACATTGTCCCGACCAATGTGACGGCAACTTAGACACTTGGTCGCAAAGCTTTTTCACGCAAAAAGGCGGAGCTAAAAAACTCAACTGGCTGTGGTTTGGCGCAGTTGGTGGTGCTTTGGCATGGATAGCCAATGAAGTGCTAAACCTCGCCATTCCGAATATTGCTCCTCAATTCGAATATACATTGCTTGGGGCAGCTATCGGCTTCGGTTACGCCTTTATGCTCTCTTGGGTGCAGGAATTAGGGCAGGGCAGCAGCTTTTCTTATCTGTGGTTCTTCCTACGTACATTAATCGGTACGGCTCTCGGAGCTTTGATTTTTTGGGGATTCAGCATACTCGGTGCCGATAACTTATTCGTTGCTATTGCATGGGTGCTGTTTTGTACACTTTTAGGATTAGTGTTGTCCATCCAATCCGCTGTTTTACCGATCCGAGGTATTTTGAGCGGACTTTTTGCGGGGCTTATGTCTGCATTGATTTATTATGGTTTACCTAAGCTTTTTACCGACCCTGATGCGGCTTTAGTCAAAATGATCACGCTAATAGCCACCGGGGCTGTATTGGGCTATTTCATCATACGAATTGTACAACAATTAGACAAAATCGAACTCGAAGTCATTCGCCCCTCTGCGCGTAGCGGACTGGTATTTTCATTGGATAAACACCTCAAAGCAGGTTCAGAAGTCATCATTGGTAAAGACATGAAAACCTCCACCGTGCGTGTAAAATGGGAAGACGACCATGCACTCGGACAACATGCTGTCCTCCAAATGAATGACAATAAAGTATTCATCAGTCCGCTTGGCGAAGCCGAACTTTGGATTGAAGATGACCGCCTTATCAATGGAAAAAAGAAACAACTCAAAGGTGGTGAAATCATCCAACTCAGCCGAAGCGACAGAGCAACGACTTTCAAATACTTGCAAAAAGCCTGATTTAAAAACGTTTCATCTAATTTTCACGCTAAAATTTTCCCGTTATGAAAACGATATTGTATTTACGAAATTTTGTTTTAATAATATTTTCTTTTTTTGTAGTTTCCCTACATGGGCAGACAATTACAATTACTTTTTCAGGTGGAATGAACACTATCTGTTCAAGTGACAATATAACTATCTCATCCGCTTTTGATAGCGGAAATAGTAATTGTAATGCAGGTAGTTACAGTTGGCAATTTGACGATGATGGAAGTGGTAATTTTAGTGAAATTACATCGTCTAAGTTTTCTGGTGTCAATGACCAAACATTAACAGGTAGTGATATTACAAGCAACTACGATGGTATCATATTTAGACTAAAAGTTGTTTTAGCGGGACAAGCACAAGACAATTGTAGTGCAGTTGGAGATAGTATCTTCTCTAATGAAATTACGTTATCTGTAAACCCACCTATAGACTTGATTGATAACGTAGATATTACACCCATGAATGGTTCACTTTGTATGGGAGAAACCTATACACTCAGGGCTGTACCCGAGAATAATTCTAATCAAATATTTTGGTACGATGATCCGGAAATGACTAACGATGATTCAATAGGTGAGGGTACATCAACAGTTGCCGTATCCGACGAAGGAACATATTTTGTCAGACGAGAGATTGGACAGTGTGTATCCGAAGCAACTGATATTACTATTACATATTTTAATACGCCCCCGGAAAGTATAAATGGTACAAGTCCTACTAATTCAGTCTGTCCTGAAGATAGCACAACATTATTTGTGATGGGTGGTGCCGATGGAACTATCAGGTGGTACTCTGAACCTGACGGTATGGGAACTTTACTCAACATCGGTAATACATATGAAGATATTTCTCCCGACGTAACCACCACTTACTACGTCAGAAGTGAAGGAGTGTGCAATCTAAATTCCGACGAACTTCCAATGACTGTCACCGTCCTAGAATCTCCACCACCATTAACGGATATTACTATTACTCCAACTGAGTTTTGCGAGAGTGACACAATCACTCTGACCGCTACACCAGATAATAACCCCGGACAAATAAATTGGTACACTGCATCTAATGGAGGGAGTGCGTTACAAGGCACAGGAAACACACTCACAATACCAGCTATCGCTCAAACTTATTACGCCAGAAGAGAAAACGGCTGTAACGAAGGCAACTCTGCCGATGTTTCAGGTCTCGTCACACCATTACCGGGACCAAGCGCAGCCTTTGAATTGCCTGAAAGTATATGTGTAGGCGATACTATTACAGTGCAAACCGCTCAACAAGACGATGCGAGCTATGAATGGAATTTCGCAAATGCTAATACTGATGACGACACCAACAGCGAAGGACCTATTAGTGTTTTCTTTTCCGAATCGGGGCAAAGTGAGATTTCACTGACAGTAACCAATCCTGGCTGCGAGGTAACAAGTACCAACACAATCACAGTATTAGACGGAATTCAAATCAGTATCGACAATAACGCTCTCTCAGATACACCCGAATTTGAAATAGCCGCTAACACAGTGACGATTTACGAGTTAAGTTCCAATTTTGAAAATGTAGAGTACGAATGGAGTTGCCAATTAGAAAATGGCAATTTAGACGGCTCCGCAGGTTCAGGTTCAGGAGCAACCATATCAAACACATGGAATCTACCCGATGGGGAGCAACAAGCCGAACTGTTATGTACCGTCAATGTAACGGCAGCATGTGAAGGAACAGGTGAATTCAGATTAATCGTCCGACCGCTAATGTTTATACCTGATGTGATTAGCGTCAACGGGGATGGCATGAATGAATGTTGGGACATCAACCTCGCCTCACAGATGACCTATACCACCGAAGATTTCACGATTAAACTCTACAACCGAAGCGGAAAATGTGTGCGTGGTTGTGATGATACTTTTAGTATTGGAGATGCCAAAGAATGGTGTGGTGAGGGCTGCCCTGCCGGACCATACTGGTACGTAATCGAAGGACCTGATGGATTTCAAGAAACCGGTGCTTTGACACTCATCAGATAAAACCGGAAAATATATCGGTTTTATATTCAAATTATCTTTTCAAGAATAAAACGCGCTGCCATGAAAAAATATATTACATCTATTATAGTCTTAGCCTTTTACATGACCTCACTTTCGGCACAAACGGAAGAAGTATTCTCCATATTCTCTCAAAGATACCACCTCAACAACCCTGCGGCGATGGGTTTGGATGGTTACACCCATATCAATTTGGGTGCGTATCAAAAATGGTTTGGAATAGAGGATAATCCTCAGACCTTTTTTCTGGCATCGTCCAGTCCGCTTTTAAACAGATCGCTCGGGCTCGGTGGTACTTTGGTCATTGATAAAGCTGCCAGAATCAATACCACTCGCCTCAATTTAAATGCGAGTGTCCACCTCAACCCCGCAAGTGACGGCGTTTTCTCAATAGGTGCTTCTGCCGCATATTTAGGTATGGGTTTGGGAACATTCAACGTTCCCGAAGCTCTCGCAGAAGTCAACTCTTCCATTATCAACTTAGGCATAGGTTTAAATTATCATCAAAAAATGAAAGATAATTCATTTTTCAATTTTAGAGTGACGCTACCGCGATTTCCGAGAAGTTTTGATTTATCTCGCAATGCAACTAATGTGGACGAAGCTGCTTTTACACTTTCCAATGAATTTATAGTACAAGCAAATTTAAAATACGCCATATCCGATGGAACATACTTCACCCCTTCATTTCGCTATTACACCGGAGTGACGGAAGATAGTGGTGTATCCAAAAGTCAGGTGATAGATTTGGGCTTAGGAGTTTCATTTCTTGAAGATGCTTTTAATGTTCGTTTAGGATTCAGGACTACAAATGCAAGCGCAATATACGGCGGTATAGGTTATCGGTTCAATCAAAAACACGATGCTTTTGTTTATGTTGAACCCGTTGGTGATTTAGGAACTTCGGCTGCTTTTGATGCAGATTTTATACTTGGAGAAGCACAGCCACCTCCAGAGAGGAGTCCAAAAAAAATAAAGCCTAAAAAAAGTCCTAAAGTCAAAGAAACAAAAGAAAAACCAGTAAGAGAAAGACCAAGACGAGATAATATTTCTTGTTACAAAGATGTTGATTGTATAGTAACAAAAATTCAATCCATCAATAGCGATAATATTTTTGACGTAAGAATCGACAAATCTTCAAAATTTGAATACGTCATCGTAGGTTTCGCAGAATCGCGAAATAATTTATTCAATTATTTTGAAGATGATAGATTTTTATCCAGTATTGCATTGGATAAACTATTGGATTATATAAAAGAAATCAATGAAGAAATTACAAAAGACAACAAAAATATTGGTCAGATTACTTTAAAAGCTACAATTAAAAAGCCATTAGATGGAAATCCTTACGCATTTTACAAAGGGAAAGACGTCTTGGTAGAATACTGGGAAGAGGGTAAAAAGGAAGAAAAAGAAATAAAAGAGGATTACAACATGAATGAAGCAGAACTCGCCGCAGTAAAGCTCCACTATTTAAAACAAGAATTTACAAAAGAGGTTTTAGGTGGTGACAGCGCAAGCACACGAATAGAGGTAGTACACAAACCCGGAGCAGATGATTACCGATACATAGAAATCATTTTAGTCATCAGATAGTTTTTTAATGAATGAATTTTGAAAGAATGAATGAATCAAATGCAACAATGCTGAAATGCGTTAATGCGACAATATTTTAACAATTCATTCATTCAAAATTCAAAATTCATTCACTCATTTATTAGAATCGAACTATAAACACTATCCCTACGCTCAAAAAAACGCTCGCGCTCCTGAAAAGGCAGGGGCGGCGGCTTCGGCAGATAAGGAAACGCACTCACAAAATCATCTTGCAGTGTACCGTCACCGCGCCAAAAACGCAAGCATACATGCGGTCCGGTGGCATTGCCTGTCGCGCCTACGTAGCCGATGACATCACCTTGACGTACTGTGTCGCCTTCTTTGAAGGAAGCCTGAAATCGGGAAAGATGCAGATAAGCGGTCGCATAGCCCTTGGCGTGTTTTACTTTGACGTATTTTCCGCTTCCGCCACTGCGTGTTCTTTGAGTGATGATGCCATCGGCGAGAGCTAAGACTTCTGCGCCTTCGGGGGCGGCGAAGTCTGTACCGCGATGGGCTTTGATTTTCTTTAAGTACGGATTCAGACGGGTAAGGTCGTAGCGAGAAGATATGACGGCATACTTGACAGGCGAACGCAGAAACTGCCGCTTCCACGGGATGCCTTCATAGTCGAAAAAAGTGCTGTTGCCTTGATGTGCAAACTTAACGGCAAACAAAGTAGTATCCAAAGCATGAGATTTCAACAGCAAGCCGGCAATCTCTTTTGAGACAATATCGTCTTCGCCCTCATATTGAGCAACAGACAAAACGATATACACCTCGTCATCTTGACGAAGATTACGCAGACCGATAGACCATGACAGGATATTTTCGACATCTTCAAGAATGTCCCACGGAATATTGACCCTATTGTCGTTTTGAGTCATCAGGGTGAGCATATCATTTTCCAAAACCCACTTATCGGTTTTGAAGGTATACAATAGTTTTTTCTCTATCGGTTCAGGTTCGGGAATCTCATCATCGGAAGAACGAAAAAGAAAAGGCAAAGACAACAAAGCCAACAACACAAGACCAAAACTGGCAAAAACAATTTTATGCCGTTTGACAAATACAAAAAAAGAGTCTGTCTCATCATCAATAGTGATGACTTCAACAGGCGAGTCCGTATCCGTGATGATAATATCGTCATCGGATTTCTCGTTGATTTCTATGTTGCTGTTTTTGTTTTTAAACATAGGTCAAATATGATAAGTGAAGATGCTCAAATTTCGTAAATATTTCATAGACTGATAAGAAAACAGTTAAATATTTCATTTTTTTATCCCAAATCATAGGCGAGTTAAAAAAAATTGTATAATTTGATAGCCTATTTTCCAATTTAACAAAAAAAATATATTATGGCTGAACACCTCATCAATAATCCCGTCACCGACAAATTAAGACAACTCGGTGAACAATGGAAAGTCTTGCAAGAGACTTCTGATGCACTCATTGGTGTATGGAAAGTCAACGAAGACCAATCTCAAATGGTTGATGCACTTGTATTTTTAGAAGATACGGGTTACGGAGTATTGGAAAACACTGTTTTTATGAATTTTCAAACTCCATTTGTCACCAAAGAAACTTACGCCCACGATTTAATCAGAGAATTTTTAATCACCGTTGGGCACCCCTTAGCACAAGACAACCTCCGGGAAAGAGGATTGGATTACAAACAGATAAGAATAGACGAAATAAAAGACACTAAAGCATGGTTGAAAGTCCTTAGAGATTTCACCGAAATGCTACACAATAAAGAACGTATTGTACCTTATCTGATACCCGAAAATATAGAAAACAAAAAGGAATGGTTAGAGTGGTTAGACAAATATATTCAAGTAAATGCAGGCGAAGGGGTAGTACGTCCCATGCTCAAACAAATAACACCAGACGATACACTTGATGATTTAATAAAGGCTTACCCAATGTTTATAGAGGTGCTTCAGACTGATATGGATACTTACAACCTGATGTTGGAAGTCTTGGAGAAAGCACATGAAGGCAAGGAAAACGAACCGGGCGCAAAATTGCAAAAAGCACTCGTAAAAATAGGCGAAGCCTCCGGCAAACTCGACATGCCCAAAGCCGAACAACTCGCAGAAGAAGCCATAGAAATTGTAAAAGCCCAAGGTTGGCCTCATTTGCAGGTCAATGTATTAGTCGTTTTGGCAAACGGCTACATCGGACTCAAAGATTACGATACTGCCATAGCCCGATTTAAAGAAGCTCAGGTTGCAGCATTGGAATATGTAGAGCAAGACCAATACATCGCCAAGCAACTCCAAATCAGTACAATTATGGGAGAAGCGGGTTGTTATATCGGTAAGAAGAATTTTGAAACGGCGGGAGAAATATACGAACAAGTCGCCCCACTCGCACAAGAAATCGAAAGACCAAACTTTGAGTTGGAAGCATGGCGTATGACGGGCTTTTGTTATCAAAGGGTGAAAAAATACGATGTCGCTTGGGAATCCTATCAAAAAGCATGGCAAGCCGGCAAAAAACTGGATGCCCAAATGCGCCATGCCACCACACTACCCTACGTAGCGGAAGCCATGACCGATATACGCGGCAAAGCCCAAGCCCCTATAAAAAAACACGAATTAGACGACGAAATTACTCAATTGCTCGGTGAAAACTGGCGAGAACTCATCAAAACTGAATAACTCATGATAGCTGCCAAACATTTCGATCCGGTCATGGGGATGGATATTCATATCAATATGGTACCCATGCCCGCTCCCACACCTATACCGCTCCCTCATATTTTTGCGGGTATGGTGTTTGATAAATGGGACTATCTACCTGTAATCGGGCAGAATGTTTGTGTAAACAGCAAATTACTGTTGGCAGCACAACCCATGACCGAATGTAAATTCTTTCCACAATTCCCGATGGCAGGTCCGTTCCCCAAACCAATAGAGTTAGTCGGGGAAATGTTGTTAGGAAGTGTAACCGTAGGCACACAAAGCATGTCGCTTGCACAAATGCCCGCAGCACTTTTATCCATACCGGGAGCCATACTTGATGACCCCGGACAACTATTGAGTACGCCACTTACAGAATGGGTAAAAGAAAAAATGGGAATGGATCCCCATATTCCGCCGGACCCACCGAAATCAGAAGGTCCCCCTCCCCCCCCTCCTACTTCAGTATACCCCTTGAGTCGTCTTGGAGATATGGTCTTAGGCTGTGCAGATGTTGGAGCACCTGCCCCTACAAGCGGAGATAAAAAAGGAGGTATCAAAGGATTTATGTTTCCAGGAGGAATCGTTATGGCTATCCCGATGGGTCCACCTGTGCTGATAGGTGGCGGACCGGCACCGGCACCTTTGAGTGCTTTTGCTATGAGATTTCTTATGAAATTTGGTATGTCAGCACTCAAAAAAGTATTAGGAAGCGCATTGAAAAAATTCAATGATTTACTACAAACTAAATTCCCTGATAATCCTGTCAGCAACAAACTCTGTGACTGGGGATTCGAGCCTGTTGACATCGCAAGGGGGAAAGTGATGACTTCACGCGAAGATTTCGCTCTGCCCGGTCCTATTCCTCTGGTATGGGAATG
>Ga0209187_1003590_pt1 | contig 12740 bp, 13 predicted proteins | sample BantaG_FD_187430 | JGI IMG/M metagenome (GOLD analysis project Ga0209187, IMG submission 187430) | Marine algal microbial communities from Bantry Bay, Ireland - BantryBay_4 metaG (SPAdes) (version 2) | ecosystem: Host-associated > Algae > Red algae > Unclassified | place: Bantry Bay, Ireland... | reverse complement strand
TTAGCCTCAGTAGCAATCGAAGCATGATCCATACCCGGCACCCAACAGGCGTTTTTACCCATTAAACGTGCTCTGCGTGTCAAAACGTCTTGAATGGTATTATTCAACATATGCCCCATGTGCAGCACTCCCGTTACGTTTGGAGGCGGAATCACAATGGTGTAGGGCTCTCGCTCGTCTGGTGTGGAATGAAAATAGTTGTGCTGCATCCAGTAATTATACCATTGCTGTTCTACTTTTTGGGAATCGTATTTTGAAGGAATCTGCATATTTTGGTACAGTATTTGTCTTATGCTACTTGATTTCGAAGAAAACCTTGAAATCGTATGTTAAATGTTGATAACTATCCCTTTTTTTAGGAGATACGAAATACGAAACAAAAATAAGTAACGTTAAAGGATAACAAAAGGATTTTGGAGGTTCATCTCAAAAGATTTACATTTGAAATTCCCTAAATTAAAACATTATGAAAAAACTAGTACTTGTATTATTTGTTGGATTGTTGGGTTTTACCCTAAAAGCGCAGGATAAAGCAGCAAAAATCGAATTTAAGACCGAAACCATTGATTATGGAGTAATCCAAAAAGGTAGTGATGGCATTCGCGTTTTTGAATTCACCAATACTGGTGATGCACCATTGATTATAAGCAAAGTAAGCTCTAGTTGCGGTTGTACAATACCTAAAAAACCAGATGCTCCTATTTTACCTGGTAAAACCGGAGAGATTCAGGTAAAATACGACACCAATAGAGTTAACCCGATTAGAAAAGCCATTACGGTAATTTCTAATGCGGATACACCGACTATTGTTTTGAAAATTACAGGTGAAGTAGTTGCGCCGGAAGGAAAGTAACACGCACAGCGATATATTTAAAAACCCTGATAACGACACAGTTGTCAGGGTTTTTCTTTGAACATATTTTTTAGTTCGAAGGTGATCAGCATATCATTATTTGAACGTTCAATTAGCAAACGTACTCGTTTGCCCTCTTTCTCATTAAGCAAGTGCATGATTTCTTGAAGTTTGTAGCTGTGTACTTTTTTTCCGTTTACGGCCAAAATGACATCGCCTTCTTGCAAACCGGCATCCAAAGCAGGGCTACCAGCTCGAATACCTGATACTATAATCTCAGGCACTAAACTCAAACGCGTACTTGATTCGTACAACAGTTGTACATTTCCAAAGTTCTCCCCTTTCTCTTCGAGCCCATTCTTGTTGGTGATACGCTCAGAAATATAGCGTAACCCATCATGTTGTATTTCAATACCGCTCATATTGTATTGAAACGCTTTATTAAAATTACCGTTCTTCTTTAGGGTTACCGTACCACGGCGATAATCGAAGGTCATATTAAAACGTTTTAGCACTTCACCGCCCATACTACCATTTCTTCCTCCTAAATTTTGTAACTGCTCATAGTGCACCATATCAGGGAATGAGGTTTTGGCATCCTTTAAGAGAAAACTACCGATTTGTATTCCTTTCACCATACTACGCTTCCCGAAAATAGATCCGTTGAGTCCATTTCCTAAAAAGTCCTCGTAATTTTTGTCCGGTACCGCAATAGAATCACTTTCGAACAACCATATTGCATCGCTACTTCCTGAATCGACCAGCAGTTTTACCGGCACTTTCTGTTCTTCCGCTAAATATACAGTACCATCTACATAAGCCTTTTTATCGATGACATGTAAGGGGATTACCTCCTCTTTTTTATCAACTACGTGCACATATTCATCTGAACGATAGAATTTTAAAGTCTTTTTCGCATAATTAATATCAATTACGAAGTCCCTAAACAAATCGTAACCGATAATACCATGTATAGGAATACCAAGATTTGGGGAAAAATTCTTGTCCCTATCAAGCACCACATAGAGCTTTTGATCACTATTTTGAACAGCACCTAATCGAAATCGGTTTTCTTTTGAGCTTAACGCCTTAATGGGCTCTCCTTCTCCCAACCCGTTGATAGTGATTTCTGACACCTTATTGATTTGAATAGAATCTTGTTCCGCTAAATTGAAAAGAATGGGTTTGCTTACGCCGGAATCTAGAATAAAAGAAAGTTCGCTTCCATTGACCTCAACCGGAATAATGATGAGATTGTTGATCAACTGAAATTTTACCTTTTGATATTTCTTGTTTTTTGGCAGTTCATAACGCTGTGCTTCCCCTAAAAAGGGAAGCAATAAAAACGTCATAAAAACCACCACTATGCGCATTTTAAAATCGATTTTAAGATGAACTTCCTTTCAAGTTAGGGAAAATCTTGATATCATCTGAAAATTTAACAAGGGTACTATCAGCAAATTACAGTGCCTGCGGTTGTTTAGTTGCTAATGATTCCCCATTTTTGTACTAAACCTCCAACCCATGCCATACGTGTCGAAAAAAGGGCTTTCAATGCCCGAATCACCAATAAGAAAACTCGTGCCGTTCGCCGAAGAAGCCAAAAAGAAAGGTGCAAAAGTCATTCACCTCAACATAGGTCAGCCAGATATTAAAACTCCACAAATAGCCCTTGATGCCGTACGCAACAATACCATCGACGTATTGGCATACAGCCGAACCGAAGGTTCTGAAGAGTACCGCGAGAAGTTATCATTGTACTACGCTCAAAACAGCATTCACGTCTCGGCGAGCGATATTATCGTCACTACGGGCGGTTCTGAAGCATTGAGTTTTGTAATGGGCAGTGTTGCCGATACCGACGATGAAGTTATTATTCCTGAGCCTTTCTATGCCAATTACAATGGTTTCGCTACGGCATCTGGGATAAAGGTAGTACCGGTAATTTCAGATATCGATTCGAACTTTGCCCTGCCTCCTATTTCGGATTTTGAAAAATTAATAAACCCTAAGACGAAGGCTATCCTAATCTGTAACCCTGGAAATCCCACAGGATACCTTTATAGCAAGGAAGAAATACAGCAGTTGGCTCAAATCGCACTAAAACACGATTTGTTCTTAATCGCCGATGAAGTCTATCGTGAATTTACTTATGATGGAAAAGAACATTATTCTGTATTGCAGGAAAATGGACTCGAAGAACACGCTATTATAGTGGATTCTGTCTCGAAACGCTACAGCATGTGCGGTGCGCGTATCGGCTGTTTGGTTACCAAGAATAAAAAAGTCATCGCTACGGCCATGAAATTTGCGCAGGCGCGATTGTCCCCACCTACGTACGCTCAAATTGCAAGCGAGGCAGCCTTAGAAACCCCAAAAAGTTATTTTACCGATATCAAAGAGGAGTATGTAGGACGTAGAAATTTATTGATTTCAGAGCTTGAACAAATCGAAGGGGTAAAAGTAGCCAAACCCCAAGGAGCTTTTTATTGTATTGCCGAACTTCCTATTAAAGATGCAGACGATTTCGCCCAATGGTTGTTAGAAGATTTTAGGGTAAACGATGAGACCGTAATGGTCGCTCCCGCAGGTGGTTTCTATGCCACTCCCGGCTATGGAAAGAATCAGATACGAATTGCCTACGTACTTGAAAAAGAACTTATAAAACGAGCGGTTAACATACTAAAAGAAGCCCTTAAAAGTTATATTGGGTAAAAAAAGACATAAGACCGCTACGCTAAAAGACGTAAGACTTAAGACTTTTTTCCACCTGTGATTTAGCATTTTACACACAATCGAAACTATCAAAAAATTCTTCCGATACGCAGCTAAGGCAGGAAGGTAAGTCATTCAGAAAAAATATGGAGATACTGCACGACAAATCCCTTAAAAACTACAACACCTTTGGTATTGATGCCAAGGCAAAGCACTTTTGTGAAATCACTTCGATTTCCGATTTAAAGGCGGTGCTTTCCTTAAGCGAATATCCTGAAAAGTTCATTTTAAGCGGAGGGAGTAATATGTTGTTGACCAAAGACCTAGATGCATTAGTCTTGTACATTAATTTAAAAGGAATAAAAGTAATCTCCGAGGACGACGACCTTGTTGAAATCAAAGTTATGGCAGGGGAAAACTGGCATCAAATGGTTCTATGGACCTTGGAGCAAAACTACGGCGGACTCGAAAACATGTCCCTCATACCAGGAAATACCGGAACAGCACCTATTCAAAACATAGGAGCATACGGTGTTGAGTTAAAAGACACTTTTGTAAGCTGTGAGGCACTAAATATTTCTTCTTTAACGCTTAAAAATTTTGACAAAGAAGCTTGCCAATTCGGTTATAGAGATTCTTTTTTTAAGAACGAGGGCAACGGAAAGTACATTATCGTTTCGGTAAACTTTAGATTGACCAAACAAAATCACCTGCGTAATACCTCTTACGGTGCCATCGAGGCTGAGTTAGAAAAAAATAGTGTCCTAAACCCTACTATAAAGGATATTTCCGATGCGGTGGTCACCATTCGAAAACGCAAACTTCCGGACCCAAAATTATTGGGGAATAGTGGGAGTTTTTTTAAGAATCCAGTAATTACAAAATCAGAATTCGAACAATTCTCATCAAATTATCCCGAAGCACCTTTTTATAAAATTTCCGATGAGTCCTATAAAGTGCCTGCGGGTTGGCTTATCGAGCAATGTGGCTACAAAGGCAAACGCTTTGGAGACGCCGGGGTGCATAAAAATCAGGCATTGGTATTAGTGAATTATGGCGATGCCACAGGAAAAGAAATACTTGACCTTGCTTATCGTATAATTGCATCTGTTAAGGAGAAGTTTGAAATTAATATTAGCCCAGAGGTCAATATTATTGGATAATAGCGCACTATCAAAGCAACTACTGTCATAAAAATAAATAACCCCTAAATGAAGAATCATCTAGGGGTTATACCAAACCAAACTAACCAAAAATTAAATGTTCGATTACCAGTCGCACATTTAAGTAATAAAATTTTTGAGAATACGCTGCTTTACAATCAATTTTATAAATTAGCGTTTCACTATATACGATACAACTAGCGATGTTGGATGCCCCAAGCATGAAAAAGTTTTGTATCGTAGGCACTATATGAGCACACTTCTTGAAAAGCATATCGTAGAATTGCTTCAAGAGCGGAACGAGAAAGCGATTTCCCTTTTGTACGAACACTACGGCGATACCCTTTACGGGGTCGCCAATAAAGTGGTGCGCAATGAAGAATTGGCGCAAGATGTATTGCAGGAGAGTTTTGTGAAAATATGGAAAAAGTCAGATTCGTACGATCCAGCAAAAGCAAAACTGTTTACCTGGTTGTTTCGGATTACCCGCAACACGGCAATAGACAAATTACGCAGCAGGAACACAAAATCGGATAAAGAAATCCAAATCGATGTTTCAGACGTATATAATCTTGGTGTCAATAGCATTAAGCCCGAGCTCATAGATGTTCGTGAGAATTTGGACAAAATTGAAGATAAGTACCAGATAGTACTTGAAGCCCTATTTTTTCAGGGTATGACCCAACAGGAAGCCAGCGATGAGTTGGACATTCCATTGGGAACGATTAAATCTAGACTCAAAATCGGATTACGCGAGCTAAAGAAAATTTATGGTGCGCCAACGCTATTGTTACTGCTAATCAATCTAATATAGATGCAATACAGAGGTAATCGTCCGAAGATTACAAACGATTACGCCCCACTCTGAACAAATAAACTTGTGATGAAAAATAAAATTAAAATTTTTCTTGATTCCGACCTACTTGAGAAGTACCTTTTGGGGACCACGAATACCCAAGAAAGTCTTCAGGTAGAGCGCTATATAGCCATGTACCCAGAAGTTCGTGAAACGTATGACGAACTACAAGTAAACCTCGAGGCATATGCCAAATTACATGCTATCATTACTCCAGAAGCTTTAAAACAAAAAATCATTGCGCGTATTAAATCTGAGCATGTTGGCAGAAAACGTTTTTTTAGATATGCCGTTGCTGCCAGTATCGCAACGTTATTGTTCGCTGGAGCATCTTACTTCTTCTACGATCAAAATCAAAGTTTACAAGAGGAGAATCAGATGGTGAACAACAAGATTCAGCTGTTAGAGCAAGACATGAACGAACGCTTGGAAGATGTTAGAAATCAGTTTATTGTCTTAAACAACCCCAAGACAAAGAAGTATAATGTCAACGGAAATAAGAAAGCAAAGGAGTTGAAGGCAATAGCCTACATCAACCCAGTCAAGAAACTTTCGTATATCAATGTAAGCAAACTTCCTAATCTACCCGAAAATCAATGTTTTCAGATGTGGGCCGAAGTTAACGGTAAAATGGTTAATCTAGGTGTAATTCAAGAAGCGTCTGATAAGGAAAAACTGTTGGCCTTACCGTATGCCGAGGAAGCTGTTAGTTACATAACTATCGAACCTAAGGGAGGCAACCAAACGCCTACTGTAGAAAATATAGTTGCGAACATCAACTACTAAACGCTACTAAAGAGGTGATTTAAACGTTCTGCGTTCTGGCGAAAATTAGATATTTTTTGGTCATTTGAAGGCTTTTTTGACTTGTATAGCATCGCTACGGAAGAAAAAAAAGACAAAAAATGGGCTAAAAAGGTAATTTTTTTAGCGAATGGAGAAAGTTTAAATCACCTCAAAATATAAATTGAAACCCTGGCCTAGTGCCGGGGTTTTTATTTTGTAAATTTGTATAAAATCATTGATATGAAACTCTTCTTTCTCACCATAGGGCTTTTAGCATTGGCTTTCGCCGGAATTGCTATAAAAATTTGGTCTAAAAAAGACGGAGAATTTGCAGGAACTTGCGCTAGTCAAAGTCCGTTTTTGAACCAAGAGGGCCAAGCTTGTGGTATGTGCGGCAAATTACCTAGTGAACAAGATTGCCAAAAAGACGCTTCCACTCTTTAATCAAATACAAATCTAACACATAGATTTAAACAAATTATTTTGTTTGGACATACCCAAAGACAAGCTAGACAGCATCATTTCTAAAGCCAAAGAAGGCAATCAAATAGCGTTCAGCAACTTGCTAGACACTTGCTGGAATGCGGTATACGGCTTTCAATTAAAACGTACTGAAAACGAAAACGACGCCGAAGACATCACTATCCAAACCTTCTCAAAGGCATTTGACAAAATAAAAACCTACAATAGCACCTATGAATTTAAAACTTGGCTGCTAACCATTTCAAAAAACATTCATATCGACCTCATTCGAAAGCGAAAGCGAGACATCCTAAAATCGCAAGGCACTAATGAAGCAGTGAAAAAAGTTCTCGATGATGCACCAACCATTGAAGACATGCTCATAAATGAACAAAATCTTGCAGATTTGTTAAGTGATATTAAAAAATTAAAACCCCATTATCAGGCTGTAATCAACCTTAGGTTTTTCAATGAAATGAGTTATGCGGATATCGCTTCCGAATTAGACGAACCAATGAACAGCGTAAAAGTGAAGCTACTGCGGGCTAAAAAACTGTTGGCTGAAATTATTAAAAATCGCTAATCGCGCTACCTTTTTCCTAAGGACCATACGGCGATAACTTCGTATATTTGTATTTTAATTTTAAACATGTTCTTCATGAGTAATAGCGCAGAAACCAGCGTACTTCCACCAAAAGGAAAGCCAAAATGGCTTAGGGTAAAACTACCGACGGGTAAAAAATATACCCAGCTTCGGGGGTTAGTTGAAAAATATGACCTGCATACCATTTGTACTTCTGGTAGCTGCCCTAATATGGGCGAATGCTGGGGAGAAGGCACAGCGACCTTTATGATACTGGGGAACGTTTGCACTCGCTCCTGTGGTTTTTGCGGCGTAAAAACAGGTAGGCCTGAAGATGTTGATTGGGCCGAACCTGAAAAAGTTGCACGTTCTATAAAAATAATGAGCATCAAGCACGCCGTTGTTACATCGGTAGATAGGGATGATATAAAAGATATGGGTTCGATTATTTGGGCCGAAACAGTGAAGGCAATTCGCAGAATGAACCCCACAACCACTCTAGAAACTTTAATTCCAGACTTTCAAGGCATAGAAAAGCATTTAGACCGTATTATCGAGGTATCGCCAGAAGTGGTTTCCCACAATATGGAAACCGTAAAAAGATTAACCAGAGAAGTGCGCATTCAGGCCAAATACGAGCGTAGCCTTGAGGTATTAAGATATTTAGGCGCAAATGGTGTTAATCGCACGAAATCGGGTATTATGCTAGGTTTGGGCGAATTGGAAGAGGAAGTTATCGAAACAATGCAAGACCTTCGCAATGCCAATGTTGATGTGGTAACCATAGGGCAGTACCTACAGCCATCTAAAAAACACTTGCCGGTCAAAGAGTTTATATTGCCCGAGCAATTCAAAAAATACGAGGAAATAGGCCTTAAAATGGGTTTTCGACACGTTGAGAGCGGTGCATTGGTACGATCTTCGTACAAAGCACATAAGCATATTCATTGATTGCTTTTCCAAGGGCAATTCCATTTTGAGAATTTTTCTATACCGCACCAATGAGAACAATCAACCTAGGAATTAACGGATTCGGTCGAATAGGGAGAAGGGTATTTCGTTTGCTACAAAACCATCCGCAGGTAAGAATAGTTGCCATCAACGACCTTTCCGATACCAGAACACTATCTCACTTACTTAAATATGATAGTATTCATGGCGTATTTCAAGGAGATATTTCACACGATGAAAATCATATCGTCGTCAATAGTGAAGAGATTGTGCTAAAGAACAAGGATCACCCGAGTAAAATTGATTGGGACACTCATCATGTTGACATTGTTATTGAATCAACGGGTAAATTTAAGGATTCTGATAGTCTTCAACACCATATCGATAACGGTGCAAAGAAGGTGATTTTATCTGTCCCACCTACCGATGATGCTATTAAAATGATTGTTTTTGGTATAAACGAAGCCCTTGTAAGCAAAGAGGATGACATTCTTTCAAACGCCTCTTGCACCACGAACAACGCAGCGCCGATGATCAAAATTATCGACGAACTCTGCGGCATTGAGCAAGCCTACATTACTACCATACACTCCTATACTACAGATCAAAGTTTGCACGACCAACCACATCACGATTTACGTCGCGCACGGGCTGCGAGCCAATCAATAGTGCCTACCACAACAGGGGCGGCAAAAGCGCTGACCAAGATATTTCCACATCTTTCTGAAGTTATAGGTGGCTGCGGAATTCGTGTTCCCGTGCCTAACGGGTCGTTGACCGATATTACCTTCAATGTAAAAAGGCCCACTTCAATTGCGGAAATCAATGAAACTTTCAGGAAAAGTTCTAATAAAGAGCTTAAAAACATACTTTTATATACCGATGACCCAATTGTTTCTGTTGACATAAACAATAGTTGCTATTCTTGTACGTTTGATTCACAGATGACCTCGGTTATCGGGAAAATGGTAAAGATAATAGGCTGGTACGACAACGAATCAGGATACAGTAGCCGAATTATTGACCTAATAGATTTGTTGATAGCTAAAAACTACGTTTGAAAACTTCAATAGCACATAAATTACTCATCCGTTTTTGCCTCATATTGGTAATATTCGGAGGGGCACCTGTTGTTTTAAGCCAGGATTCCATCCCATCAAAAAGCACCATTGAATACTTTAACGAAGCGCGAAGCCTAAATAATCAAAGTCAAGCCGACAGGGCGCTAAAAGCGATTGAAAAAGCTGCTGTAGTAGCGGAGAAAAATGAAGATTTTAAGGCTCTGATAGATAGCTACCACAAGTTTGCCATGATTTACATTAAAATTGGCAGACGCAATGATGCCGATTTTTACTGGGATCGCGCGAAAGGAAAACTTGCAGATCTCGAATATCCCTACGGCGACGCAAATCATAAATTCATTGCGGCCATCGGAAAATTCAAAGATGGAAACAATTTTCAAGCAATTGAAGAACTTGTAGAAACAAGAGAATTGAGCAACGATAGAAATCTTATCAACAACATTCTATTAATCGAGGGGAATATCTATTTGCGTCTCGAGAAATTTGAAATAGCATCAAAAAATTTCAACTCTTTGGTCATTAATACCGACCCCTACGAACAAGAATACTTAACCACAAATGCATATATAGGTTTGGCAGAGTTAAACCTTGCTACCGATGATTTAGAAGAGAGTATCGCAAATGGTGAAAAGGGATTGGCCATTGCCAAACAAAATAATTTCTTTAACGAGGTAGTAAAAATCAATGAGTTACTTTCAAAATTATACGAAAAGAGCGAACAGTTTGATTTAGCCTTAAAAAGCAAACAAAACCTGCTTACCATCAAAGATTCGGTGTTTACGCTTGCAAAGTTAAAAACAGAAGCCAAAGTGGCCGACAAATTGGTCTTTGATACCCAAAACAAGGAAATCGCGAATTTAGAAGCTAAAAACGAAGAGTTGAGCCAGTCTGCAAACAGATCTGAACTTACTGCGATTTTGACTTCGGCCTTTTTAACCATTATATCACTTTTGGCAATCTCATTGTACCGAAACAATCAGATAAAATTAAAAACCAACGATCTTTTACAGATTAAAAATAGTGAATTACAATCGGCACGTGATGCCGCTGTGCAAGCCATGGAAGCTAAAACGAATTTTCTTTCTACAGTTAGCCATGAGCTTAGAACTCCGCTATATGCGGTAACAGGTTTGACGCATTTATTACTAGAAGAGAATCCGACCAAGAATCAAGAGGAGCATTTGAAATCCTTAAAATTTTCTGGAGATTACCTATTGAACTTTATCAATGATATTCTACAAATCAACAAAATTGATGCGGATAAACTAGAGCCATTGAATATCGAATTCAATCTTAAGAAAACACTTCAAGAAGTTATTGATTCGCTACAACAAAGTGCGAAAGAGAACAATACCAAAATCAGCTTGATCTATGATGAGTCGATACCATCTAATTTAATGAGTGATCCTCTTAAGTTATCTCAGATATTCATGAACTTACTTGGTAATGCCCTTAAATTTACCAAAGATGGTGAGGTAAAGGTTATCGCCAAATTGATGAAGTCTTTAGATGATGATGTAACCTTGTATTTTGAGGTAGAGGATACCGGAATCGGCATCTCTAAAGATCAACAAGATAATATTTTTGAAGGCTTTGAACAGGGTTCTATTCAAATAAATAGGGAATATGGTGGTACCGGACTTGGCCTTACCATCGTTAAAAGCCTATTGGGCCTATTCGAAAGTGAAATTCAACTTGAGAGCGAATTGGGCAGGGGTAGTTCTTTCTTTTTCGAGTTAACGTTGAAGAGTAAAGATGGCCTTGTTGACGATATACCATTTGAAATTACTAGCAAAGATTACGTATTCGAAGGCTTGAATATTCTTATTGTAGAGGATAACAAGATTAATCAGGTCATCACCAAAAAGATGCTCTCCAAGAAAAACATTAGCAGCGATATCGCCAACAATGGCAACGAGGCTATTGAGCTTGCCAAGAAAAATTCTTACGATGCCATATTAATGGATATTCACATGCCTGGTATTAGCGGTGATCAGGCTACCATAGAAATTCGAAAATTCGACAAAAGCACACCTATTATAGCACTAACCGCTATTTCTTTAGACGATAGTTTAGAAGTGTTCTATGCGGCCGGTTGTGACGATGTGGTTACCAAGCCGTTTAAACCAGAGGTTTTTTACCAAAAAATAGGGGAGAATATTTTCGACAAAAAACAGGTTAGGAATCCTGCGTCATAAGACCGCGTAGTGCCTCTGAAAGCCTATTTGCATCATTTCCTATAAACTCTTGCTGGATTGTTATATAGTGTAGACTATGCAAAGCGTTCTTTAATCGCACATAATCTTTTTCGGTGGTCAGTACCAGCTCTCGATTGTTAAGGTCTTTCAATTCTTTTTCTGAAAAAAAATGATGATCCGAGTATTCCAAATGCTCAAAAGAAAGTCCTTCTAACCCTAAATGTTCTACAAGGGGCGTAGCATCGGCAATACCTGTAACCAACGTTACTTTTTTTTCTTTCAAATCGGTCAAGGTTACCGATCCGTTTATTCCGTATAAACGGTCATTATATTTTAAAGTACTGAACAAAACCTGCTGATTTACGTTTGGCTTCAGCTTGTCAACTATACTTTTTCGTTCAGCTTCGGAAATGGTAGATGGGCACTTGGTAACCACAATAAGGTCTGCGCGATTCGCTTCTCTTTTGCTATCACGTAGGTTTCCTGTCGGAAGGTACCAATCATCACAATATAATTTACCGTGGGCTGTTAGCAGAATATTGAACCCTGCCTTCACCTTTCTGTGCTGAAAGGCATCATCAAGCAATATAATATCGGGGTTGACCAATTTCTCAAGCAATGCTATTCCGTTACGTCGGTCTGCGTCAACGGCAACGGTAATTTCAGGGAATTTTAAGTGAATTTGAAATGGCTCGTCTCCTAAACTTTCGACTGTACTTTGCGCATCGGCAAGAATAAAACCATTAGACTTTCGTTTGTACCCGCGGCTCAACAATGCAACCCTAAAGTCATCTTTGAAAGATTTAATAAGGTATTCCGCCATTGGCGTCTTTCCGGTACCACCAACACTAAGATTACCGATGCAAACAATTTTGGTCTCAAAAACCTTAGCCTTTTTTATACCAGAGTCGTATAGGTAGTTACGTATTCGTATAGCCAAAGCATACAACAAAGAGAAAGGAAACAGTATTTTTCTAAGCAACATCACGACAACGAATATACTGAACTGGTTTAAAGTATTTCCATTCGCTAAAAAATTATCCTTTTCTACTCGGTTTTGCCTTTTTATCACTATTTAGTCCCGACGTTTC
>Ga0209187_1003589_pt1 | contig 12749 bp, 12 predicted proteins | sample BantaG_FD_187430 | JGI IMG/M metagenome (GOLD analysis project Ga0209187, IMG submission 187430) | Marine algal microbial communities from Bantry Bay, Ireland - BantryBay_4 metaG (SPAdes) (version 2) | ecosystem: Host-associated > Algae > Red algae > Unclassified | place: Bantry Bay, Ireland... | reverse complement strand
ACGCCCTTGGGGTTGGCGCCGCATCCATTCTAACTCTCTACGATAAATATTCTTATCTTTTGAAAGTTCGCTTGCTGCCACTTCGATTCGGTGTGCTTTATTTTCTAAATAATATTGATAGTTCCCACTATGCTTATACGCTTTATTTTTTTCAATTTCTATTAAGGTGTTGCATACGGCATCAATAAAATAACGGTCGTGGCTAACCAATAAGAGTGTGCTTTTGGCCGTAGTTAATTTTTGTTCCAGCCACTCTATCATTTCTATATCCAAATGATTGGTAGGTTCGTCTAAAATAAAAAGGGAGTCGCCTTCATAGAGTTGCGTTTCTAATAAAGCCTGTGCTAAGGCCAATCGTTTTTTCTGACCACCGCTTAGTGTTTCTATTTTCGTGTGTAAAGAGGGCAGTTGAAGTTTTCCAATAATTTCTTTATAGCTTCCCTCAAAATTCCACGCTTCACCCTCATTCATTTGAGACAATAAATCTTGAAATTCTTGTGTTTCAGCTCGTCCTTCATTTAAAGCCTTTTCGTAGTCTTTCAAAAGTTTTACCGTTGGGTGGTTCATTTCAAAAAGCTGCTGCTCTATCGTGTTGTTCGGATCAAAATTATTTTCTTGCCGCAGATAAACCACTTGTACGTCTTTATGAATCCAAAGGTCTCCCTTATCTTGAGTGTCTAAGCCCGCTAAAATATTGAGTAAGGACGTTTTGCCTTGCCCGTTACGAGCAATTAAAGCAATTTTATCTCCTTGGTTTATGTGAAACGTAATTTCTTCGAAAAGAATGTTATCACCATACGATTTAGAAAAATTTTCTATACTCGCTATATGCACACCTTAATTTTTTATGGGTTTTTCTACAGGTGCTTGTCCGGGCGGCAACTTTTGAATGTTGATGGCATCGCGGACAAATTGCCAATACCGACCGTCCCACTTAAATCCGTCATAGGTACCATCTGGTACGAACGTATTTTTCTTGTGTTGATCGCCCACACTTGATTCGCAATGGTCAAAAATAATCATGTCTCTTTCTTTATCATAGTTTAAAGATATGCGAGCATTTTTTTGATAGCGAACTAAGAATCGCATTTTAGGCCGCCGTCTATTTTTTTCTCGAATAGCAAAAACGGGTGCACCAAAAATGGCCCGACCAGTTCGGTCAAAGCCAAACGGCTCTACTATTTTTTTTTCTTCATCTACACCATTGCCATTATACCCAAATAGGAAGTACGCATCTTGCGAGCCAATGGTTTTCTTAATAATATTGTAATAAATTGCGCCGTACCACCGCATATTAAAAAAGGTAGAGTCTTCAGCCCCGTGGATTACTTGGTCCGAAACATCAATCAAAGGTTGGAAACTACCATCGGGTAATTGAAGCGCACCGTAGTGGCGCAGTTCAGTATTCGATCGAACAACATCCCATGTGTAAATTTTAAATTTTTTATCCTCAGGTTGAATAATCGAAATCTTTTTACTCAACTTTTTAGCAGGAAAATTAAAGCTTTCTTTGTTTTGTAAGAAGGGTCTAATTTTTTTTATAAACGCATAGCTTCCTGATATTCTGCTCTCAGGAATGGGGGACAGTTTCATGCTATCGGCTAAGAACACCAGCGTATCTTCCATACGCTCTAATTTACTTAGTTTACTCGGGTCTTGATTATGCACTAAACGTGCACTCTTATACATCTGAGCATTCGCAGTGAAAGAAATTATGGTGAGTAAAAAGCTAACTAAAAAATATTTCCGCATAGTTTGTTTTCCGTAGTTGTCAAAAAAATGAAATGGGGAATTAAGATTTATCTACTTTAATAGAGCAGCCAATTGCTTTTGTTTCTTTTACCTCTATTTCTTTTCCATCCAATAAAGCGTTAAGAGCATTCTCTAAATAGTGTTCGGTCACTTCGTCTTCATCGCGAGAGCTGTTATCAATAGCACCTATGTATTTCACTTCTAAACCTTTTTTTGTTTTCTGCAAAAGATAAATGTGAGGCGTCTTAGTAGCGCCATATTGAGGAAAAACTTTCTGTCCTTCGTCAAATAAATATGGGAATGTAAATCCTCTCTCCTCCGCACGGGTGATCATTTCCTCAAAAGAGTCGTCTTCGTTAATAGCTGGGTCATTTGGATTGATTGCTATCACAGGGTATCCTACTTCCTTGTAGCGTTCATCCAAAGAAATGAGTCTGGATTCATTGGCAATAGAGAACGGACAATGGTTGCAGGTAAAACAAATTATAAATCCTTTTGCTTTCTCATAATCTTGTAAGGAAACCATGTTGCCATCCACATTTTGTAATTTAAAATCAGTTGCCATACTACCAATTTTATAGCCACTTGTTTCTTTCTTTGTTTGTTGAGCCATTGCGTCTACCTGAAAAAAGAATAAGATTGTAAGTAGAAGTGCTAAGTATTTCATGTGTTTTATTTTTTGCTATTTAAATATTCGGTTTCTAACTCCTCGAAGGTAAAACTCTTTTCGAAGAATAATCTTTGATTCTTGTTAAGAATCAGGGTAGCAGGTAAGGCTCCTGACCAAGTAGAATCTACTTTGTTAATCCAAATGTTTGCGTTTTTATCATCTAATAAAACGACCGTAGACTTGAGCTTTTTTTTAGCCATAAAAGGAATAAGACTTTGATCTACTTTTTTTCTGAAATCTAAACTTACGAGAAGTAGCTTCATTTTCTCCGAGCCATATTTTTCAAGTAATTGTTCAAAATAAGGGAGCTCTTGTACACAAGGGATACACCACGTAGCCCAGAAATTTACTACATACGTAGTATCATTTTTTTGATTGAGTAAACTATCCAATCCGTCAAAGTCATACACCGCTATCAATTGATTACCAGATTTGATATACTCTTTAGCAGTTTGGGCATCACATTGCGTAGCAATGAACGTTAGTTGAAGAATCAAAAAAGCGAGAAGAAGTTGAAATTTCATTATTAGTATGAAGGTGCATTAATTATACGGTTTAGACAAGTTAAAATTATAAGTGCTCTAAGATTTCAACTCCATTACGCGAATCTTTTATTGTATCCTTCAGCGAGGCCAAGGATTATAATAGACAATGGTATTATATTTGAAAGCAAAATTATTGAATGAGTAAAGGTCCTGTTTCACAATTTATAGAACATAATTATCGCCACTTTAATGCAGCCGCACTTATGGATGCTGCCAAAGGATACGAAGCTCATATAGAGTCGGGAGGTAAAATGATGATTACCTTAGCGGGCGCTATGAGTACGGCGGAATTAGGAATCTCATTAGCGGAGATGATTCGTCAAGACAAAGTGCAAATTATATCTTGTACGGGTGCAAACTTAGAAGAAGACATTATGAATTTGGTAGCGCATTCTCACTATAAAAGAGTGCCCAATTATCGTGAGTTGAGTGCAAAAGAAGAACGCGAATTATTGGACAATCATTACAACCGTGTAACCGATACTTGCATTCCCGAAGAAGAGGCCTTTAGAAGACTACAATCTCATATAGAAAAAATTTGGAAAGACGCTGAGGCAAATGACGAGCGCTATTTTCCTCATGAATATATGTATCAAATGTTGCTGAGTGGTGTGCTAGAACAATATTACGAGATTGATCCGAAAGACTCTTGGATGTTGGCAGCTGCTGAAAAAAATATTCCTATTGTTTGTCCGGGTTGGGAGGATAGTACCATGGGAAACATTTTTGCGAGTTATGTGATTAAAAATGAATTAAATGCTTCTACGGTAAAAAGTGGTATAGAATATATGGCCTACCTAGCAGACTGGTATAAAAATAGTTCAGAAGGTAAGGGCGTTGGATTCTTTCAAATAGGAGGAGGTATTGCTGGTGATTTTCCAATTTGTGTGGTGCCTATGATGTATCAGGATTTAGAGTGGGAAGGGGTTCCTTTTTGGAGTTACTTCTGTCAAATCAGTGATAGTACCACTTCTTACGGCAGTTATAGCGGTGCGGTTCCTAATGAAAAAATTACTTGGGGCAAATTAGATATAGACACACCTAAGTTTATAATTGAAAGCGATGCGACTATTGTGGCTCCTTTGGTATTCGCATGGATATTGGGACAATAGGTCATATTTAAAAAAGAAATACAATCAAGGGTATAATTTTTCATAAATATTAAAAGTCGTTTATATTTGCAATCCGTTTTATCCAAAGCGGAACGTTCTTTTACAAATGCGAAAGTAGCTCAGCTGGTAGAGCACGACCTTGCCAAGGTCGGGGTCGCGAGTTCGAATCTCGTCTTTCGCTCATCGAAACCTGTCAGTCCCAAAGACGTTGGGATTTACAGGTTTCATACTTTATACCATTCACTATGTGATACCCTGGTGGTGGAATTGGTAGACACGCTGGACTTAAAATCCAGTGGGCAGTAATGTCCGTGCGGGTTCAAGTCCCGCCTGGGGTACTATTAAGCTTCTATGCTATGGCATGGGAGCTTTTTTAGTTTTATAAATGAAATACTATATATACATATTATTTTCTAAAAAACTAAATCGCTACTACGTTGGCACGACCGATGATGTAGAGAAGCGTTTGCTTGAACATAACTCAAGAACTTATAAAGATAGTTTTACTTCTCGGGGTTTACCTTGGGAATTGAAGTTGGCTTTTGAGGTTGACGATAGTACGTTAGCCTACAAGTTAGAAGCATTTATAAAAAGAATGAAATCTAAGAAATTTATAGAAAAGGTGATTCTCGACACCACTATTTTAGAGGATATTATTCAAACGAAACTATAAGTGCGGGTTCAACTCCGAAGCTTCGGAGCCGCCTGGGGTACTATTAAACTTCTGTGCTATGGCATGGGAGCTTTTTAGTTTGAACAACTATTTGAACAATAGGAACTTGTTATAATTACATTTGTCAATCTCAATGAGATACTTTCTACATATAGCCTACGACGGCACCAAATATTGTGGTTGGCAGCGCCAGGCGGATGTAATGTCTGTGCAGGAAGTGCTTGAAAAAACGCTGCTACGGATTTTTAAAAAAGAAGTATCCGTATGGGGCTGCGGACGAACGGATAGTGGTGTGCATGCGAGTCAATATATGCTTCACATCAATCTCTATGAAGATTTTGATTTTGATTTAAAGTTTCGCCTAAATAAAAATCTACCTGACGATATTGCGGTGCATGATGTAATTCCAATTGAGCAATGCTTGCCGCGCCGAGGAGCGGGACGGCATGCACGATTTGATGCTACTTCACGCACTTATGATTATTTCATAAATTTTTATAAAGACCCTTTTCTAAGAAATAACTGTTCTGAATATGATAATCAAGAATTGGATATTCCTTCTATGCAAAAGGCGGTTGCGCTTTTTACGAAATATGATGATTTTAAATCAATTTGTAGACAAGCACATTTATATAATCATACCATTTGCAAAGTGACGAATGCGCAATTGTTTTTTTCGGAAGATAAAAAGCGCATGCGTTTTACCATTACGGCCAATCGTTTTTTGAGAGGTATGGTACGATTATGCGTGGCTTTTTTATTAGAAATAGGAAGAGGCGATATGAGCTATGAAGATTTTGAAGAAATGTTTACGAATCAAGTGGTTTCTTCATTGAGCCATACGGCATTGCCTAATGGTTTGTATTTATCAAAAGTGAACTATCCCTACCTTGATATTCCTGAGTTTCCTAGTATTTGTAGTTCATTGCGTGAAGGCTTAGAATGATAATTAGTAACAACTATTTATTGTTTTTCAATAAATAATTATAGATTTGCGATATGAGGAGTTTTGTATTAATGATTTATGTTCTACTCGCCGTGAACCTTTTTTTCTTATTCTTCAATTTCCCAAGTACATCTTCGGATTATGAACAAGATATATTTCAAATTGAAAATGGTTTTGGTACTTTTTCAGACTATGGTTTATATGAAACCTTCGTCTCAAAAGATTCCCAAGGAGTTGCTACTTATCAAATTTCTACGCCAGTAGCTTGGGTGAAAAAGGATCAAAATGCAAATGGCTCTTACAAAATGACTGATGGATTTAGAGTTCGTAATTTTTATGAGCACTCTTTGCTGGGTAGCAAATTGTCAGTTACCCAAGCGGATTATCTGCGTTTATGTGCAGTGGGCGATTGGATTTTAGTTTTCAAAAGATTGGTCTATCTGTTGATTGGTTTTTTAGTACTATTTTTTATTCGAGGGTTTAGAAAAGGAAAAATGTTTACCAGCCGAATGATTTTTTATGTTCAAGTAGTAGGTATAATTACTATTTTATTTGGTTTTTTAGCTCCCGGACAAAAGATTGTTTTGCATTTTTTGTTTCGTGACTGGTGCGATTTGCCTATTGATTTTATACCAAACTACCAATACATTGGGAATGAGCCTTTCATAATAATTGGTTTATTTATAATGGCGATTGCCTTTAGTTTTGGTCGCAGAAATTACCTTGAAAAACAAAACGACTTAACTATTTAAGATGCCCATAGTTGTAAACCTAGATGTCATAATGGCACAACGAAAAATGTCTCTCACGCAACTTTCTGAGCGAGTGGGTATTACGATGGCCAATCTGAGTATTTTAAAATCGGGGAAGGCAAAAGCAGTTCGATTTTCAACTTTAAATAAAATTTGCGAAGTGTTAAATTGTCAACCTGCTGATATCTTAGTGCACATGACAGACAAAGAATATAAAAAGTTGTTTTCCTAAAGATTGTTTAGAATAGAGTAATTTGCAGCTATGCGATTCATTCTACTAGTTGCAATATTATTTTTTACAAATAATGGTTTTACACAATCATGGGTACCAACGCCTATAGCAGATATGCCTATGGCTACCACTAACAATGCGGTCTGTGAAGCAAGGGTCAATGAAACAGATTTTATGTTCTCTTTCGGTGGGCTTGATTCCACAAAAGTTTACACAGGAATCCACCAAGAATGTTTTAGATATAATGTGTCTACCAATACTTGGAATACGATTGACCCCTTGCCAGATACCCTAGGGAAAATTGCCGCTGCCGCTTCTTTTGTTAAAGATAAGATTTACATCATGGGGGGCTACCATGTATATAGTAATGGTAGTGAATTATCTTCTAGTCGAGTACACATTTACAATCCAAATACGAATATGTATGAGCCTGATGGAGTGCCCATCCCAGTGCCTACTGATGATCATGCTCAGATAGTTTGGCGCGATAGTCTTATTTTTTTAATAGGAGGGTGGAGCAATACTGCTAACATTGAAAATGTTCAAATTTATAATCCGAGTGCTAACTCTTGGCAAGCAGCTACTTCGCTGCCCAACAATAATCAATACAAATTTTTCGGAGCACAAGCTTCCCTATTGGGTGATACGATTTTTTATTACGGAGGGGCGGCAATGGGTTTTAATTTTCCTGCTTTCCCTGCTATGCGAATGGGGGTGATTGATTCAAATAATCCCACAGTAATTAATTGGTTGCCTGTTGAGTTTAACAATGGTCATCCTCTGTACCGATCTATAGGAATTACCAATCCAAATAATGAGCTTACTTTTTTAGGTGGTTCTGCACAAACCTATAATTATAATGGACAGGCTTATGCTGGTGGTTTGGGAGTAGAACCTGTAAATAAGCAAGTGATTTATAATCCAATTACTCAGCAATTTAGAAGTGATACAAGCCAATCTTACCCAATGGATTTGCGTGGGTTAGCTCATGTTTCACCAGAAGTGAAATATATCTGTGGAGGCATGGAGGCCAACCAATTGGTTTCAGACAAGGCTTATAAATTGGAGTATATGGCGCCGCTCCATACTGCGGATTGGTTAAAGAGACTCGACATAAAAGTTTTTCCAAATCCAGCAAAAAAAATATTGAATATTGAACTTGATAATTTAGTGAGTCCGATAGAATATAGACTGAGTAATATTCAGGGTCAGTTAATTTTAAAAGGAAAAATTACTCATGTTCTAAAACAGATAAATCTTGAAGGCTTATCGCCCGGGAAGTACTTTTTAATTTTATCAGATACTAAACACAAGGCGGCTACTCCTATTATCATTCATTAAAATCCTTCTTCAGAAACTTAGCCGCCCCTCGTTTTTTAATTTTTATTTCAAGTTTTATTGCATCTGATCTAGTCATTGACTCACTCTGCCAAATACGTTTATAAGGAACATTAGCTCTTGTAGATTTTGTAGAACCTTCATTGTGTTCAATAAGCCTTCGCTCCAAATCGTTCGTGATACCTGTATAATGTCTTTGGTTTTTAAGACTTCTTACTATGTAGACTTTGTAATCCATTGCTTTAATAATAAGCCCTGACAAAAAATTGTCAGGGCTATATTGTCGGGAAGACAGCCACGCCTTTGGCGTGGTGAACCTGCGTATTTTTTGTAATCAAATTTTGGATTATAGTTCTTTTAAAAATCTTGCCGCCCCTCGTTTTTTAATTTTTATTTCAAGTTTTAAAGCATCTGATCTAGTCATTGACTCACTCTGCCAAATACGTTCATAAGGCACATTAGCTCTTGTAGATTTTGTAAAACCTTCATTGTGTTCAATAAGCCTTCGCTCCAAATCGTTTGTGATACCTGTATAATGTCTTTGGTTTTTCAGACTTCTTAATATGTAGACCTTGTAATCCATTTTGCAAATATGAAAAGACCGCCTTTTCCAAGGCGGTCTTTGTGTCGGGAAGACAGCCACGCCTTTGGCGTGGTGAACCTGCGTATTTTATATAAACAAATTTTGGATTATAGTTCTTTTAAAAATCTTGCCGCCCCTCGTTTTTTAATTTTTATTTCAAGTTTTAACGCATCTGATCTAGTCATTGACTCACTCTGCCAAATGCGCTCATAAGGCACATTAGCTCTTGTAGATTTTGTAGAACCTTCATTGTGTTCAATAAGCCTTCGCTCCAAATCGTTTGTGATACCTGTATAATGTCTTTGGTTTTTCAGACTTCTTAATATGTAGACTTTGTAATCCATTTTGCAAATTGAAAAGACCGCCTTAATCCAAGGCGGTCTTTGTGTCGGGAAGACAGCCACGCCTTTGGCGTGGTGAACCTGCGAATTTTTTGTAATCAAATTTTGGATTATAGTTCTTTTAAAAACCTTGCCGCCCCTCGTTTTTTAATTTTTATTTCAAGTTTTAATGCATCTGATCTAGTCATTGATTCACTCTGCCAAATACGTTCATAAGGCACATTAGCTCTTGTAGATTTTGTAGAACCTTCATTGTGTTCAATAAGCCTCCGGTCCAAATCGTTCGTGATACCTGTATAATGTCTTTGGTTTTTAAGACTTCTTAATATGTAGACCTTGTAATCCATTACTTTAATAGTAAGCCCTGACAAAAAATTGTCAGGGCTATATTGTCGGGAAGACAGGATTTGAACCTGCGACCACTCGACCCCCAGCCGAGCACTCTACCGAACTGAGCTACTTCCCGTGGGGCGCAAATGTAATTCAAGCTATTAAATAAATTAAGTAAGAATTAAAAGAAAAAATAAGTTGTAGGTTCTGAACTAGCCACAATTTGGTGTGGTCCCCCATCCGAGCATCACGCCATGGCGTGACTACTTCCCGTGGACCGCAAATGTAATTAAAGCTATTAAATAAATTAAGTAAGAATTAAAAGAAATAGATACTGATAGATTTTGGGCTAGCCACAATTTTGCGCGGCCCCCAACCGAGCATCACGCCATGGCGTGACTACTTCCCGTGGGGCGCAAAGGCAATTCTACATGATAGATTATATCAAAGAGTTTTATGAGTAAACCAACTCTAAATATTGGCATCAATTACTTTTAAAATAAAGCGTATTGAAGTAAATTCGCTAAACAATTTTAAATAAACTTATCATGGAGAATCAAGGTGGAGATATAAGCAAATGCCCATTTATGAGTGGGGTAAAAGGTCAAACAGCAGGTGGCGGAACAAGCAATAGAGATTGGTGGCCCAATGCGTTAAAACTAAATATTTTAAGACAAAATGATACAAAAGCGAACCCAATGGGGGCTGATTTTGATTATGCCGCAGCTTTTAAATCGTTAGATTTAAAAGCCGTGAAAAAAGACTTGACAGAACTTATGACAGATTCTCAAGACTGGTGGCCTGCGGACTATGGTCATTACGGTGGCTTGTTTATACGTATGGCGTGGCATAGTGCGGGTACGTATCGTATTCAAGATGGTCGTGGTGGATCTGGCTCAGGTTCGCAGCGATTTGCACCTTTGAATAGTTGGCCTGATAATGGAAATTTAGATAAGGCTCGTCTATTGCTTTGGCCTATCAAGCAGAAATACGGGAATAAAATATCATGGGCTGACCTTATGATTTTGGCTGGAAATGTAGCTATTGAATCAATGGGAGGAAAAACATTTGGTTTTGCTGGAGGCCGAGAAGATATTTGGCAACCCGAAGAAGACGTGTATTGGGGTAGTGAAGTAGAGTGGGGTGATAACAAAGCACGCTATGCTAACGAAGATTTAGAAGATTCTTTGGCAGCCGTTATGATGGGTTGGATTTACGTGAATCCTGAAGGTCCAAACGGTAATCCTGATCCGATAGGCTCTGCAGCAAACGTGAGAGAAACCTTTGCGCGAATGGCAATGAATGATGAAGAGACTGTGGCTTTAGTGGCGGGTGGTCATACGTTTGGAAAAGCGCATGGTGCTGCCGATCCAGGACAATACGTAGGAAAAGAGCCAGCAGGCGCTGCCATAGAAGAAATGAGTACGGGCTGGAAAAATAGTTTTGAAAGCGGGAAAGGAGATCATACAATTACTAGTGGTATCGAAGGAGCTTGGACGCCAAGCCCAGATCAATGGGACCATGATTATTTCAGAGTCTTATTAGGTTATGAGTGGGAGCTGACAAAGAGCCCTGCAGGGGCGCACCAGTGGCGACCCAAGGATTCGTCTAATCCTGACAAAGCACCGATGGCACATGATGCCTCTAAACAGCAAGACCTGATGATGACCACGGCTGATATTGGTTTGAAAATGGACCCAGCTTATCTAAAAATTTCACAGCATTTCAAGGACAATCCAGAAGCCTTTGAAGACGCTTTTGCTCGAGCTTGGTTTAAGCTGACACACCGTGATATGGGACCGACTTCACGTTATTTAGGCGAAGAGGCACCTAAAGAAGAATTGCTTTGGCAAGATCCAGTACCTACACCTACTTACATTTTGACTCCAGAAGATGAAGCAATTTTGAAAAGTAGTATTTCAAATTCATCGCTCACTATTTCTCAGCTCGTGAGAACAGCTTGGGCGTCAGCTTCTACTTATAGAGCATCTGATAAGCGCGGTGGCGCCAATGGAGGTCGATTAAGACTGTCTCCTCAAAAGTTTTGGGAAGTCAACAATCCTTCTGAATTAAACGATGTATTGGATAAATACACTGAAATCAAAAAATCTTTTGATACAGAAAACAAAAGTGTAACAATAGCAGACCTTATTGTGATTGGTGGTAATTATGGAATAGAGCAAGCGGCAAAAAATGCGGGACATTCTATTGCTATTCCTTTTACACCCGGTCGAGGAGATGCTACTGATGAGCAAACTGACGTTGAATCTTTTAAGGTTCTTGAGCCGAAGGCTGATGGTTTTAGAAATTATCAAAAACAAAATACGGGACTTTCTGCTGAAGAAATGTTGGTGGATAAAGCGAACCTCATGAATTTGACCGCATCGGAAATGGCAGTTTTAGTAGCAGGAATGCGTGTATTAAACACAAATTACGATGGATCGAAACATGGTGTGTTGACTCATGAAACAGACAAGCTTACGAACGATTTCTTTGTGAATCTTTTAGATATGAGCACAACTTGGAAAGCAACTGATGAAAATGATAGCCTTTTCGAAGGCAGCGATAGGAATACGGGTGAAGTGCGCTGGACAGGAACTCGCGCTGACCTTATTTTTGGTTCAAATACTGAGCTTCGCGCTATAGCTGAAGTTTATGCTGCTTCTGATGCTAAGGAAAAGTTTGTTACTGATTTTGTTGGTGCTTGGACAAAAGTTATGAATGCTGACCGCTTTGATATATAGTTGCAATTTTTTCACAGAAAGAAAGGAAATTTTTGTCGTTTACAGTCTGCAAAGGAGTATTTTTACAATCGTAAGTTATTTAATCTTGAATCGTCTGTTTGAAGAGCCAATCAACTAAACTTGACAAAATTATTACTCAATCCAGCTTGCTGGAATTAAGATAAAGTAATGGGAAGTATCAATGGGGGTTTTTACTTTTTTTCCATTACTTACCCTCGCCTTCCTGGCGAGGGTTTTTTTATGTATATAGCTAAGATGCTTTTACAAATTATAACTATATTGCTCATCTTAATTGTAGAAAATGGATAAGCTTACACTCTCAAAAATTAAATCACAGCGCAATGCTGCTATTTTTTTGATAGCATTTGCGGTAGTCCTAATTACCAAACAGCTATACAGTATTGAATTAACAGCAATGAATACTAATCACTATATTGCTATTATTGGTTTACTTATTGTTCTGAGTTGTGGTTGTTATGGGCTGAGAAGGAGTTTAAAAAAGTTAAAATCTTTAGCATAAAAAACGCCTCGAAAAATTCGAGGCGTTTAAAATAAATACTAATTTAATTAATTAGGATTAATTCTGAAAACTAATCACTGACCACTAAGCCGCATTCTCTTTCTTAATCAAGTTCAAGGCAGAACCTTCGTGGTACCAATCTATTTGTGATTGGTTGTAGGTATGATTTACCGTTATAGTATCACTTGTGCCATCAGCATGTGCAAATTCT